>Ga0179593_1452769_pt1 | contig 20598 bp, 25 predicted proteins | sample CZODoug2_1_08_16_FD_185931 | JGI IMG/M metagenome (GOLD analysis project Ga0179593, IMG submission 185931) | Vadose zone soil fungal communities from Angelo Coast Range Reserve, California, USA - CZODoug2_1_08_16fungal (PacBio error correction) | ecosystem: Environmental > Terrestrial > Soil >... | reverse complement strand
TTTCCGCAACCTCTGATCCGATTGATAACCTTTTCCCCGGTCGAATGACTAGGAGTGTTTTCCCCTCTTTCCCTTTTTCGGTCTCCCTCCTTTCTTGTTACTGGCAGCTTTTCGGCCGGGATGTTTTGCGGTGATCACCTTCCCAACTTTGTGTCCACCCCCACCCTTTAGCAAGGGGGTAGAGGTTTTTCCCCCCCCCGGTCTTAGTTCGTGTAACTGGGACGGATTTTTTTAAGTCCTTTAATGGAACCCCCTAGTTTTTGGACCCCCTCTCCTGATCCTCGTGAGCCCCCCTCTTTTCTTGTCCCCCCGGTTCGGTTTGGAACTTAGAGGAAAATCCAGTCCTTGTCTCACCTTCCGCTGACATTTTTCCCCCCCCCCCCCCCAAAAACCCCCCCCCCTGTCGTTATTGCGCTTTTTTTTTTTTCCTCTTTCTCCATTTTTATTCCCCCTTGCGGGGCCCTCCTTTCGTTTTCGGATAACTCCCTGGATTGATTTGGTGCCGGTTTTTTTTTTCTGGGCCCGTTGGGTAGCCGTTCACCCCAATGCCAAGGGGCAAAGTAACTTCTGGGTCTTTTCTTCTTCCTTTTTTTTTTGGTGGGAGCTTTTCCACAAAGACGACATTTTTTCCTGTCCTGTTGGCATGGGGGTTCTCTAACCCCCTGGCCCATCGGACGATTGGGCGCCCCCCCCCCAACCCCAATTGTCCGTCATTATTTTTCTCCTGCCGTGTCCCCCCTTTTTCTTTTTTTTTTCCTTTTTTTTTCAAGGTGTGACACAACTTTCCCAAAAATCTCCCTCGGGCACCCACACAACACCCCCCAACCCACGTTTGCACTTTTTTGGGAAGTAATCCAGCAGTGGGCTGGGCGCCCTGGGGACGTTACCGGGGGGCCCTACACTACGCGTGTACGAAGGTTTTGTTGGGATTATCGCTTTTTGTATGAACCTTTCTTTAGGTCCTTCACTCGTGGTGTTTTTGTACAATTTCCCCACCTATACGGTAGGTTACCCTACCGGTTTTCCAGGGACAAAATATTTTCCAATCTTCCAATTCCTGCTGGTACCAAAATACCAAAAAGTGGTTGGGGATCTTGCCCCACCAGTGGACGACATCGGTAAACCTTCCCAACCATTCGGTGCTGCAACCTTCGGCCCACGGCGCCATCAATGGAGGTCTAACGCCTTTGAGGTCCCTACCTTTTTTTTTTTCATCGGGACTGTTTATCCCAAAGTTCCCCGTGTTGCCCCGGGACCCTTTGCAGATTGATTGGGGAGGTTCATTTTCCTCCAATTTCAATAAAAAAAAAAAGAGATGCAACATTCAAATGGGGCCAACTTCCTCCCCTAATATATTTTTCTAAACGGCGTGAGTGCCGGACCATTTTCCTTAGAACAATTAAGTACAAACTTCACCGCCGGAAGTGGAAAATATTTCCGGTTTCGTATTGTTTTGGTATGGGAATAGCATTCTCCCCCGGGCGATTTTTTTTCCCTTGGACCCCTTGAAAACCACGGAGGTCCACTCCGCCTGCCTTCAATTTTCCTTGGTTTTCAGGCTTCCCTTACCGGCACATCATTTCAGAGAAAAATATGGATACCCTCCCGCCGTTTCCAACACAAAACCACAAGCTCTTTTTCATCGCTTACCCCATGAAGGCAGGTTTGGACAACATCAAATCAGGGGGGTGTTTTTTTTTTCTTGCTTGTTTCAAAACATCTTCGTTGTCCCCCCTTTCCTAGTTTACGCTCAAACGTTAGGGTGGTTTTGAAAACAAATGGCATTCCTTTGCAGAAGTCCCCCTTACATTCACAACTCTTAAAAAATCCAGCCGGTACGTCGCCCCGTGCCACCCTCCGGGAGTTCCTTAACTTTGGTGCCCGCCGGTCCCCCCAACATCGTGTAACTTTTCTGGACAGGGCCCGCTGTCCCCACCCACAAAAAAAGGGGTTTTACCCTAAGAATTTTTTGCCTTGGTTACACGTCTAATTTCCCTGTAGGGTTCCATTACTGTCACATGACGCCCTTTGAGTGTACCGGGATGCTCTTAACAAAGCAGATTGTCCCTCTTTGAACCTTTTTCCCCCTTCACTTGACCGGTGGTCCTCCCTTTCCGGGACGGGGGGTGGCCCTCTCCCATCGGTTTTTTTCGTCTTGGTTCTCCTTTTGCTTTCCCTCCCGTGTTGCTTTTTTTTGGATTTACCAACCCAAGGGTTTTTCCCCACCAAACCCAACCACGTACCCCCAAACCTGATACTTTTTCTTAAGTGTCGTCTGGTGATGGAGGAGTCGTTAACCCGGGTTTTTTCCTTTTTTTTGAAACCCCGGGGTCCTCGAGAACTTCCCCGTCCCAAAAGTTCCTTGACCCCCGATCAGGAGTCCCTCAACTCCAATTTTCTTCCCGTACCCTCTCCTCTCCGCCCCGCGGCTTTTTGGGAGTTCAATAAAACGGTGTCTGGTCCCCCCCCTGTAAACTCAATTTCGCGCAGTCTTTACCCCCGTTTCAATTGTCCTCCCTGCCTGAGTGGTCTAGGTGGTTATGATGGGAAAACTAAAATTCGTTGTTCCCCCAACATTTTTACACCTCTTTTTGGTCCCCAAAGCGCCACAAACCTGGGGGATTAAACCCCAGGTAAAGGATAGGTTCCCGTTGTGCCCTCTTTGCTATTGGGCCGGATTCTTTCTAACCTGTCCACTTCTCCCTTCTTTTTCACAACAGGGTGTTTACAGGCGGTCCGTTCTCCGCTTCCCCCCTTCCTGGCCGGTTTCGGTGCAGCCGTCCGTCTTCACAAAATTGCCCCCCCCCTTAGTTTGCCCTGTTTCATGGGGGGTACGGGATGTCTTTTTTTTCAAAACCCCTTTCATATGTCCATCCGGACCACCATCGCCCTCTGAGTCACTCCGCCATCTTGTCCTTTTTCTAATAGGGCCCGTCAAGGCTCCTCCGGATCTTGGTCTTTTCTCCCGGCCCTTTCGTCATTTACCCCCATGGTTCGGGATTGGCACTGGGGAATTGGTCGTTTTAGCAGACTTTAATGCGGAACCAAGTCCACCAAACACGGAACCCTTCAGCGATCTATTTCACCTTTATTTGTCCCCACAACCCTTTTGACTTGGCATTTATAAAGGCTCTGTCCCCGTTCCCCCCCTTTGTTTTCAATGTGGGGCTGCAACCAACTTCCATTCCCAAGGACTTTCTTCATTTTTTAACACCCAGATACGGATGATGTGCTGTGGATTGTCTAGGTTGCCCCTTTTTTTAAGCCAGCATGTTTTAAACGTTTTAACTCCTTTTGCGGGAGATATCCACCTTGTTTCCCCTTCAACCTTTGACAACTTCCCATTGCTTCAGATCTTTTTGCTGTTGTTCTCCCCGTATTTGTTTCTGCCCCCCCCGGGCCTGGTTTTTCTTCTTTAGTTAGTGTTTTTTTTCTCTAGTTTGAATAATGCTTACGATTTCTCCCTTTTCCTTCCATCCTTGAGGGTTTTTTTGTTTTTAAGACCTAAAAGACTGGGGTTGCCCCCTTTCCCTACACCACCGTTTCCACCCCCCACCGAACAGGGGAACCCGTAGTTATCGCTACTATCCCTTGAAGTTCATCTTTTTTCTCGGGGGTTTGACACAGTTCCCCTATAAAGTCACCAACAACCTCCCCCGCGCCCACTAAACCGTGGGTGTGTCCAGGTGGGCCGCCTCGGAAACGGAACCCACAACATTACTTGCTCCCTTCGTGGCCCTCCCCATTGTCCTGCTCTTTCAACGCCAAGCCACAATTGACCCCCCCGATACGTTCCCGCGCGTTCTCGGTCCCTTGGGTTTTTTTCAAGTCCTCCCGCATTTGTTCCGTGCCCCGCTCTTTTCCAACGCTCTTTGTTGCTGTGTCTGTGTGCAATCATCCCCAGGGGGAGGGCGGTTTTGCCTTTCTTGTTTAGAATTCTCACCATTCACAGGCCTTTCGTAACTGGTTTGGGGGGGGGGAGTTCCAATTGAAAAACTTTTTTTATGACCCCTTTGTTTATCTCCGTTTAGGTCTTTCCTGCAAGTTCTCTTACCACAATCGTCTGCATTTCCCCCCTCTTTGACCCGGTGTAAGGCTCGCCACCCCCCCCTGGGTTTTGGGAACCGGCTCCCCAAGGGTCGTTTGTCCTGAACAAATTCTCGGTCCTTTTTTTTTCCCCTCCGTGGCAGTTCCTCGGGTGCTTGGGGGATTTCAGGTTTGACTTTTCCCACGGAGGGTCTTTGTTCTTTGACCATCCCTGTCCCCTTTTTGTTTGATTTTCTACTTGCTGTGAGAGTCTGATTTTCTTTGGTGGACCTCACAATATTTGTCTTTTGGGTCCTCTTTCCCACCCCAATTTTCGCTATAAGTCCAGTTTTATTCCCGCTTGGGACTTGTTTCCTTCCTTTTAACTTGCCTCCAAGGCGCTTAAAAAAAACAGGGCGGCATTTTTTCATGCATCCTCCGGCTTTGGATTTTTTTTTCCTTCCCGGACAACCTTTGTTCTTCGGGGTTTTTCCACTTGAACAGGTAACCCCCAGGGCCCCCCCAAAAGTCTTGCCATCCCCACACCTTGTGCTTTGGTGTATCTCTCTCCCTTTTAAATGAGTTCTTGTTGTTTTGTTTTTTTTGAGTTTTGGGCTACACCCCCGTGACCTTTTTTTGCCAAGGTTTTGGTGAGGCCCCCCCCTGACTTTCAAGGGCCCTTTCCCCCGTGCTATTTTCGGTCGTCTTTGTCTCCCCTCCCCACCCATTCGTCTTTTTTTCTACGTTGGCAGTTGGAGTTGCCCCCTTTCTTAGGGCATCCCTGCACTGATTTTTCGTTGAATACTCCTTTCGTGTACCTTTTTTTTCAATCCTTCCAACGGACACCGATATGGTTTCCTTTTTTCATCTGCTTCGGCTCGTCCAGTCAAATCCTCATTCAGTTCGTCGCTGTGAAGCCCTTTTTTGACCAAAAAACTTCGACAATCCCTCTGGCTCCCTACTTTCGCCCCCTTTTCCCCCCCTTTTCTCGTTCCCTCCCTTTCATTCTTTTTCCCCCAACCACCCTTCCACGGTTTTGGGGCAGCGCCTTACACTTCAGGTTGGTCGTGACCTTTTTCAGGACCTCCTGGTGCGTGCCCCGAGGACAGAATCCTTTTTGGGCAAGGAAAGTTTTACTAAAGGTGTCCCCGTGTTAAGCGACATTTTCACCCCCTTTCTTCTTCCTCTTCCGGGTTCGTCACCAACCTTTTGTGTTGCCCCGGTTTAGGTTGTAACCTTGGTTCCTTTGTTATTGGCAGTCTAACCAAGCAACTGCACTTTCCCTTCTTGGTTTATTTTCAAGCCTAAAATCTTTTTTCCTCGACTGAATTCCGCCCCCCCCGGAGGCGTTTGCCTCCCCCTCTTTGTGGGGGGGCGGCTGTGGTTTTTGGTGGAACTCGCCCTTCCGTTTCTCCTCGCTCTTTTCGTGTTGTACGTCCTCTGGGAAGGCCTCTCGCCCCTGCTGTTGGCCCGACCCATTGGGGGATGGGTGGTTATTTTCGTGCTTTCGTCTTCACGCGTTTCGTCTGCTTGTGTGTTCTTTTTGAATTTGCTTTTTTTTTGCGGCTCCACACTCGTGGACTCTACCTGAAGTCGAAAGGATAGTGGTGAGTCTATTTCTTTTTTCCCCCTGCATTACCCTATTTCTTTCTTTTTAATCTTTCCCGGTCCTTCACTGGTGGCCCGCCACCCCCCTTCCGTCAGTGAATCTTGCTTGAGTTCGATTTCCCCAAAATTCTTGCGTCCTTTGGTCGGCTTGCCCATTGGAAAAACCGGGGTTTTTTTTTTTGGCGGTTCGGGCCCCCTCCCCTTTTTTTGGACTCCTTGCGGCAACCCTGGGGGGGCTGGTCTTCCACCCAATTACGGAAATTAGGCCTGGTCGGTGTGTCGTGGGGGGTCTTTAAAATGTGGCCTCAGTGGAAAAGGACCTTCTTTTCTTTTCAAAGTTCCCCCGCCTCTTTGTTTGTCTATTTCTAGGAGTTTTCATGGTGGGTTCTCCACAGTTTTCCCCGACAACCCTTCCGGGCTGGCTTTTTTACATTTTCCACCTGGCTTCTTTTCAAAATTGTGGTGATGTAGGGTTTTTTTTGTTTCTTCCTTAAGGCAAAATGGTGCTGGGTGCCTGCGTGACTTAATTCGTTGCCCGGCGCCTCGAACGTTCCTTAGTAAACTTAACTACTTTTCGTTGCTGATCTTTTCCTTGCTTGGCTTTTTTTTCCCGACTTCTTTTAGACATCGTCTTCTGTCCTTGGGCCCGAACCCTACCTTTTGTTTGGAGATTTACAGGTCCTTTACGTTCCCCACTTTTCGCCACTTGTCCTTTTTCTTACCCTTTTAAACACTGTTTTTCTTTGGTTAGGATGGTACTTTTTTTTATCACTCCCCCCGCCAGGTTCTCTCCCGTTTTGGGAAAAAGGTTCGCTGCATACTGTCCTGCGTGAAAAAGGTTGGGGGGGTGACACCCCACCTTTCTGTGTACCCGATTGTGTTCTTTTTATACGGGGCGCGGTCTCATCCGGACCTCATTTCCCCCCACCCTGGACCCCAAGGCCTGTTTTTGGACCCATTGACGGATGTTGGTCCCTTCCCAACCAAAGGTGGGTTTGTTTGACTTTTACGGCGGGGGCGTTTTGCCCAAAACCACAAATATTCCTTTTCGAGAGGTTCCCTGGCGGCTTCTGTGGACAGTGGATGGACCAGTTTTCTATCAAACGGCCCGATCAAGCGAATTTCCGCATCGCCTGGGTGCCTCTTTTAGCTTGTTTTTTTTGTAATGACTTTTCCCATTTTTGGTTTTAGTTGAAATTGCCGGAACCCTTCCCTTAGTTGTGGGGTGGTTCCCGTCCCAACCCACCCCCCCCCTTGTACTTAGGCGCCCCTGTCATCGATTCCGTCACTCCCATCGGCGGTTTCTTTTCCCCCATTGTACACTTTTTGTTCCGTGGATGCCCTGCATTGGTAACCGGCTCCGACCCCACCGGGGGGATGGCTCTGGTCTCTTCTGACTTTCCCGTTCCAAACCCGTGTTTTGTAGGTCAGAGTTGTCCCCCTTAGGTCTTTACGTTAACGCTGCCTTTTTTCCCTCCTTCGCCCTCCTTTTTGCCCTCCTGTTAGGCCCACCACTCAGTATGGGGTAACCGCCCTTGCACCGCTGTTTTTAACACCATTTTTCGTGGCTGTTCTGTTTTTTGACGTTAAACGGCTCCTTATTTTTTTTTATCGAGCGATGCCGTTGGTTTGTGTGCCCCGGATTTCACCTACAGCCCCTTTTCCTCAAAAAAGCTGTGGAGTTTGCTATTCTCTTAGCCCCCGGGTGGTCCCCTCCTGTTTTGGCGTCAAATCTTCTTTTTTTTCATTTTCCCCACACTTTTTTCATTTAGTTTCTTTCTTTTTGGTAAAAGCGTTGGACCGTGGCGGTGAAACATTCGTCTTTTTTTCTACCCACTTCGTATCTTCCTTTTCCCCGTAAGGTTGTCTTAACAACGAGAAGTACCGCCCGCCAGGGTTCCTCGGCTGGATCCAACAATGGCCTACTCTTTCCCTTTCCCTGGAGTTGACGGGTTTGACCCTTGAGTGGTATGCACAGAATGAGCCCTTTAGGGAAAGTTCTACCACCTTGGAATTTTTAAACAAGTTTAACCCCCTCTCCCCGTGCAAACTTAACTTAGCTTGCGTTAGGGAAGCTATAGTTTCCAGTTGATGGATTAGGTTTTCTTCACCTTGGCCCGTCTTACCTCCTTATTTTTTTGTTTTGCTGTGTTTGGCCCGACTTCTCCTTTGCGTTGTGTTTTTTATTTAATCCTCCAACTTTTGCCAATTCTCCCCAAAACTTTTTTCCTCGTCAAATGGGTTAGTTTAGGTGCCCAACTCCTCTTTCCACTGCCGACTTAAGTATCGTCCCCCCATGGTACCCCTCTCTACTTCCGTCTCATCCCCTCTAGACTCCCTTCCTTTCCTTGGGTCCCACTTGTGGACCCCAGTCCCATTCATTTTCTGACTCCCCCCCCCCCAATTTTTGAGTTTGCCCCTTTTCCTACTTCTCCCTTTCTCCCTGGTTGCGGCCCCGGGGCTTTTTTTGGGAAAGCCCCAACATGAGGACCTGCCGTGCATTACCCGGTCTTGGGTTGTTTTAGCTTACAAACCCCAACATTTCCCCCTGTCCCACCTTTCAATTTTCGGCTGTGGTTTGTGATCATCTCTCTTTACTGTTTGTTTTTTTCTTTTTGAGTTTGGAATATTTCAAAGACCCCACTCCCGTCCTTAATTTCTCGTTTCAATGGGTGGGTTCTCCACGCTCCACGATAAGGGGGTTTCCACTATGGATTTTCCCATTCGTCTTCACCCTGCCCCCCGGTGGCCCCGGGGCGACACCGTACAAAGGCTTCAACCAAACCAATTTTGTAATTCATTATGTTCTTTGTTCCTTTTGCCTGAGGTTCTTGGTACCCCCGTTCCCGTTTTGGCTGTGGCATCTATCCGAGGAGTTGCTTTTCCATTGCGGGGCCCCATTTCTAGCGGGTAAACTTCCCTCGCCCCACTTTCTAAGGCCGTGGGTGCACCTATTGGCTTTGTTTCAACGACCATCCATTTGTGCTTGCCCCCCCACCAAGGTTTCTTTTGATGCAAACTTTTTATCCTGGTCCCCAACAACAACTTCGGTCTTTCCCTTTCTTGGCCCCCTCGGGCCCCAAGGGAGTTCTGTGAACACCCGCTTCCCCGTTCTTTGACACGCGTCAAGACCCCCTTTTTCGTGGGCCTTCTTTTTTTTGTTGCTCAGACGTGTCCTCAAAGAATGCGGTGGTTTGTTGGGGGACCTTTTTGTTCCACCGGACTTTTTTATTGACCATTCATTCCCCCGACTTCCTTCGAAAGACAGGGTGGGCGGTTCCTTGACCTTTTCGTACGTGCCACCCCCCCTCACCTTTTCTCACCCCCAGAAGGTTTTTTCCGTGTTTGACTCGAGGGGCCCCCTTGAAAGGCCCTGTTGTGGCAACTTTCCCACTTTCCGTTTCGTTCCCTTCCTGTCCTCTTTTTTGGTTTTCAAAACGGCTTCTTCCCTTCGACAAGATCCCGGGGCTCGGTTTCTACAGACATTGGATATTTTTACCCCAGGCTTTTTCCCCCTTTCGCTTTCCCCAGACGGGAAACCGTCGACAGAGAAAGGGCGTTTTTTTTTTTTCTCTTTTGAGCAAACCCCTTATGAAATTGGTGCCCCCACCAACCTGCCTTGATGCGTCTTTCTGATTGCCTGCGAACCCTCCTTTTGGTGGACTGTGGCTGTCTTCCGGGGACGGCTGGTCTTCTTCTAACATAAAAAACAAAATCAACCCCGGTTTTAAACCCCGCACAACTTGAAGTCCGTTGTTTTAAGTTCGACACCTTCCGGTCGAAAGTCCTCTCAGACATTTTGATCCGGTACTCCACATTCCTCGCTTTTGACAAGGTGTGGCTTCTCCTCCCGGGGTTGCCACAACCAAAAAACACCAACGGGGGGAATGATCTTAAACACGAGTTTTTTCCCCCCAAACTAAATTTTTTTTTGGGTAGGGGGCAACTGTGAACGGACTTCTAAAAAATAGGTCCCCTAAGTTTTTTTTCTTCGTTCATTTCCCCCCTCCCACTCTTCCGGCAACCACCCGTGGTCCTCCTCCCTTCTTGTTTCTTTTGTTTCAATTTGATTTCGAACCTTGCCTTTTCCCTGTTTTTGGGACCATTGTGGTTTCAACACAAAAAAACGGTGACCCCTCCCCCCACCCAACGAAAAGCTGATTCTGATTCCTCTGTGGTTTTTGGAGGTTTTTGTCGTTCTTGGTCTGGTCCACCCCTACAACCCCCCACCCAGGTGTAATTGTGTTTTCTTGTTCCAAAACTACCCCGGTTTTTTTTTTTCCCCCCTCCAGTTTCAGGGATCTCCATACCCTCTTTTCCCCCCCACCGTGCGTCCCCCCCCCCTTTCTGCTCAGGCTGCCCCCCCTCGGACGTTTGCTAAAACACACTTCCGTCCCCGTCCAAATCCTTCTCCCCCCTGACATAGATTCGACGAGACGTTTTCCAGAGTGATTAAGCGCCGAAGGGAGCCAAAACTAAAGGGTTTCAGGGGGTGGGTGTGGGTTCTTCCTGAGGATTATGCGTCACTTCCACTGCCCCAATCAATTTGGTCGTGGAAACTGGGTGTCCACAAAACAAAACATTTTGTGTTTTTTTCAACACACCTCTGGTACGGGCTCCAAGGGGTTGTTGGCACAAGATGTCCCCCAGCAACCCGCTTTCCCTATTTAAATGATATGTGCCCAACCTCCAGTATAGAAGGCTTTTTTTTTCCCAAAGGTCCCCGACCCTGCGGGGGATTTTAAGGGAGCTAACGCACAAATTAGCCTTTCGTGGTTCGTGTGGTTGAATTACCCCCTCTACTTGCACGTCCGGTGCCCCCCTGCCCCTCGTAGACGGGTCATCCGTGTGTTTTACCCCTTTGAGGGTTTTGGTAAGGTTCTGTCCATCCGTCAATACCCCCCTCTCTGTGTCTTTTGGTCTGTTTTACGTTTGTTTTTCGCCGCTCATTTTTTTCTTTTTTCTGTGTTTTTTCCCACCCTGACCCAAACTTTCGCCCTTGGGACACTTCACACCGCTGTCCAGCGTTTTTCTCTCATTTTCCCTTGGACCTCTCGCACGTTGGGAACCCCCGGGTTCTCTACTGGTTAATTTCGCCGTCCCCCCCCAACCGTCTGCGTCAAAACCCACCTTCCCCCCCCCGCCCCCCGACACTTTTCCTTTTCAGACGGTGATCTTTATACCCCCCTTCCGCGGGCCCCGATTTGAGCGCTTGGTTGCTGGCTTTCATTGCCTTGGCTGTTGGCACAGCATTTTTTAACCGGGCTCTTTCCCGGTTGACCGTGCTGAGGTGAGTTCCCCCAAGTAAAAACCTGGGGCATTGGCACACCCTTTCAATCCCCCCAAACACTGCCGACATCGTTTATCCCATCTTAGTCCTTTTTGTTTTTAGCGCACCGGGGCCGGGTGCGCGCTTCGGGTATCTTCGGTTTAAAGGAAGTTCAGTGTTGTTGAATGCATTTTTTTCTTTTTTCCCTTTCCTCCCTTCTTTAAAACCCGCCGTTTTTCCTCTCTTTCTTTCTGTTTTATTGGGTTCCAGTATTGGACCCATCAAACCAGCCCCCCCCCCCACCACCCTCCCAGGTGGTTCCCCCCTTCCTTTTTCTTGCCTCCAACTTCTTAGAACTGGCTTAGCTCGCTAGCGTCTCGACGGTTGGAACCCAGCCGCACAGGGGTACAAGCCGTCCCACAAAATCGTTGCCCCACAAGGTTTCCCCGGCTTTAACAAACGTCCAGTTCGGGCCTGAAACCCCCACTTTAAAACTTGGCTCGTCCTTCTCCTCGGTCCGCCCGTCCCGGTGCCGCCCGTATCATTTTCTTACTTTCAGGGCCAGAACTTCCACCCCCACCCATGGAGAAATGAAGAAGGCCGCGTTTTCCCTCGCCGTTTCCCCCTAGGCCAATTTTTTTTCGCAAAGGAGGAAATAGCCCCTTTGATTTGACACCAAGCACCTATTGTTGGGTCCTGAAGGTGGTGCAATCTTTTCCCCCCCCCGGCGCCACTGGCGTTGGTACTGAAGTTTTGGATCCCCCCTTGGAAATGGTCCCCTCCGTTTTTTGTCACTGTTGGTTGCCTACCCTTTTTTTTGCCCCCAAGGACTTCTTGGTTTCTCTGGCTTCTTTGTGTTTTTTCCCCTCCTTCCCACTGCTTCTTTACCCCCCTCCCCGCTTGCATTCACGCCAAACAAAGAGTGTTCTTTTGATACCCCCTTGGTGCCGGTTTTCCCTTTGCTTTCCACCTTTTTCCCCCACACCACCGTTGGTGTGCTGGAAACCCCTGTTTTCAAACCAAGGTGGGCCGGTCCCCCCCCCGGGAATTTTTTCTTTAAACACCCTGGAATGGCAATTGCCTCGACCGTTTTGAGCGGGGGGGGATTTTTTTTTTTTTTTCCGGGGGCCTCTTGCGGTTTTTCGCACCCATTTTTTCGTAAATTTTGACCATTTGCTTTCCTTGAAGGAAGTACGGTACAGCTTTAGCTATAACGTCGTTGCGCCTTTTCATTTCTTCTTCCCAGCACCCCCTGTCCCATTACTTCATATTTTTTTTTTCTTTTTTGCCCTGGCCTTCTCGTTAAAGTGGCGGGTGACCTTTGGTTAGAATCATCCTTTTGAATGTTTTCGCTACCCCCATCCCCTCACGTTCCCCCCCGGACTGCATGTTGGGGTTTTCCTCGGTCTTTCATTCCTTGGACCGTTTTTTTTTTTCATCCCCACCGTTTTTTGAATCCCACCTTTTCCAGGGTATTATATTTTTTCCCTTCCTCGGTGGTTGTTCGAAGACTACACCCCGTGGCTTTCAAAAGTTTTTTTTGTGGATGCCCCACCGGACATTTTTCGGGGGATTGGTTTTTTTTTTTCGTTTTTCCTTCAGGTGCCTAGGTCGGCGCCCAATGGGACCTTCAGATATACCCCCAGTTTCCTGCTTTTGCCTTTTTTCTTGGGAACCAATTCATCCCCCTTAATTTTTCCTTCACCTGCCGATATCTTTTTTTTTATGCGGTGGGTTTTTGTGTGACTGCATTTCTTTGTTGGAAATAGCTAGGGCCTTTCGATGGCCTTTTCTCGCCAGTGCCGCCCCTCCCCATTCGGGAAAGGGTGGCCCTTTGACCACCCAGAAACTTAGTCCCTTGCGCGGCAGCGGGCTTTTCTTCGTTTAACAAAACACTTCCCTCCTCCATATTTCCCGGACCTTCCAATCTCGGTCACCCCTTCAGGCTGTTGTTTTTTTTTTTTTTTGAGCCCCGGTTGCAAGGGTTTTTCCCAAAAACTTGGTTTCCCCCAATGCCCTGTTGCTTGGTTTTGGCCCCAATAATGGGCCAGTTTTAAAGATTTGGCAGGTACTTGGGACGAATTTTTCGTTTTCTATCAGGAACAAAAAAACCTTCATCAAAGCTGGCACCCCCCCCCCTTACCAAAAAACGGGACCTTCCCGGGTATTTCGTCGTTACCCCCCCCCCGCTTCCCCCGCCGACAACTTTTCCCTATAATACGTTTTTTTTTTAATTGCGGGTTCTAGTCTTCCCTTGCTGCGGGACCGGGTCCCCTAGACCAAACCTTCCTTCGGAATAGCTGTTGTCCTGTTCGGTTTCAGTGATAAGGGTGGGGAGGTTTTGGCCATATCCCCGTACCTCTAAGGGGTTCCTAGCGGGTTTTTTTTCCTTGTTGAGTGCTTGCAACGCCCATTGTGGTTTGCGTTCCGTTTTTTGAATTCAACGGTGGCTGGGGGTGTACTGGCGGGTGGCCTTCCAACCCCTTCGATGAAGTCTCCTTTGAGGCAGCTCTGTTCGTTTTGTGTTACCGTACCTCAATTCCTGTATGGTTTTGTGCCTTTCGTTTACTTTTGGTTGGTTCCCGAACCCACCCTGCCCCCCATCCCGTTGAAGGGAGTTCCGCGGCAACACCTGATGTCCTTTTTTTCCGATAATCTCCCCCCGGTCGGATTCATCCCCCCGAGATCACTTTTTTTTTCCCAGGCACACCTGGGCTTGTGTTTCCGGACCATTAAAACCGGACTCCCCCATACCCTGCTTGTGGGTCCTTTTGGCACGGGGAGCCTTGCCTGCACCTTCATGATCTATAACTTGCCGCTTTTGAGATAAGGCGTTTCCCTTTGTGGATCGTTCCTTCCCTTGGTAGTCCCTCCGAGGGGGGCTGTCGTCGGCTTTTTCCCCCTGAATGCGTCCGGTTTTTTTTTTGTTGTTTTTCTCCCTTGAAGGACAATTGTTTGCGGGGGCCCCCCCTTTTTCGTTTAAGGGTGCCCGTTGAGGTTGCTGCGACGATTTTCCTTACAATGAGTATTTGCTTCCCTCTTGTTCCTTTTTCTGGTGTTGTTTTTTTTTGCTTTGGCCGGGACGTTGGCGCCCCCCCGTCCTGTTTTGGTCCTTTTTTTACACTTTAATTCTTCAGTCGTAGACTACAGCAGTATCCCCCATTCGGCTTACTCTTGTTTTTTTGGCTCTTGGTGTCGGTACTTTGTTCCCCTAGTTCTTTTTTTCTTTCACGAAACCCAGGGCCGGTTTCTCTCGTCAAAAGTTCCTTTCTTCTTTCGCCGTACCCCGTGAAATTTTTTGGAAATTAGACCCCGCAACCCTGGCGTGCCCAGATCCGGGATCTGGTAGCTGTTAGATTCGGAGTTTCACCATCGCGAAGTTGGGCTCCCCCCTCTTGAATGTGGGTTTGTTTACGCCACAGGTTTTTTTTACGTTTTTCGACACGGTTGGTGTGCATGGGCCTTCTGGTGGATCTTTTTCCCCCCCCACAAACCAAGATTGGTGTTTTTGGTTTCCCCCAAGTTCCAGGTTCCTCTGCTCACTCTCTCGGTCCCTGTCGTCGAAGAGATCCTATCTGGGGGGTCCTCACCTTGATTTTCGAACGTGATGTGGTCGTTTTTGAGGCTTTTCGACGGCCCCGCCCCGAGCCTGTAATAGTAACTTCGGTTTTGAACCTTTTGCTCGACACGGTGCTCCCCCCACCCTGTTTTGGTTCTTTTGGACAGGTAAACACCCACCTTCCCTTCCCTCTGCGCTCGCATCCGATTATCATCGGTAGGCACGGTTTTTGGTAACTAACTTTTGTCCCGGACCCCCTTTCCCCACGTCCAATCCAAACCAAAGCTTTAGACAACCCCCCCCCCCCCCAAAAAAACGGGATTGTTGCTTTTGGTCGGTTCTTTCCTGAACTTCTGCTTTACAGTTCTGTCAAATTTTTCCCCCCTCACTGTGGGCATTTTTGGTCTTAGGAGCCTTTCCGTTCTGGGTGCCTTGCCTTTTTCCCGTCTTTTACCTTGGTTGGGACCCTGGTTAGCCACATTTTTTTGCTTCCCTTTTTTGGCACCTCTGCACTGTATCTTGAGGTATGACCAAGTTGCTGCTGTCTCTTTTTTCCTTTCGTCAAGGTTAGGACTTCAAACGGCTTTTCCTATTTTTTACTTATCGCTGTGGGGTTCCTTTCAAGAGTCTGATAAAGCCCTTGCGGGGCTAACTTTTTTGCTCGCCTTATCTGCAGTGTCAACCCTTGCGCAAAACCCCCAAGCCTCCAAACGGAATTTCTCTTTTCGCTTTCCGTTTCTGGTGGTTCCCCGCGAGGGGGTCCGTCTGGGTTTTTTTTTCGGGAAAATCGGCTTTTGTTTTCGCCTTTTTCTGTCGCTGATCCTGTTCCTTTTTTTGGTACTAATGGATAATTTTTTTCCCCCCCGATCCGGTTCTCAGGTGTTCCTTGCATCATCAGACGGTTACTTTTCCTCCCCCCCTTCAAAGTCAACTCCGATGGTGAACACTGGCGTGTTTGCACGATGGATGTCCCTTTCACTCCCCGCTTTTCGGCCCCCAGGACCTTACTGCTTCCCCCTCCTTTGTGATCCACGGATCTTTTCGACACGCTCTCCTCGTGTCACTTTTCGGGATTCAACACCCCTCTGATATACCCTTTTTCCCCTCTATTCCGGCTTCGGTTATTTAGCCGAGTTTTTTCTCCTTTGGTGGCTCGTGTTTTGCCTGTACTGTTCACAAGTCCCCGACCTTTTGCCGGTGTCGACTCCCCCCAAGTGCTTTACCGTGTTTTAACCTTCCCAAAGTTTCCTCGGACCTATCTTTTTATCCAGTTTAGTTCGAACGGGGCCCGGTAGACCCGTTCCCCGTATCGGAAACCCCCCTTTTTACCCACCGGGTTCTCTTCCTCCCTAACTCAGCGACTTTCTGTCTTTTTTTTTTTTCAGGGCTGTACACTAGTTGTCCCCATCCCCCACCTGGATGACAACATTTTTCCGGAGTTTGTCCTCTTTTCTTGGTCCTTTACTTCTCCCCCTCCCCAATGGCGGGCCCCTTGGTTTTTTGGCGGGAGGAGACAAAACTTTTTCCTTCCCTTTAATTTGGTTGCCTTGGGGCGGTCTTGGCTGTTTACGTCTTTCAACCCCCCCCCCCCCTGGCACGGCCTTCCAAAACTTATCTCGTGTCGTGGTTTTTTTTTTCTCCTCCCCCCCCCCGGTTGTGTGTTGCCCGATCAAAGAACCCATCCGAAGTCGTCATTTTCTTCCCCGTGCCTGTGTTAATCCCAACTTTCCAAAACCAAGGGACAGGGTCTTGGGTTCACCAAAAAGTCGGTTCTTCATTCGTTCTTTTTCTGTACTCCGGCTTTTTTGGGCCACCTACTTGTTGGAATGTTCATTTCCCCCCCCCCAAACCAGGCTCCCCAAACCTTTTATCAAAAAGAAACACCCCCTCACCCCCGCGGACCAAAGCACACCAACCTCCCTTTTTTTTTTGGACGTATCCTCCTTTTCTCTTTTGCTGCAATGTTCCTTAGCCTTTTTTATACGTTTTTTGTGACCCTTGGGACACCATTTTTTCCCATCGCTTGTGGCGGACAGGCCTGGCACGTTCCTCGAAACCCGGGCGTGTCATTTTTTTTCCTTTCCCCTTGCGGTTTCAACAAAGTTTTTCCTACGGGCCCCGTTTTTTTTTCACGATTCCTTTCCTAAACTGGTTTTTTTTAACCCCCCTCCCCTTTCCGCTACCACCACAACCCCTGTTTTTCTTGCCCCCCCCAAGTTCGTACGACAATTTGATTCGAACCCCCTTTCCACACACTGTTTCCTGGCACCATGCTGCCAACCTTCACACTTGAGGGTTGATTTGTTAGAGGGAATCTTTTCCCCCCTTTCCGGGCACCTCCCCCGCTTCCCCCCCCCCCTTGTTTCGAACACCGGTGTTGACTCCCGGGAACGTTGTCCCTTATCTAATTTCCGTTGTTTGGAGGGGGTATTTGTCCCAGACCAACGCTTCCATCTTTCAAAAAGTGTCTCCCCCCCAGGACTCCCTGCCCCCTTTTCCCCGAAACTCGGGGCGGGCGTTGCAGGAATTCTGGTCTGTCCCCAAGCCATCAAAACGTCACCCTCAATTGGTGCCATCTTTCTCTCCTTTTGTAGGCGAGCTGACACGCTGTCCCGGTCTTTTCCCGGCCCCCGGCGTGGACCCCCCGGGGATTCGGTGTTCGTTTTTCCCCCTTTCCTTTCTTTGGTAAAAGGGTGCCTTCTAACTTTGCGGGAATAATCCCCCCCCCTGACCCCTTTCGTGCAAAATCGTCCTTTCCGCCCCACTGCTTCCAGCGCTTTTTAAACCCCCCCCTCCTCCCCCGTTCAGCGTTACCTTTTTCCCTGTGTTTTCTTTGGGCTGTTGCAAGCATTTTGCGCCCCCTATGTTTTTGAACATTGTTCTTACAGGCTCTGCGGTCTCTTTGGCCGCCCCGGACAATTTGCCCCAAATTGGCCGATCCTTTTGGCCACGTTCCATCCTTTTTTTGACATCCCCTGGGGCCGGCTTTTCACCGTCGTGAATGTTTTTTTTTGCTCAGGTTTTTTTTTTCGTCCTACTCCCCAAATCTTCTCTGTTGCCCTTGTTTTTACCCGGACTCTGCTCAACAACTGGTTGGGGCCTTTTAACATTTTTTTTTTTTCAACCGTCAATTTTTCGGGCAGTGGGAGCTGTTCCAAGTTGGGTAAACTCCTTTTTCCCCAAAGTCAGTCGTTTTTTTGATTCCCCCGTGACCGGACATCCCCTGTTGACCGGCCCTAAATTCAGGAACCACGGTTCTCCTTCCATCCCGTTTTTGTTTTTATTCTTTTATTGGAACCCCCACGTCCCAGAATGGGTCCCGGTCTGGGGTCTGATACACCCGTGGCCCCCAAAAAAAAACTTTGCAACCCGATTTTACGGGATCGATTTGTGGGCGCAGTTGTTGTCGCAAGAGGCTTCCGTGCAAAGTTGTTTTCCATGTCACTTAACAACAACAGGGTTTTCGTTTCCTTTGGTTCTTTTCGGTGATTTTTGACAACTTTCTTTTTTCAACGAGGTCAAAACGACGTCACCTCACCAAGTACAAACGCTAGGGAGTTTGTTTTTCTAAGGCTCCTCTTTTCTGGAAGTTGGACTCGAAAAAACCAGGGGGTCGACTGGTCAGCGTATCCTACTTTTTTTTTAACCCCCATAGGAGATTTCTTTCGCCCTCTTGGAGCTTGCCCTACTTCGCCCAAATAATCTTTTTGTTGGGTGTGTACAGTGCTCTGTGACTCCAGGTTGTTTCGTCTTTTTATGCCACCATCTTTTTTCTTCCAATGCGTCAAAAAACCAACAAAACTTCTTTTCGGAACCCCCCCCCGGCCCCTCGCCGGTCGGTTCCCGGTACAGTGGTTTTTTGAGGGGAAGGCTTCCCCTCCTTTTAATCGTACATCATCCTTTATTTGGGGGCCCAAAGTTTTGTCCCTCTTGGGTTGCAGGGGGGGGGTCACCGACTCCACCTTGTCCTATCTTAAATGGCCCTTCGCTTTAGAGGTCCGACCCAATGCACCCCTTCTTCCCTTCCCCACCCGGAATAACTTCTTTTTTTCTTGTTCTCCCCCTTTCGGTATTTTCAATTTTAGGGTATCAGTTGGTCCCACGTGGCTTCAGGTCATCCAAGTTTGGCCCCTTTCTGAATCGCTTTTCCCTGCTCCTTTCCCTGTTTAAGCGTCATACAATAGGGTACTTTAGCGTTGCAATTTTTCATTGGCTCTTTCTTTTTTTTAAGTTTTTTTGGAAAGAAAACCCAAAGTCCAACCCCCCAAAACTGCCACGGTAGGCAACCCAGCTGGCAGCCGGAGTTCGAGTCCTGTTCATCGGCAATTTTGGCCTTGCCCCTTTTCTCTACCTTACTTTCTTGTCGTTGTCCCCCGCAATTATCCCCGTTTCTCCCCCCCCCAACTTCCTCAAAACCCCCCCCCCCGGTGTGGGTTTTGATTTTTCCCGGGCCTTCTTTGGTTGGATGTGGTCCCCAGACCCCTTTTTGCCGATTCTTTCCCTTCCGGTTTTTTTGCCCAGCAGGGGTTTTGCTGGAAAGCTAGGGGCGCTTAAAACGGGGCTATTCTCCCAGAACTTTCATTCCGTGGATTCTTCCCTCAATTACAATTGACGGCGGAGCAAAGTTCCCGGGGACATTGTTTTTACAGCCGGGGTTCTATCTTTTCATTCTAGACCCTACTTCCCGGTGCCCCCGGTTGCGTGTTGTTTTTAATTTTTTCTTCTTCTGTTATGGCCTTTTTTTATGGTCATGCTCATTTCCCTTTTGGCTGGGGTGAAACGGCTTCTTCCCAAGTTTGCTTCTTCCTTCACGTTTCCTTGTTTTTTGGGGTTGGTGGGGGCGGAGGTTTCCTTCACTACAACACCCCCAAGGGTTCCCATCTTTCTCGGTCCGTCCTCCTTCGCCAACTCGCCCCACGTATTGTTAGCTCGTTAGTCCCGAATTGGGTGGGAACCCTCGATTTTCCCAGCGGGGACAAGCCACGCATAAGTTCTTCCCACAAAAAAGGCTTCAATCTTCGCAAAAAGCTGAACAAGACCGTGACCTGACTCTCAGGAGCACTACCCCCGCAAGATCCTTTCTCAAGTTTCCCCTTGCATTATCATGAAGGGCGATGCCGGGGAAAACATGAGCGTTAAGATAATTTTTGCCCCCCCCCCAAGCAGGTTTCCCAAACCCCGACAATCCCATGGCTGGAGAATTTTTTTCAATTCCGCCGTTCTCGTGTTCCCTCCAGCCCCGTCCTCGAGCAACCTCCCTTGACCCTATAATTTTGTTAGCCGGCCAAATAATTGTTTTTGGCTGAGTCTGGGGAATCTCCCCACATGGGAGGCAGGGGGGTTCCCCGTTTTTGGTGAAACGCGTTCAACTTGAAAGTAAGTCTCCCATTCCCAGTTGTTCGACTGGTTGCCTTCCCTGGAACGTTATTCTTCCCAGTTGAAGGGGTTTCTGATTTTCAGTTCCCCCTTTTTTTCCCTCTTTGATTTTATTACCCACCCCCTCTTCTTTTGCCCCCTTTTCACTTCCACCCTTTTTTTTTTTTTTGTCTTGCTTTATTCTCCCCTTTGTTTACAGTTTGGGCAGGCCTGGAGTGTTGTTTTGAACGCTGAACTTTTTTTGAAAATACTTGGTTTGAACGGTAACCCAAGGAACCCCCCCCCTCTCTGGTTGAAGTTTTTTATTTTTTTTTTTCACCTTTCATCGAGGGTTCCGGGGGTGCCGCTCGTTTTGGCGTGTTGGTGACGGCCCCTCTTTTTGGGGAGGGCCTTCTTTTTAGCTCCATGTTGATTTTTTTCTTTCTGGCGGAGGTCCTTTTTCTCGGGCTTTTAGCCTTGTATGATCAACTCCTTAACGGGGGCTTCAGGCCCCAAGCACCCTTGTTGCCACCCTGTCCCCGTCTTATTCGATCCTTCAGCTTGTGTTAAGGTTGCCCTTCCCAAGGCCTTCCCCCCAGCGTTCCCTTTTTAAGACATGCCAACCTCTTTGAACCTGGGTTCTTTTCGCTTCCTCCCCCACCATCCTCTCAGTTTGCCACACGGCCGTTTTTTCATTCTGTTGCTTTCCGTTCCCTTTTCTTCCCCCCGACAAAAAAACCAAGGTTTTTTTTTCCACCAAATTTCAAAAAGGCTTTTTGTA
>Ga0179593_1413545_pt1 | contig 20600 bp, 31 predicted proteins | sample CZODoug2_1_08_16_FD_185931 | JGI IMG/M metagenome (GOLD analysis project Ga0179593, IMG submission 185931) | Vadose zone soil fungal communities from Angelo Coast Range Reserve, California, USA - CZODoug2_1_08_16fungal (PacBio error correction) | ecosystem: Environmental > Terrestrial > Soil >... | reverse complement strand
AAGGGGACTATTCGGTTTGTGTTTGAAGTTTTTCTTTTCTCGGTTTTTTGGTCCCCTCCTCCCCCCGTGGAGGCCGGCCCCAATATTGATCTGTTTTTGAGTTCTCTTTTTCTTTTAGTGCTTTCCCACCCAAACGGCCCCTTGAGGCTCGCTTGGGCTTCATTACCCAAGTATCAGTCTTCGAAAAATTGTTCGCCACCAGTTTTCCTTTTTCCCTTAACAATGAAGCTGTTGACCTTTTCGTCTTTTCGTTCTTTTTCCTTCACCTTCTTTTTACTGCCTTTCTGTACCGGGGATTTTGTTTTTTGTTTCCGAAACCATGGGTTATTCCAGTCCATTTTTGCCCCTGTACGATCTTTTTTTTTTTTTCCCCCCCCCACCCTCAAAGACGACTTGCACCAAAGGGGCGGCCTTTTGTCCGTCTTTTTTGCTTATAACCCCAAGGCGCCCTTGCTTTGATTCTTTACGGAGGCTTTTGGCTTTGCCCCGACACAACCCTCCTCCCCCTTTCCTGCCGAAAACGGCGCTTTTTTTCACAGCTCCTTTTTGGGGAGAATTGGACTCCAAACTGTCTTTTCGCATTTTAAAGTCTTTTTTTCTCTTTTTTCTTTTGCCTGTTTCCCCTTGACCTGTATATGGGCAGATGCCTTTTTTGGTTTCCCCTTTGCTGTCCCCTTCCCTCAACTTCGGGCTTTTATTCCCCCTTGTTACGATTGGCAATTCAATTCTTGTTTTTCTTTTTTTTTTTTTCTGTTCTCCCTGAGGTCACTTGTAGCCTTTGCCCTTCATTTCCTCCTTGTCCTTGGCTCGGTAAGTGGGTGCCGGGTTGTGTCCCTCTTTAATCCCTATCACCTTTTTTTCCCGGTTGTTAGGCTGCGGTTCTTTCCTACTCCCCTCTTGGTCGGTGTCACGGGGAGTTAGTTTGTTTTGCTACCCCAAACACTTTTTTTTTTTACCTTTTTCACCCTTTCTCTGCTGGGCAATGTTGACCGGGTTCTTTTTTTGCTGTATTAGTTACTTTGTTAAACTTACAAGGTCTTTTTCTTGATGACTCCCCTTCCCTCCCCCTGAAACCCCCTTTTTTCCCTTTGGTTCCGAACCCTTGGCTCTTCCTTCTTTTTTCGCTTCTCCCCTTCTTGTGCGGATTTTGACCAGAATGCTTTTGCACTTTTTGAAGGCGTCCTCCTTTGCGTTTTGCTGCTGGTTTTTCTTTTTTTTGAACTTTCTTTTGTTAACATGGGTTTGGCTTCGCGTGACCCCCCCCAACTTCATATTTTGCCTCGCGCATGTCAGGTTCAAACGCGGACCTTTTTTTGGAGATTGTTTGGGCAGTGTTCTTTCTTTTCCCTCCACCCCCCTTTTCCCCCCCCCAGTAAGGAACGCTGTAACCGTGTACCACCCACTTTTTGTCTTCCCCTCGGTGTTCGAATCGGTGCGCCTTGTGATTATGGGTCGGTTCCCTGGATTTCTGTCCTTTGGTAACTGTTTTTTGTTTTTTTTACTTGATTTTTTTCCTTCCCGATTTTTTTGCTGGTTTGTGCGCGGATTTTTTGACCCTCCCTTCCGTGTTGGCCGATGCCGATCCCCGGGTTTGTTGTTGTAACTCTGGCTTGAAGAGTTTTTTTCTATTTACCGTTTACCCTTTCTTGTGTCCTGCATACCCCTTGCTCTTTTGTGTGGAAACTTCCTTGTGTTGCATTCCCCAACTGTTCCCCTGGAGTTTGTTGTTTTCATGGGGACCAACTTCTTCCACAACCCTCCCTCCCCCCCTTCGCTAATGGACCGTTTTGTATCCTTTTTTCACACCAATCAAACCTCCCGCCGATCCTGAAGTTTGCGCTTCGGCCGGTCCCCCCTCGCGATACGTTTTTAATTGATGGCTCCCTGGTTCCCCCGTTCTTTGTCTTTTTCCCCTGAACGTCGATGAGGAAAGGGACTCCTTTTCATTCTCACTCCTTTCTTGTTGCCCGATGGATTTTTGACGATCTGGCTTGCCGGCGCGAAGTTTTCTTCCCCCTTTTTACTTCGTCCCCCCCCTTCTGGCAGCCGAGATGGGCTCGGAAGCAAGGTGCAAAATGGTTTCCCCTTTTGCGCTCCCAATAAAAAGGAAGTTCTCATCCCGGCTGCTTCCTCTCCCAGTCGTTTCAGGGTTTTTCCCGTTTTCTTAGACCCCTTTACACCCACACGTTCCGTCTCCGTTTCTCTTCGATGCCCAGTGCTCAGCGTTCATCCGCCTGGGGTTCTTTTGTTTTTCCCCTCTGGTGCCTGAAATCTTTTTTTTTTTCAGTGTTGTATTTTGCTTTGTTCGTTCTCCCCTGTCCCCCCCGCGACGGGCCCTTCTCTTCTTTTTTTGTGACCTTTTTCCCCAATCCTTTCCCCCTTCCCTTCCAAAAAGTAAACTCACCTCTTTACCTTTCGTTTGCTGAAGTGAAATGGCTTTTTTTGGTGTTTTTTTTTTTTTTTGTTTACTAAGTGTCTTTGGTACTTTTCGTCTGGTCTGAAAGGGTGCCCCCCCCCCCAAAAGCGGCGTTCTCCCGACCGAGCCTGCGAGTCTAACCTTTCCTCCTTCGTTTTTTGCCACTCTGTGCTATTTGATTTTTTTTTTCCCCGTCTCCCGATTTTATTCTCTTTCTTTTTTTAGTTTTTTCGAAGGGTCTTTTTCCCCCCCTTTCCACCTCGTTCTCCCCCAAGTCCTATCTGTCCTTTTTGGCTGTCCCTCTTTCCACATCTCTCGTTACCTGTCCCTGAGGAGATTTCCTTTGTCCCGTTCGTCTTTCTCGCAGTCTGAGGGTTTTTTTTTCAATTTTTTTTTCATATTTCCTTCTTCATCGCCCACTCCCCATGTCCTGTTCCGGTGCCTTTTTCCCCCCCCTTCGCGCACCTAATTTCGGAACCCCCCATGTTTGCAACGGCTTTTTGTTTTTCTTTCGGGAAGACGAAACCCTTTTTTTCGCTTCTTTTCCTTTTTTCTTGCAAAAAAAAAAAAACGTGCCCAACTGACCCCTGACCTTTTGGGTGCTTGTTGCGGGATTCGTGGACAACAGTTCTTGTTCATTGTACGCCAGGGATTATGGTTTCCCTCTTTTTTTAGAACTTCCTTCATTTTGATCCCGCCAGCCGAGTTTTCATCAAGCGGTGACCTTTCTTTTTCCTCTTGTTTTAGGTCCCAAATGACACCCAGCCAAGCGCCCCTGATACCAGGTTTTTCTTTCAAGTTTTGTGTGAAGGTTGTCTGGGCTCTTTTCTGTGAACCTGCCTCCCGGCGCAAACCTTCCCGTTTTCCTCTGGTCAACTGTTTCTTTCCTTCATTTGCATTTTTCAAGTGCAATCGGGAGGTCCTGTTTTTTTTGAAAGTTTTTGGCGAACGACTTTCCCGTGCTCCTTCCTTCTCATGTGATTTTTTTTTTCTTGATTCTTGTGCGTCTTCTCCCCCGTTTTTGCCTGTCCCTTGGCTCCCCAAACAAGCCTTGGCGTCCCCCCCCAGGATGGACTTTGTTTTTTTTGGGGAACTTTTAATGTTCTTTTTTTGCCCGTGAACCCCAAACATTCGGCGGCGGTCTTCCTGCTTTTTTCTTTGGTCCCCCACACTTTCCTCCAGTCCACCCCAGTAAATTTTCTGCTTGATGGAGCTCCCTCTGCTCCTTTTCCAGCAGTTTTTTTTTGAGCTCATCGCGGGAAAAGCTCTTTCCCCGGATTTTTTTTTTTTTTTTCCTTCTTTTTGTAATTTTTCCTTTTGCCGGCGCGTGAATTTTGTCCCCTTTGTTGGTGTGGGGGGGGAGTTGAACTCCAGCTTGTTGCGGGGACCTTTTGGAACCTTTTTTTTTGGGCTTCTCTCGTTTTGGCGCTTTTCTCACTGTGGGGTCCCCCATTCTTTTCAGTTGTTCGATTGATCCCCCGGTTTCGGGTTGGGCTCCCCCCTCATTTATATTTCTCCATGGTCCTCCCTTTCACACAAGAGAAAGGCGTTTTCAATCGTACTTCTTCCCCCCCCTTGCTCTTTCTACTTTCTTCCTTCCTGTTTGCGAGATGCCTCTTGTCCGTGGGGGAACCGTTTTTTACCTGCCTCCCTTTCCCGACTTCTGAAACGCCTCCTGTTTGGTAATTTTTTTCGTACCCATCAGTATGCTTAAAAATTTTTCGTGTTATCCCTTTTTTAGCAGGCGAAAAACGACTTCCCTCCTTCGCCTTCTCCTTTTGCTGCCCATAAGCCCACCTTCCAATACTTTCCAACTTTAACCGACCTCGTTTTTATTTCCCCCCCCCCCCCCAAAGTTCACTTCTCCTTCACGTCCTTCCCGCCCCTTACTGCCCTTAGTTCCCCGGGGTACACTTTCATCACTTCCCCCCCCTTTTTCACCTCTTCCGACTTCCGCCCCCAAAAAACCTCGTTTTTCAGGGCATTCGCCTTTATCAATCCTGCCCCATTCTTCAGGTGGACTTGATAGAACCCCTTTTTTTGTGTAATTCGGAAGGCGCTCCTCTTTCTTTATTTTCTGTGATTTTTTCCTTCAATTTCTTTTCCCCCTTGTTCATTCCCCCCCCCAATTTTCTCTGCCGAACTCTCTTCTTTTACTTTCACTTCCTGCATAGGGATTTACTTTCCCTCAAGCATATTCGTTTCCCTCCTCTTCTCTTGTTCTAGGTGGAGCAACTTTCTATGTGTCTAACAGACTAAGTGAGCTTTCAGATTTCGTTTTCTTTTTTCCAATTATGGAATTTTTAGTCATACCTCTTCCCCCTCACGTGCCGTTCTTTAAAATTTTTAAGATGTTTCGACCCACCATTCTTTGTTTCCACTTTCTTATTTCTGCTATCGTGGCTTTTTCTCCCTCGTTTTCCCCCTGCGCCAACTCCCGGCAAGATTTGGCTTGATTTCCATTTTTCCCTCCCTTCCCTTCCCCATGTTTTTCAACCTAAGCGTAACCCCCAAACGTCCCCTCCCCTTTTCAAATACCCTTCCTCGGACACGCCCAGCCCTCCCCTCCCCTTTCCTGTGCGTTGTTTTTTGCGCCCCACCCCTGATCAAGACGATGCAATTTCCTCTTTCCCCTCCTTTCGTCCAAGACCACAAGTTTTTAGGTTTTTGCCAACCAGCTTTTTTTCTTTTGGTGAGTTTCCTGCCTGAGTGTTCCTCACCCGTTTTTCTGTTGAAGCCCCTTTTTAATTGGTTCATTCATGAAAAATATTTTGGTTTTTTATTTCCCAACTCTTTCTGCACTGAGAACTTATCCCCCCAGCCTCCCCCCTTCCCCAGGTCCGTCTGCTTTTCCCTTCTTGTTTTTTTCCTGGTAGGTCTTTTCCTCCCCATTTTTTTCTCCCCACGTTTTTTCGGTAACTAGTTCTTGGGCTTCCCTTCCTCCCCCACCTCCGGAACTTTCATCTGAAAACTTCCCTTTTTTTCGTGCCCCACAAAATCGTTCTTTTTTTTTGCTAGCCGTTTCATTCTCCAAAACTTCCTTCAGTGCTCTCGTCCGTGTATTTGGTCGTGTGCAAATCCCAACCTCCCCTTCCTCAGTCCGGCCCCTTTGAGCATCCGCAAATTTCTCCCCCCCCCATCCTCTCCCCCTTTAACGAGTCCCCCTTCCATTTGTTCTCTTTCTCTCTTTTTCGGTCTCCCCCATAGTTGCAATTTCCTCCCCTTCTCTTCAAGAGCGCGTCTTGTAACCCTTTTCCTCCCTTCCCGGTCCGCCTAACTTAACCAAACCCTTTTTTTTTTTTAAGTTTTTTCTCCCGTGCAACCCCCCCACCACCATTTTCCGGTGTTTTTCTTTGGAACCTCTGTGGAGTAATTCTCCCCCATTCTCTCACTTTTCCTGTTTGGCTTTTGTGCCCCCCTGAACTTCTTCCTGGTGCTCCAAATTGCAGACATGATGTAGTGTAGGGCGCCCCCCTTTTTGTTTATTTCTCTTTCTTTGAGAAACCTTTTCTGTCTTCCTCTTCCGTGTAACCTTACACCGCCCACTTTTTCGTTTTGCCCTAAGATCTTACCCTCCACTCCTTCCCGCGTAGATTTTTGCTTGATTTCCTTTCGCGTATTTGTGCAATTGAAAACACGAAGCCTTGACTCCCCCAGCATCACCCACCTGAGATTTCCCCCCTTTCCCCTCCTTCGAACAATGGCTACCCCGTCTAGCCCAATAATTTTTTTTTTTTTTTACAACGGACTTACCCCCCAGTGCGGGTATGCGTTCAGTGCCTCTTCTTTGTTCCCCTTTTTCCGTTCCCCTGTACCTCTTCATTGCATGTTGTGCACCGTCCCCGTCCTTTCAGTCCGTTGGTTTTTTTTTTGCACAACCTCCCTCTCTTGGTGAGTTCTTTTGTTCCATAAGCTATTTCAGTTTTTTCCCTCCACACCCCCACTTTATTCCGCTCCTTCATCGGATTTACAAGCGCTCGCGTCCCCCGCCCCCCTGCACAGCAACTTTCTGACTTTTTTCCTTTTTCATCGTGAAACCTCTTAGTACCATTTCCTACAGATTCCCCCCGATAATCCCCACTTTGGTTCTCTGACCTCTCTTTTTTTTCACAGTGTTTACCCCTTTTCAGGCTTTCGTCTTCCCGGATTTTTCCCCCACCCTCCAAGTTGACTTTCCTCTCCCTGGGCATTAATGCTTCCCACCCCTTTTCCCCTGTTTTTTATCGACATGTCGGAACCTCCAGTTCCCCCCTGGTTTGGTATTACTTAACTTTCCTTTCAGTCATCCCTTTACCTTCTTCAAGCAGCTATTTTTATATGCCTTTTTTGTCTGTCAGTTTCTCTTTTTCTTTTCCATTTCCCATTTTTTTCTCGTTGCCCCCCTTTCACCTCAAGGAAGTCCTTCCCCCATGTTCCTTTCTGCTTTTCAGTTTTACCTTTTTCGTATTTTCTGTCCGTCGGACCCGATGGTCCATTACTCTCCCCCCTTTTGTGCTTCTCACAAGACATGCAAAACGACACCTTTTCAATTTCCCCTGTCATATTTTTCCCTTAATTTTGCCTTCCCTCCCCAACCCCTCTCTCGCCTTGACAGGGGCACCCAAATTCTTCTCGGTTCACCATCCCCAGACAGTCCCAACTTCAGCATTTCTTTTGCCCAATTTTCCCCCTTCCACGGCTGGACGTTGCGTCCACCTTTACTTGCACAAGGTCCCTCCCCCCAAATCTCCCCCCCCTTCTTTACCATGCTCCCAATCGGTCATGGCTCGCCTTTCTAATTTGTCCCCGGATTGCGTGCCCCACTTTGATCGTTTTTTTTTGGTGCCAGACGAGAGAAACTTTTTCCCTGCAACTGGCTTTTATCGTTTTTCCTTTTCGCAATCAGTTTTGGGTCAATATCCTCCACGTTCTTTCTTTCCCTCGGTTTTCCACCTTTTGCAGGTTTCTCCGCAGCGAATGAGGTCAGTCACTTCCCTCCCCCCTGGTCCCAATGGCCTTCTGTTTTCCACGCAGGCCCCTTCTGCCCCCCCTTCCCACTGTCTTTTCCCCTTTTTCTTCCTTCCCGTCTTGTTTCCCTTTCTTCTTTGGGGTCTTTTCTTGATATTCCTTTTTTGAAACCCCCACCCCTTGTTCTTACACCCCCGCCATCGTCATCTCCAGGCCTTTGTCCAAAACGTGGACTGCATTATTTTTCCACATGCTTTTCAATGTCCTTCCCCCCCCCCTGGAGACTCAGAACTTTTTACCCCCATTTCCTCGGTCATCTTTTCCTGTTTCTGTCCCCCCCGCTTTTAAGCACTTTCTGCCGGTTTTCCCCGGTCTCTTAACCCCTCCATCTAACTTCTTCCCTTGTGTTGCTTCCAAGTACCGCTCTCCCAACCGGACCACCTTCTTCACTGGTTCAAACAACACAAACCCTGAATCTTCCCGTCATCCTTCCTTTCCTTCTTTTTTTCCTCCTCCGTTTTGTTGGTAGATTCGTTTTATCTGTTTGCAGGGGACAGAGGTTTTCGTCCCCCTCCGCTTTTCCCCTTTTGGAAGGCACCACCGCAATTGATGGATTATTATTCTGCTTTTGCTGTTTCCCCCTGCCCTTCCCCTGTGAGTGGATTTTTTTGAATGTCACTCCTTTCGGGAGCAAATTGTAGACAAGGCGCCCCATCACCTTCCTTCCTGCTGTGTTGGAACCAAGTTGCTGAGGGCCTTTGCCATGCTCCCTTTTTTTCTCTTCCTTTTGTCTGGGATTTTTTTTCTTTTTTCAGAATGCGTTTCCAATCCCCCTCTCCGTCTTGGATACGTTCGACACAAGTTTTTTTTGTACCAATTCTCTTTGAACCCGGGCGGGTGATGGGGCGTTGTGGATTACAAAACACCCGGTCGCAATTTGCCGGTCCAGGTTATGAAACCGTTTTTTTATCCCCCCATGAAGACAGCTTTCTTGACCCTGGAAGCGGCCCCCCCCACAGCCCCTGACTCGGATCTGGGACGACCTTCTTTTTGTGGTCAGGTTCACCCTTGTTGGATCCCCTCCCGTCGTCCCTCCCCCTCATTGGACAGGCCTGGAACTCCCAGCTTTATCCTGCTCCATGACGATGGTTAAATTCAAGTGTGAGGATTGGTCTTCTAATTTGCAAATGGAGCATTTTTGGCTTTCTTTGGAATGTTTCTAGTTGGTCCCCTTACGTGGTTACGTTATCCTCTCCCCCCCTGTGCCTGCTTTATCTTTTGCGGCTTTTCTGTTCCCCTCACCCGAATGCGTTTGTCTTTGCTTTGTTTTGTCGGCGTACCAAAAAAAAATGGCTTTGCTCCAAAACTTTCACGCCTTGACACTTTGCCCCTTTCTTGTTGGTTCGTTTTTTTATGTGCTTCCCCTTTGTCTTCCCGGAAGTTCACCCTCTCACCCTAGCAATCTCTGGTCCCAATTTCCTTTTACCCCTTTCCCTGCACTACACTGGATTTTCGTTTTTTTTTTTTCTTTTTCTTGATGATTGCGGGATTGAGCGATTCTTCCCCCTGTCCCTTTTTAGCGGTTTTGCTTTGTTGAGAAATGGTAAGGTCTGCTGATTGTCCTTTTCACTTATCTTCCTCCTTTTCCTCCCAACCCTGTTTGTCTTTTTACATTTTTTTTCTTAATTCTCCCCACCCCTTTAACATTGTTGCTGGGGATTGCTGTCTTTCTTTGTTTCTGGAGGCGGAATTCACCCCTGGCAAATCCTCCCCATCTCCCTGCTTTAACCCTTCCACCTTGTGGTTTAGTAAATTTCTGTAAATCCCCCTTATTTCTTTTTTCCCTGTTTGTTCCGTTTTCTTTCATCTTTCGTGGATTTTTTTTTCCTGTGGGCGATGACAGCCCGCTCGTCTCTTTGTGTTTTGGTTCTGCGCATCTTGGTGGTCCCCGGAAGAGCCGGACTCTCATCTTCTTTTTTGTTATTTAAATCCTCTCATCGGATTACCAATTTCCCCCCACCTCGAGTAATTTTGCGCATACTGCAGATCCTTTGGCCCATCTTTTTTTTTTTTTTCTTTTCCTGCGAAAAAGGATTGGTATTGAATGATGTCCCCTCTGGAGGGGGACCCCCACGTTTGTTTTGTCTCCCTTTTTTTCCCAACCTTCCACCCCCCCCTTCCTTGTGCTAGAAGTCCTCTGTAGGATTGTTTTCTTTTTTCTTTTTCCCCCCTGTTGTCCTCCGGGGGCCTTCTTAGTGGTGAATACCCCCAGAAGTTTGGACCCTCCTCTCAGTATCATCCTTTCGCCCAGACCGATACGCTTACGGTACTGGCCCTTTTTTTTTTTTCCCGTCTCTCAAGTGTTTGGTGCGTTTACTGGTTTTCCAACGTAGGCGCCCGGTCCCCCTCATGTTGGTCCGCGTTCTCCCCCCCCGCTCCCCCCGTCTGCCCGAGTTCGGTCCTCCCCCTAACCCCCTTATCTTTGTTTGCGTCCGATGCAGTCCTTCTCAGTGGCTGGGTTTGATGCTTTTGTCTACCCACCCTCTCTTATATCACTGGTCCTGATTTTTGATCTCCCGTGATCGAGCCGTTTTTCAGGGTTGGCCGTTGGTCTCTAATGGTGAACGTGATGTCCATCTGCTCCGGTTGATTTTGTGAGTTTTCTTGTTCGTTCTCACATTTAAGGAGCCGTCCATCCCCCTCGCTTGCTTCCTAGTTTCCTTTCATTCCTTTCCTTGCCCACTCATGCGATCCTTGGACTCCTGAACGAAGTGATTAGTTGCTGGTTTGAACTTTAGTGGTCCTTTCTTTCCTCCCACTGGTGGGTTTTTTTTTTCTTCAGTTTTATCTTTTTGTGAGCTTTTTTTAGGACTTTGGCCCTGTTCTTTCGGAGTTGATTTTCCCGAGCAGTGAGTTAAGAATCTTTTGCTCGGCTGTTTGGGGGGGGGTACTCGTGGGGCCCCAGGGGACTAGGCTCTGCCTTGGATTTCATGAAATGGCCGGTTTTCCCACCCCTCTTTTCCCGAGAACCCCCCCTTTTCTAGTCTTTTCTCCCCCTCTTTGTTGCGCCAAATCGGGTTTGGTGAACTGTCCGTGCGTTAGACGTCCTTTTCCTCTGGATCTTTCGCCGGCCATCTTTCTGCTGCCCATCTTTTTTTTTCCTTTTGGCTCCCCCAGAAAATGGTCTTTCTCTGCTTTCTCCGTGCTTCACACGACAAAGAAATTTCGTCCCAAAAACCCATGTTCCCCCTCGCTTGTTGTTGGTTTTGCAGTTTCTTCCCACTAAAAAACCCTGGCCCCTTCTCCTTTCCTTTTGGTGACCCAAAACCACCCACGGCCCACACCGTGGCGCGTCTCCTATTTCCTGGGGGCTGTCTTGGACACCTGTTTCATGTTCTATTGTTCACAGCCCCGGGTCATGGTTTTGCAGGAATTCCATCGGCTTTTTTTGGAGCCCAATCCTCTTTGTTCCCACCAGGGTTGCGGGAGGATGCTCTCGAGTATTTTCCAAATTGACCCAATCCCTTTCCCTGGGACGCCCCTTTCAACGTTTTCCAGTTTTGTCTGAGCGCTGAGCTTTCTTTCCTGACCTGGTCCCACCGCCGAAGTGGTACCTTTTTTTTTTTGCGGCATTGAAACCAAATCTGTACTCTTCCAATTTTTCGAAGGCGCTTGTTCTTTCTCGGCCCCGGTTGGTTTTCCCCCCCCCCTCTACCTCCGCTCTTCCTATTTGATTGCTTGTAGTTGGTTTTTTTTTTTGCGTCTTTCGCCGTACAGGTTGCTTCCGTCACCCCAATTCCTGGCGGCCAATCAGGGGTTTTTTTTTTAGGGCCATTCCCGAATTCCCCCCCCCCCCCCCGGTTCTCTCTCTCTCAACCAAAAAACCGCTCGCGGCTTGTTGTCCGAGCTGTGCACACCACGGATTCGGGCCCTCCTTCCCCCCCGTCCCCCTTTTACTTTTTGCAAGAATTTAACGCACTCTTCCTACGTTGCCCCCCCCCTCCCTTTCTTATTTGGCGGCTTTCTACATGAACTTTGGATGCATTTTCAACTCCTCTGCTGGGCCAGTCGTTGCGTTTTTCTGGAACGGGAAAACCTTTGGTGGTGTCTTGAGGACGCGATGTTTGATTTTTGTTAACATTATTGGCCCCGGTGCGGAGCTTTGTGCAGGCGGATGACGGGCTTTGCCATTCTTTTTTTTTGTCGTTTTTTTTCAGGTGTCTCTCCTTTTTGATCCGGCGGGGGTCCACGATTTTTATTATCCCAATTTACCCCATTCCACACTAAGTCCTGTTTTTCACGATAACTAATTAGAATTTTTTCTTACTTCTTCCCCCCCCCCCTCCCTCTCTCTCTCCCCTTTCCTTCCTCGTTTTTTGGTTTGTTGTCTTAGACTGTGGTCACCCATCAGCCAAAGTACCTATTAAAGATTTCTGAAAGACAACTGTTGGTTTAATGTTTTCGTAACACCATGTCTGCCCTCCCCTCACAAAGCTAATTCTGAGACCAGTTTCTCTTTCTTTAGCGCGTCTACTACCCCCCATGACAACGCATTTCCTATCTCTCCATCGCTCCTGGCCCCCACTTGCATATTTCACCGTTTTTTTTTTGCCACTCGCTTGGTTTAACTCCCAACCCCCCCGTTCACTTCTTTTCCGCGTGACCTTCCTAATGCGCTGATTTACACTCACATGTTTTTTTAGCATCCGGTCACTTCGCTTTTCCCGCCCCCACAACTCCCCTTTTCCCCCCCGGCGCCGTCTTCCGGCATTTTCTTTTAGACATTTTTTCTTTCTGGACACGCCCGTTTGAGGGATAGCCATCTGTTGTCCAGCTCTGCAATTCTTGGTTCAATCTTTTTTCCCTTCTCTCTTCCGTGCATGACCTCACCCCCCATTTCTTTCCTTTGGTGCACATGCTTTTTTTTCACCTTAGGAAAGCTGTCCTCAAGCCCCGAAAATCCTCCCCGACAATCCACTCTATGTCCTAAGGGGAGGTTGCCTTCTCTCGTTTGGGAGGAAAATTTCTTTCGCCCCGTGCCATTGCTAACCTCTTTGCGCTTAGATTTTTTTCGTTTCCACCTCCTTGACCTTTCAATCATCGACAGTAGTTCTTTTTTCTTCTCCACTTTGCTTCTCTTTACTACCTTTCCCACCCTTTTGCAAACTAGTCCTTTCTGAGATTGGCTCTTCTTGCTCAAATAACCCGAGCACAAATAAATCCGCTTGTCTGAACAACTGACCCATCGTTCTTGTTGGTCCCCTGCTTGCATTTTTTCAATGCAAAAACTTGAGAGTAATTTTTAACATGCAAAGTGCTTCCCCCTACAATCACCATGGAATCTAAACGTCAAACTCAGACTCAACCATTTGTCCTTTTTTGTTTTTTGCGACTCATAGAATGGCCCACCGAATTTATTCTGAACTTTTCCGCAAGGGGCCCACAAGTCTTTCCCTGTCCGGGAGATTTGTGAAGCAACCGTGGGAGGTATTTACGCCCATTTGATTTGGCGTTATTTTTTGAAACGTCCCCCCTTTTTTTTCCGGCAACCTCTTTTCTTCGCATACCTACCTTGCGTCTTATTTCAGGTCTCCGTGCTTCTTGGACCCTCCCCGCTGCCCGGTCGGGCCTCGGCTGTTAGACCACGTTTTAAGTAAGATTTCTTGATTTTTGTTTTGTCCCCGGCCTTTTCAACCCACCGTACTGCCCTATCCCCCTTCCCAAAAATTTCCCCGTTTTCGACGCCCCAAATTCTTTTTTCTCTGCAGCGCTTCGCAAAATTCTTGCTTCTCTTCTTTTCGGTCGTCGACCAAGATTTTCCGCAATTTTCCGTGCAGACTTTCCATAGCCATCACAGTGTAATTGCGCACCATTCTCCCGCCAAGTAATTCTTCCCCCCAGCCCTTGGGGGGGGGGGGAGGTTCATTCTTATATCACATCTGGGCCTCAATCTTTTCGACTTTCCCCTTTTGCGTCGAGTGGTTTCTGTGTTGGATGTCCTTCCTGTTACTAGCCAGCCAACCCTGCGCCGTTTATCACGGTCAATCAGGACACACCAGTCACTTCTTTTTTTAATCGCTTTTCCACTTCCTTCTTCATCCTCGACCTTTTAGGGTTCCAGCTCCACACACCTTTTGCCCTAGTCCTCTTCGTCAAAGCCCCCCCTTGATCGCTTCTTGTTTGTGGCCAAACTCCGGTTATCCATTTAGATGGTCAGTGGTAACATCTCGGGCCTTTGATACGTTTTTTTCGCGTTACCAACATTTTCTAAGCGCCCATATTCCCAATTTTTCACGGTCAAGCGTTGTCTTTTCTTTTTCTTTCTGCTCCTTTTCTGGACTCTACTTCTTTCAGCAAAATGTCTTCGCGACTCGGGTCTTCCATCATCAAATGCACCCCTTTGACTTTGTCCTTTTTTTCCCACCTAGGCACTCTTTCGTTTTTGCTCCAAGCCCAATACTTTTTAATGAGAGCCCCACTTAGTTTTTCGGTTCCTCTGCGTTTGTTGCATGTTTCCACTCGTCCAAACATACCCGTACTGTTCCCATGCACCCTTCCCGAAGTTTTCCCATAGTCCCTTATGTTCACAAACGCTTTGTAGCCGTTTCCATATTTCTCTTCGACCCCTTAGTAAACTTCCCCCAAAAACGGATATATCTTCCATCCCTTTCCCCCCCCAGCTTTCGCACTCCTCCAATCCACCCCGCCCGATCCTGTTCCTCCCCTTTCGGCCAACCACCCCACGATCTTCCGGATTGCCCTCCGATAATAACTCTTTTGCTTCTCTTCCCCTACTTCTCCTCACCAGTGTTTTCCCCCTTTTACCTTTTCCCCATGAAGCTCGTATGTTCCATTCCTCCCCCACCTTTTTCCCTGGCATCCAGCCCCAAAACATCTCTGTTTTTCTCTCCGCGATGTACCTGGCCCAGGCATTCTCTTTTTTCCCCTTTTTTGGTATCACCAGAGATCTCCGTCTTTTTCCCTTTGCCTCGGTCCGTCCATTTCTGGACCGTCAGAAGGCTACTACGTCGCTTGCGATCTACGCACATCTTCTTTCTTCCTCCGGCGGGACCAATCCAATAGTGTCCAATTTCTTCGTCTGTCCAGCGTCGAATTGTTTTCCAGTTCCTCGGTCCATTCATTCATTTCTCCCGGCACTCCCCCAGCATACCCCTCTACCCCCCTTTCCCCTTTTTCCCGCCACTATTTTGAGTCCCTTCTAGTGACCCGCCCTACACACCGTCGCTCCCCCCTTCCCCCATTAAAAGTAGTAACCCCATCCGCCACACGTCAGCATTTTGCGGTCGGCGTTTCATACCACTACACGTTCGTTCTTTCCTTTTTGTCCACCTTTCCCCTCCATCAGTACCCCTCACTCTTATCTTCTTCCAGCACCCAGGAAGCGCATGCTTGTTCTAGGCAATGGCTCTCACATTCTTTTTTCTGTCCCCAGTTGCGACTTCGGGATCTCCTCCCCCTTTCGGTCGTCAACTGAATTTTCCATTTTACTGCTCAACTTCTGCAGAACATTCTCCGCCCCCATGATTGTGACCTTTTTTTCGCCCCTTTCATTGATTTAGTCAGCGTACAGGAAGGAGTTTCTTTCTCCGGGCATTTTTTTCGCAGTGTTCCCTCCCCCCTCCCCTGCCCTAAGTCCCTGGCGCCTTTGAACCCTTTTTTTCTTTTTCCCCCCACTGTCGAACGTTCTTAGTCACTGGTCTGTTCCCTTGTCTTATTTTTTTTTGACCCCCCCCCCCCCCTTTTTTCCTTACCACGCTTCAACTATTGTCTGTCCACCACGAACCGCCATCGGTTGCCCAGCTTCAATTCCTTCTGGTGCCCCCGCAACCTGTACAGTTTTCTCGTCCTGTATTATTTCATTGCCTGGCCCTCAAACGATGAATCCGTTCCTTCCACCCGCACCCCCATCTTTCTCTCAACGGGATTTTTCATTTTTGGATCCACTTACCTTTCCAACCTTCCCCCTCTCTTTCCGGTTTAACCACCACCGAATCGTCTATTCATACGTTTTTGTTTGGTGTTGACCATTCCTGGCGGGGCGTCATTTTTTTTTTTACTGGTTTGGCAGAGTGGTGGTTCTTTTCTCCGGTATTTGTCCCCAGCGCCCACACTCAATCTGGGAGACTGATTTATTTGAGTGCGGTGCCAGACTCCGTTTCCCCGTCAATTTTCTGTTCGACACTTATCAGGTAACAGTGCCGTCACAGTCTTTCCCCTGAAGGCCATTGACTGTTGGAAACCCCAAGCATGCGGTCGTTTGTTGTGCCCTTCTCTTTTGTTCCTATGCTTGTGTAATTTTTTTTTGTATTTCCAACATGGTTCGGATTCCCCCCCCCACTGCCCTCTTTCTTCCCAAAGTGGACCAGCCTCTTGAACCAGTGGGCTCCAGGCTTTCTTTTCTACCACACGGTTTCACTTGCCTTTTTGCCCGCTTCGCTGGTGCCTTATCAAAACAGTTTACTGTTTCTAAGGGCCTTCCAGCCGACCGGTGTCTTGAGATGGGAGCAAACATTTGTTTCCTTTTCACAATTTTCGAGTTCAGTCAATCCTCTTTTTCCTGCCGACGCTTGGGTCCCCACTGTGTCGTTTTTGGTTTTTTTTTTCTTTTGATTTTTTTTTTTTTTTTGTGTTTTGTGTTTTTTGGGTTGGCCCCCCCCCTTTTTTCTATTTTTCACTTGCCAGAAGCCCATCACCCTTCTTTCTTGTTTGTTCTTGAGAGTGCACCTTGGGAAGCTTTGACGCTCTTGAAGGTTTTTCTCCCTTAGGTGGTGACTTCAACGTTATTACGCGACCTGATCAACCCCCTGCTTGCACGTTTGCGCGGCGGGAGTACCGAATACGCCCCTGTCGTTTTCCTCTTTCTCTGTTTTCCTTCTCACCACCAACTTTCTGCCTGGCCCCCAATTATTCGGGTACATGAAGTTTGGAATTGTGGTTCTGCTAAGCGCGGGTTATCCAACCCTTCATGGCCAATCGAACCCGATTTTTGCTAGCACTAAACTTGCCCTCTGGTCTCCCTCCTCCCCTTGGCCCAAGAAAACTGCGTGGATTCTTCGGGGGTCCCCCTTTTCGTAACCCCCAAATTCCCCTTGTTGCCCCAGGCGTTTTTGGCTTTTGCTGTGTGTGTCCGTGAGCAAATGGTACTGGGCTACATGTCTTGGCCTTGGCCTCTTTTTTCTCCTCACCCTAGTAGGCTTTTTTTTTTTTTTTTTTGACATGGCCATCTCAAACCCCCGATTTGAGATTTTTCCTTTCTCTTTGGGCCCTGTGGAGGCGGAAAGCAAACCATTTTTCTTCCCCCCCGCTGCCAGCGGTAACCCAACACGTGTCACCCAAACATTTGAATCACTTTCCTTTTTCTAAGCCGTTTAGGAAGTGGGTTGCTTTTATGGGTTTCTTTTCTTCGTGTTTTTTCTTTCTCCCTCCTTCATTTTATGGAGGTGGTTGCTTTTCGCTTTTTCTTAAACGGATGGCGGATCGTTTTTTTTTATTACTGGCTTGAAGAGCAGGGATTAAACTGCTCCCCAGCTTCCTGTTAGAGTCTCCTGCTCTTTTTCACCTTAAGGGGGCTTGGGTTTCTCTCGTGTTGCAACCCAGGCGAGTGTTGGTCTTTTTTCTTTCCCCAACACTCGTGCGTTTTGGCCCCCGGTAACAAGTTGTTTTCCTCTTTTTCTTTCTTCTTTTTTTTCCCCGACCCCAAGTATGGGTCCCGTCTTTTTTTTGCTTGGAAGGGGCAGCATCTTGATGTTTGTCCCTTGTTTCCGGCTTCTTTTTTTCCTTCCCTGGCAAGTTTGTACTCCCTCGGTACTTTCCCTCCTCCCCCTATTGTTTAAATGGTTTTTCTTTTACCCCGATCTGGCGGTTTCTTGCGCCCGTGTTTTCCCCGCCACCTTTCGCTTGCCGAGATTGTTGGTTTCGTGGAAAGGCCCTCCGCCTTCTCCCCTCATTTGTTTCCCCTCAACAAGCTGTCGCCTTTTCTTTCTTTTTTTTTTTTTTGAGTGCCTCCGCAAGTGTTTTCAGTCTGCGCGGGCCTACCAATTTCCGTTTCTTCTCTTTTTCCCTTGATGCCCCCGTTCCTCCTATCCAGGAGTGGAGCTTTTTCGTTTTGACCTTAAGGATCGGGCGTCATTTTTGGTTGATTCTTTTTTTTCTTTCGTCGGCATTCGAGGGTCCCTGCCCCAGTTGCGGGCTTTTGGAGGGGAATATTTCCTTTTTTTCCCGCCCAGAAGAATAAACCTCTGTTCGCTTTCCTTTGCGGTCCATTTTGTTTTTTCCTTGTCGTTTGAGCGGAATTTTCCCCCATTTTTATTCTTGAGGCTGAGCAGTCAGTGCCTTTCCCTCCTTTTTCTTTGTTGCCCCGACAGTGATTTGGGTGACGTTTTCCCCCGGGTTTAACTTTTTTCATTGCTGATGTTTTGTTAGTTTGGACTGACCTTTCTTTCCACCAATCTCTTTTTTTCCAAAACGTTCTAGCATTCGTTGACAAAAAAAAACCCCTTGGTGGCTCTTTTCCCCCCGGGAACTGTTCCTTTTTTTCGCGAGACCAAGTTCGCTATTGTTTTAACTCCCTCCTTTTTCTGTTCTTGTCAGACATGTCATTCGGGCGTCCCCCCCCCCTTCTGCAAATTTTTGGCGTATTTTTCTGCCCCCCAAACTCTTCCCCCGAAATCGGTTTGCACCAACCATCTGTTTGTCACAACCGCTGTGGGGCTTTTTTTTTTTTTTTTTCCTTTCCACGAAAGAACCCAAAATTGCATCCCGCTTCTTCTTGTTCTTCTCAAAACTTAACGAACCCTTTCACGTTTGGGGCGCGGGTTTCTCCCCTGTTTAGTGTCCACTCCTTTTGTTTTTTTACCTCCGGCTGCAGGGCTCTTTTAAGCCCGCTGCCTTCCTTGATTTTTTTTAAATGTCCCCCCTGTTTTTTTTGCTTTAAGGGGGTTGTTGGGTCGTTATTCTTTCTTTTTTTGTTTCCCAGAACAAAGCAATAGCCCCCGAGAAAGGTTTTTTTCCCTTTTGACTTTTTGTGGCTCCCCTTTTGTGTCCCCCTCTTTACGCACGCCTCCGTGAAGATGTACTTTTCCCCCGCTTGCTGCCGAGCTTTCAATCTTCGCGATTTCGTTTTTTCTCTAACTTTCAAGGGGCCTTTCTCTTCTTTTTTTTTGCTAGATTTCTTTGCCCCTTCCTTGCCTGTCTTGTGGGAGCCCTTTCCTTGAGTAAACCTTTCCCCCCCTGGCTTTCCAAAGTATGGTCTGCCCAGGACCCCTCCTTTTTTGAGGACAGCCAATCTTTTTTCTGGAGAAACACACACGATTCCGTTCGGTTTCGGATGCCACCCTCCTTTTTCCGCACCGGAAGGAAAGTGTCCCAGCGACCTTTCTTCCCTTAGGTTGTTTCACGATTTTTGTTTCTTTTCTTTCTCAAAAAACTGTAGTTCACCGGATTCTGGTCTTCATGTGCTTTGTCCCTCTTGTCTGGCCCCTGTGCCCGTTGGCTTCGCGGAACTTTTTCACGGCGTTTTTTTTAGACGCCCCAGCGGGCATGTTCGTGGGGCAGGTGCTCCTCTGAAATTATGACCTTTGTTTGAGGATTAGACGGTTCCCCTTTTTTTCTTCCCCCAGAATCTTGTCCTTTCTCAATGTGATCCCGCTCTGTGCGTTCACTCTGGCTTTATTCTTCGCACTCTTGTTCCCTCCTTTAACTTCCAGAGGTCGTTTCAGACATTGTAAGGTCCTTTTGTTCCTTTCCTTTCCTCTCTAATTATATATTAATCACTCAGTTGTTGTCTTTTTTTTTTGCTCGATCTTTTGATGGTTTTGTTCTTGACACCAACTAGCAAAATACTCCAAACCCCATTCTCTTACGTATGGCGTCTTGTATTTTCTACCTTGAGAGATACCCCTTCTTGTTTTTCGTCACGCCGCGTCATCCCCTGACCGTTCCACTGACAATTGCCTCCCCCCCTTCTCAGTGCCCATCTCCCCTAAAAAATAATTCGTCCGGGTCCCCGCCACTTGTTCACCACCCCCTTTTTTGTCGAGTGAAACGCACTTCCCTTGCCGTCGGGACTTACCACTCAGCACCGCGTCACTAGCTTTTTCCCCTCACCCTACCCCAAAAAATGCGTTCGCCCGTGTTTTTTCCCTCTGCCTTTTCTCACAATCCGTTTGGCCGGATCGTCCCAACGTGCTCCTTGCTCCTTCGCCTTCTTTTTTCCTTTCGCGCGCTCCCTTCAACTTTACTTGAATGTTCCTAAACCCCCCTTCTTTCCTGCCCTTGCCATAGTCCTTAGCACTGAGTGTACGTGCTTTAATCCGCCTGCTCAACGCATAGGACATCTTTTCCCTCCGGTCCGCCTCCCTTTTCGTTTGTGAGAACTTTTCCGCGACGAACGGCATTGTTTTCTTTTTTCCAATATCCCTCAGCGCCCATCTTGGCATTCCATTTTCCCCTCCAGTTGCCGGTTTCCAACTCCTTTTCGCTTTGTGTTACCCAATTCACCCCTTGGTTTCCACCCCTTCGTTTTTTCTGTTCGAGATTTGCTCTTGTCTTTGTCTCATACGCCCCACCAAATCCGTTCTTTTCTTGTGAACCAACGTTTCTTTTTTCCCTCCCATCCCCCCCCTGTCTCTTTTTTTTCCCACCTGATCCCGGCTACAAATAATAACCCAGCACTGTGTTCCATTACTCCGGAAATTTCTTGAAACGCCCCCGCTACCCCACTCTTTTCGGGGTTTTCCTTTTTTCCTTTTTTTTTTTTTCCTAAACCATGGATTGCCCACAATTTGCCCCCACGCACCTTTGCCAAGCTGCCGGCTCATTTTTTGCTTCGGTTTGTTCACTCCCTGAGTTTACTTCAAATTGGATTATTGGTCTCACCGTCAAATCCTTTTCAACGGTTGCCCTCCGTCCCAGGATTTCCTGAACTTGTCTTGAGAATCCGCGCACTTAGTGTCCTGCCTCTCTTTTGGCGCATTGTATTCTCTCCCTTAGAATTTTTTTTATTCCTCGGTTTTTCTTCCCCTTAATTTTTTTTTTTTTTGTTTCTATTCCCACCTCCTCCCTCCTCTCCTTTTGTGAACCCAAAACGTTTGGGCTCCTTGTGCCACCCCCCCCCCCCCTCTTTTTTTTCGCTTTGTTTTCAACTTTTTTACATTCCTTCCTTATTTCTTCTTCGCTCTCTTGGTTGTCTTTCTCTCAAACATTTACCTCTGGCAGC
>Ga0179593_1652094_pt1 | contig 20603 bp, 16 predicted proteins | sample CZODoug2_1_08_16_FD_185931 | JGI IMG/M metagenome (GOLD analysis project Ga0179593, IMG submission 185931) | Vadose zone soil fungal communities from Angelo Coast Range Reserve, California, USA - CZODoug2_1_08_16fungal (PacBio error correction) | ecosystem: Environmental > Terrestrial > Soil >... | reverse complement strand
CCCTTCCTCCCGAGGGCAATCACTTCTTCCGTAGCCTGGGTCCGAGAGGATTTTCCTTGCCGCTTTTCGGAAGATTCATACCCCCCTTCAGAGAGGGTCTGAAGAATCCTCCCTACTGCTAGATAGTGGGTTTACGGCTACCTCCGATTCCCCATATGACTGTTCCGATCTTTTGGACCGCTCCCCCCCCATCCTCTTAAGGCAGACGAGTGATCCCCGACAAGGCTACGGGCTTTTGTTGCCTTCTATATTCCTCGTCCCCAGGTGAGGCACCTCGACCATGTCTTCCTTTTAAGGGGTGGCGGCAATTCCCCGCGATCTCGGCCCCGCGCATGAAGTGCGCGCCCGAGTTTTGTAATAGTTCCCCTGATCGGGCCCGCTTCCGAGATCTACACAGACGCCGTCTCTTTTCGTATGAACGACCCCCCTTAGACCCTGTGCTGGCGTCTGCAGGTCTTCCCGATCGCCTGGCCGTTCGGCCTGTTTTCGGGATCTTTGACCTGATCCTCCGCCCAAAAGGTGCGTCGAGACCACCTGCTCCCCTTCAGCTGAGCCTGAGACTCTCTGGAGTAGGCCCCCACTTATAGCGTGCCTGCCTCCCCCGAGGGCGCTATCCCGTCCGCTCGGATTACTCAGTCCCTCTTTTTGTGCTAGTCCCCTAAGTCTCCCCTGATCCGGCTTTTCATGATTATCGTAGTCGTTCGGTGAGGTCTCAGCCCTTCGACTCAGTGGGTCTCTTGGCGAGGGCCGATAGAGACGTGTCTTGTCAGCCACCAACCCCGACTTGCCTGCAGAAAGAAATAGTCCCCCTTCTCGCTATGCTCGCCCCACCTACGCTCCAGTCCCCGGGACCATAGGTCCCCCCCTTTTTTAGACGTCAGCTACCTCGAAGTGGATGTTATTCCTAAGCCGCTAGGAACACCTCCATCCTCTCGCGAGATCTAGCCTTAGCGCATCCGCGCCCTTCCTCAGATCTTCCCCATTCTTCATATCGTCGGCCGCCGGTGCCCTCTATGAATCGAGAACCCTTGTCCAACCGGGCGAGCGTTTCTTAGATTTGGAAAGTGAGCCACCACCCCCCGCCGATCCATCTTCTAGAGCTCTGCTGTTGTTTTCGTCGACGGGTCCTGCAGCGGTAAGGTTCCCCTTTGAGCCCTCTCTTACTCAACTACTGCTGCTGCTTTAAGATCCCTTCTCTGTACGCTCTCGGCGTCCGACTGTTGTATCCCAGTCAGCTTTGGCGTCGCTGCTCCTAGATTTCCCCCCTTCAGTTGGCGTCGCCCCCTTTTTAGGGGGAACCTCTCGCGCTCATCCTGCTCGGTTACCTACGTCACGGTTTGGTCCGATCTCGCTGCTCTGACGCCTCTTGGCTTCGGCTAATATCTTCGGGATGTCTGTTCCTGGAACCGCGCGCCACCCTTTTTTTCTTCGCGGCGCGTCTTTACAAGAGCTCGAGCACGTCCTTCCTCTTTCGGGATAGGGTGCTTTTCGCATGGGCGGTAATTCGGAGCGGTGCCCGGTCTGATCGCCGAGATCGACCCGGATTTTTTGAGCGAGAGTGCCGAATGGCGATGACGAGATGCTTTAGGCGCATGCTCCTTGGAGCCGACGCGGCTTCCCTTTTAACGCCGGCCGACATGCCGTCCCCCGAGGGTCGCCTTTCGATCATTTTTGATTTTTCGAGCAACTCAGCACCAGCCTTAGGTTTTTGCGTTTCTCCGTGTTGCGGAGCGACTTTGCAGGCTGGACGCGAGAGGTCCCGGATGATCCTGTTAAGGAATCTCTCTTCTACAGAATGGCGCTTCCCCTGGGTTTTGGGTTTTGGGGCGGGTTTTTGGAGGGGTGCGTACCTCCCCCTTTCTTTTTTCTTTTTTCTGATCTTTAGGTTTTTTTTCAAACCCTCCTCCGCATCCATTCCTGTCTCTCCATATTACTTAAATGATCCCCCTTCCGAATAGAACCTTACCCGTCGCTGGCCCTCTTTCCCGAACCCTCGACCCCCCTCACCCGCGGACGCAGGCTTTGTCCGGAGCATTGGTTTCCTCACAACATCGGCACGCCAGCGCTCCCCGGGTTTTTTCGCCGCGCACGTTCCAGATAAGAGAGGCTGTCGGCATCATCTTCCACAAAGAGCCCTCTCTAAGAGAAGTTAGGCTCCTCGTTCGATATATCACGGCCGTTTCACAGAGCTCGGTAATCTCACCCTCTCTTCCTGCTTCAGCCGCACCTAGACTCTTCTCGAATTGTTCCCGCCTTCCTTGCTCGAGCTCTTTTATTTCTCTTGAATACCCTTCTCCTGTTTTCCCGGGGACCGGTTGACTCGACACCCTTATTATCGGCCCGTGCGAGCCTCTCCCTTCCCGAATTCTCGCTCAGCTTCCTCGAACCGAGCAGTCTTTATGAGCGCCCTTTTTCATAGCACCCCGATTCCGTTTTTCAAGACCTTTAGATTTTACCTTAGGACTCTATTCACCTTTTCTTTCTCAATCAGCGTTGCGGTTTTTTTGGTTTCACCTTTCCTCCCCCTCTTTCGTACAATCTCCGTCGGCCCCCCACGGACCGCTCAGCTTTATTGCCCCCGCCGCGCTCTGCCGATGGAGAAGTTTGGTGGCGCAGTACATTTTCAACCGTCGCCGGCCTCCGCGTCCTGCGCAAGGGTTCGCCATCCTTTGGCCCGACTTTTTTTCGCTGATGATCCTTTCTTCATCTGCTCCTGCGCTCGTTTCCTCTCCGCTGCGTGTGCGTGATGGCCTGCGGGCTTGTTTTCCTCCCCCTCTACCCGCCCCCACTCTCGGCTTTAGATTTCACTGGGCATGGTTTACCCTTGGTCACCCGGGGAGCTTGGAGAGGGTCGCTAAGTGCGATTTTCAGAGCGCCCCCCTTAATTTTTTCGACCACCCCCCGTTCGCGAGCTTCTCCCCCGCCATAATCCCCCCCAGAGAGGATCTCTAGAGCCTGCCATAACCTTCCCCGCCTGACCCCTCAGATCGCCGTCTCATTCGCGATAACTCTCATCCCTCCCGGGACCGAGTTCCTCGGGCCTTGCGGTACGGGATCCCTCGTTCAGTAGCGGAGGCCTTTCGGTTCTACTCTGTCCCGGCCTCCTTTCGCCGCCCCCCCCCGACGTCGGCTGCTCCCACTTTAGAGGTCTACTAGTTCCCTCTTCGAAATTCCCCCCCCCCCCCAATCGGCCACCGTCAGAGCACCGTCCGGCGATTTACTCGCGCAGGCCCCCCGGCCATCCCGAGATTCGCCCTTTATGACCTCCCTTTCGTGCGCTTAGCGTACTAGACGGTTTTTAAGATAGACGATACCATTTCAGCGCCGTCGCCACCCCCTGCTGCCATGACCCTGATAGAGTCCCAATGACCCTCTCCAAGGCATGAGGTTTCCCCCTTGGGTCGGCGCGTTCTCCCCCGGAAGTTTTTCGAAAGATTACTGAGACTGCCGTAATCCTGCATGATCTGCGCTTTCACGCTGATGCGCATATCTGGACTGGTACCGCCTTTTTTCGACCGCAGCTTTTCCCAGCGGTTTAGGCGTAGTAGTTCTTCCCTTCACCGCCCCCTTTCGTCGTTTTGGCGATTCTTTTTTCGGCCTCGTCCTGGCGTGCAGATGTCCCTGCGGCATTGAAGAGCCGCGCAGGCCCGTTGATTTTATTGCCATCTTTGGGATGTCCCCAGTCATGGTTCCCAGGTGAGAGGCGCATCCTTTCGAGCGAGTGTTACCCTCGCATTGCTTGAGAATCGTTTTTCGAGCACTCCCGTAGGACGGCATCGGCCCCCGCCAGCGCCTGATTTTTGAGGGCCCGAAGCGCCCCCGGCCTTGAATGAGGCTGCAGAGCGATGCTTTTTAGTTTTCTGTCGTCTACCCCGCGGAGGTTCGTAATCGGTTGACCAGGCTTTCGACAGTGGCGCCAGACATCCTTCGAGCACGTTTTCGCAGCAGGCTCTTCCATAGAGCTTTAGGCGCGATCCTGCATATGTTTGACTTTCCAAGGTCATCCTTTTGAAAAGTCACGCTGTTCCCCCCCCCGGGATGAAGAGTCCCCTTGAGAGCGCAGCGACCAATCCACCACTTGAGATTTCTTCTTATGACAAGACCTACCGATTTTCCTCCTCTCTTTTTGAGAGAGATTCTGAGTTTTCCTTTTCCCCTACTTTTGCAATTTGCGTAGATGCTTCTAAAATGAAGGATTCACTTCAATCTCCTTTGAGTTTGTATTTCATCTTTTTCCCCCTTAGCCCATACATCTAAAAGTTCTCGTCTGCACTCTCTCCTGAAGAGAATCTGAGAGACGGATCCCTTCGGATTGCTTGAAGACCTGTCGCGAGATAGAAGTCCCTGGACTCGAAAAAGATGCTGTCCTTAAGAAACTCCCCTTCTAGATGGTCATAGAAGCCTCTTTCCAAGGACCGGAGTTCATAGGGCTCTTAGTTTACCGTAGGCCCTGAATCCTCTAGAAGACTCTTCTCCAGAGACAAGGCTGGTTACAGAGAAGTCCCTTTCCCCTTTACTCAGCGAGAAATCCACACCCTAAGGCCCTTTTGCTCCCGATGTTCATCACTTCGTAAGTCGCTGTTTGCGTCATCTATATTCCCTCTTGTTCCTCCACGACACTCCAGAGATTTCTTTTGCCTCTGGACGATCTTTTACGGACGAGATCTGGTGAAGAGGAGACGAAGATTTCCGTTCCTAAGACGCTTTCCCGAAGAGCGGCTGTTAAAGTCCTCTCCTATCTTTTACAAGAGTTCAAGCCTCCTCTCATTCACTACGGCATTTTCAGAAGATAGATCTTCTCTTCTAAGGTTATTTCACATCCCTTTTCCCATCTTTCGGAATTCCTTGGGTAGCATGGAGGCCCAGTCCATATAGGGACGGCTATGGAAAGGCAATTTTTCCGGTCCCCGACCAAGTGATCTCAATGTTCGGTTCCTGGTCTACGCCTATATAAGAGTGAGAGCAAGCGCTGTTCCGTTCCCGGCTGACCAGGAGATTCTCATTTTCAATGGGTTGGAAGTCTGAGGTAGGTCCGCATCATTTTGGTGATAGCAGTCCCCAGGGTTCGATGTCACCATTCAGTAGGTAGGAAGATTCACAAATAGAAAGGGTTTTTCCTTAATATCCTAACTTCAATTCATTCGATGAGGGTAGAGGAGAGCGGAGCTTTCTTCGAGAGTCGCCGAGCGCACCGAGTTGCACCCTTTTTAGGAGCTCGCCCTCGCTTCGAGCTGCGGCCACCCTGACGAATTTCCATTGATACGTCTGATATCTATTTCTTTACTCCTCAGAGGCGGATGGTTTGAGGGCACTTAGAACCTCCTCTCTGGTGCAGTAGGCTGCAACTCGTTTCGCAGCTCTCTTGTTTTGAGGGTGTTCCACCAACATTAGAGTGGAGGCTGCTTTTTCAGAACTGGCTCGCTCTTTCAACTATTCCCGTTTCGGGGACCATAGGTCTTTAAGAGTCCTACGAAGAGAGCATTTAGATTTGAGGGTGATTCTAAGCTAGATTCTCACGCCAGAAGAGAGACCTCACTAGAAAGAGCCCAGAAGAAGAGTGACCTCTCCTTTAACTTTTCCGATAGTAGTGAAGGTTTATGAAAAGGCTCGACCATGGCGAGGGGAGAGGACAGTTCCCTTCTTACTGACTCAAAACTCCCGATACCTCAGTCTATTACTCCTATGTGTAGAAAGGCCCGTCCATCGGGGGCAGCGTTCGTTAGAACTCCTGATGTGGGAAGAGCCTCCCTTCCGCGTCGCCGGCGAAGGTTTCATACGTCCTGACCTTTTTGTCGCCTGCCGAGGACGTTCGCGGGCCTATCTCCCGCGTTTGCTCATCATCGCTTTTTTTGCGACACCCCGAAGCGAGGACCTATGTTTCCGAGCATTTTTTTGAGCTGCTGAAGTCTCGACCGCTCATCCGATCTATGTCGAGTAAGTGCGTTTTTCCCCCACTTTCACACGCGATCTTGCGAAATAGGATTTCGCTCGAGCACGTCTGCTTGCGTAGAAGTAGAAGGGGGGATTTTATTTTTCCTTTTCCCCTGATAGGTGACCGTCTCTTAAAGAGAAATATCTTACATCCCTGAAGGCGATTTCTTTCTCTGAGCGTGACCCACCTGAAGTCCCTTTGACTATATTTTTAGCTTTGTTCGGCCTTGATGATCAGGCGTCTAGTTGTCAGTCGACGTGTCCCCCGTAGACAGCCATCAAAACCCAGAGTCTAGCAGCTGGTCCCTTGCCAAGTTTTCTTTTTAGAGCCCCCCCACTGAAGATAGACAACACTTTCGGGAGTTTCGGCGTTGTCTAGCGTGCGGAGCGATCCGGCTCCTGTTGCCTTTTAGAGGGTCGATGTGCTGACCTTTTGAATCATGTAATTTTTTTAATATGTGAGTGGCGGAGATCAGGAACTCTTTGTAGGTTTATTTGTTTTAAACCCCCTCTTCTTCAGTTGTTGTTGTTGATTCCTATTTAGGTTTTCAACTCATGCGCGCCATTTTTTCGCCGCCGCGTTTTATATTCTTAATCCATGACGTTCCTCGACCATCTCCTATGCTTGAAAGCCTGCAGAGAATTTCAGAACCCCCCGTCTCTCACGCTGCCCTTTTTTTTCTATCGGCCAGATATTTGAAAGGAATCAAAATGCCTTTTTTTATCGCCAGAGCCTTGGAACAGGTTCTTTTTTGCCCCCTCGTTATCCCCTGGTCCCTTCACGGAGACGTACCATCAGTAGGAGCTTGGCGGCATAATGCTGCAGACCACTGCAGGTCAGCGAGCGTTAGACCTTCTAATCGCTACCCTTTTCGAATAGATCTAGCCGTTAGCCCCCCTCTGTTCACCTCCCTTCTGAAAGCCACCTTCTTTTGAGACGCCCCCACGGCGAAGTCGACTTAACGCAGGACGTTTAGGTCCATTAGAGCCGGAGACCGGAGAGTGAGTCTTTTTTTCCCTTAACCTTATATTCCCAATTAACCGTATACGGCTTAGTACATTTTCGCGAAGATGACGTCCCCGAGGCCCCGCCCTCCCGACTTCTGTCGCATTTCGCCGATGATTTCAGTGAATTTCAGATCTCTATGCGCCCCCGCTCTTCCCCGGATCCTTTGCGAGCCGACAAAATGGAGCTCAGTTTCCATTCTCGCCTTCCTGAGCGACGCTTTAGTTCTTACCTCGACCCCTGGCCTCTGATGGTCGTCCCCTTCGCATGCGACCTTTTAAAGCTGCCCCGCGAACCACCCTAAAAATCTCAAATTTAATATAGCAGCCTTGCGGGCGATTTGGCCTATCCGTTTCGTCTTTCCCCGCGACGGTGCTCCCTTCCGCCGATTTAACTCGATTTTCTTTGAGCCGACTATTTATGATAACTACGCTTCTATCACCGGTTCCTGCGGATCTAGTTAGAGATTCCCCGGCGGTCCGAGGGTTCCGCTCGTATCTTAGGCACGCAAAATATACTCTGATCTTTAGGACAACCGGAAGCGGGTATGAGTCACCGTTTTTTTTCTCTTTTTGGTGCGATCACTCGAGAAGGCGTGGTCTTCGCATGTAGACCCGTTACGCTTTCTGTGTTTTTATGTTCCAAACCTCCCCGGCTAGAGATTGATCCAGAGCATCCTCTCCCTTTTTCTGATTTCCGAGGGGCTTTTCTCTCCGACCCTCCACTCCTCCCTTCATGCCCAGACATAATTTATAGATATAGGATCCGTTGCCCGCGCGCTTCAGAGCCCCCGGATATCCTTCTAGGTCTTGGAGATCTTTTTTTGATGCGACTCGGCCCCCCTGCGAGAGCTCGCCCTCCGGCCTTCGACAGTCTATCCTCTCACAGCGGCCGCCACGCCCTCCCCGCCGTGTGGGGAATCCCCTTTTCCACGCATTGACGCTCGCGCCGACCTCATGAAATCTCGGCACCGCGCACCGTCCCGGCGTTTTTCTCGAACTATCTAGACCCGCAGGAAAGCCCCTCTCAACGTGTCGAGATCTTTTTCCCCCTTCACTTACTCGCCGTCTTTCAGATAGAGTAGAGAAAGGAGGCGGTCCGGTTCGAAGAACCATTTGTCAAGTCTCACAAGGCTGCAAGAATCCTTTCGTGGAGATCCCCGGAGACCTGTCTTCCAGTATGCCCGCAGACCCTTTGGTCGGAGCCCTTTTTTCCAGCACTTTCAGTGGCGAAGCTCCTCGGTTTGATCGTGCCCTTCATGCTGCGCGCGGTTCCCGATGTTAGGACTCCCCTTTTTCGTTCTTCCTGGTCCGCCCTTCTCTTGCGACCGCAGCGGTTGATGGACCCCCGTTTAGCCGCCCGTGTCCTTTCTCGGCGCCGTATGCGGTCGTTCGCGTCTTGCCCTCGTTCCGTGGCGTGGATGTCCTCGGACGCAGCGGTCCTTGGAAGAGCCGCGGTTTCACCGTTTTTGCGTGATGCCCGTGGCGCCTTTCAACCGGTCCGGGTCGGTGAATCGCCAGCGCCCTCCGGCCAGGTTCGTTTCTGCGATCCCTGCGAGGATACAGACGCGCTCTCATGCGGAAGACGGCTTAGAACCGCGCTTTCCGCTGTTGATCGACCCTGCTCCACACCACCAAAAAGCATCGTCTTCCCTCCTCCTGCCGCTCGATTTCGCGAGGCGGTGCCTTCGGGCTTTTTTCGACAGCAGCTTGGCAATATTTCATGCGGCGATTCTCGCCCTGCACTTTCCCTCCCCTCCTCGTTCCACGGAGAGCAGCTTTCGTAGAGCGCGGCTCTCCTCCTCGGGATATTAAATGACGTAATATCAATTTCTTTTCCACACTTCAGGAATGACTCTCCCCCTTTCTTGCGAGAGCAGCGAGCCCCCCTTTCCTATCTTCGTTTTCTTTTGCAGAACTACTATATTGTATAATCTTTTTTTTGTTGAGAGCTGCTCTGCAAGCGTCATCCACTCCATTGATTGCTCTCTGTTTCGCCCCCCCCTCCTTTATCGTAATATCATTCTGGTGAATCGGGGCATATTGACCGTCTATTTCCAGAATCCCCAGTGCATGGCGCGCTTTTTCTCTGCCTTCTGCGCGCATTTCAGGAGGGGTGTAGTTCAGCCTGGTACTTGCCCCCTCCAGACTGGAACGTTACGCGCCGCGATGCTGTCGCTCGACTCTCCGACGCTCGTCCCTTCAATGCGATGCGTGGCGCTCTTTTTCACAGAGTAAAGGAGATTTCTCACCTCTTCTTCTTCCTTTTCCCAGCGCTTTTCCCCCAAGAGGGGTACGGTCGAGTAAGACCCTTTTGAAGGGCTTGCGAAATTCGAACACACCATGACGTTCTGCGCCACTTTTTCCCCCCTTTTGCGATAAGTCTCTGGGTTTCTCTCTTCCACTGCCTCTGAAGACTCTCCTCCCCACGTCGCGTAGGTTCCCGCCGCGATTCCTACGGCGTCTTCGTGCGGGTTCGACCCGCTTTTTTCCGTCCAGCACGCCCTTCCTCCGCGAGAACGGCTGTCTTAGTCATACGACCCCTTGATGAGGCCCGCGTGATTCCCGGATAATGCCTTTTCTGCGCGTGCCGGACCTGCGAAGTGCCGGCCGTCGCGAAGAAATTATTAAGCAGGACGGGTAGGGCGGCAGGAGAAGAGATTGGCAAGATTCTTCACGCATTTTTTCGAGAGGCCCCTGTGGTAATTTTCCTGCAGAGGACCTCCGCATGTCTATAATCCTTGAGTGGACGTCCTCTCCTCGTGATGGACCCTGAGATTATCGCGGTGATGGCCTTTCTGCGGAGATTATAGTAGATCTTTCGGTCCCCCCGTGACCCGGGGGCCCCTAGTCTTTCATGTCTGCCCCCTGAAGATCTCCCCTCCCATTGCCTTGTGAGCTCCCGCAGACGTGCCCCTTTTACCTCCTTTTTGGCGAGAAGGTTGCCCGTCTCCTCCCCCCACTGAGCGACTGAGGAAGATCACTTGAGAAAGGAAGCTCCTTTCCTCGCGTCCTTTCAATCCCCCCTTGCGACGGAAGTTCCCCTGGATCGGCTATCGCAGGAATTCGTTCTCGCAGCGCTTTGGAGGTGAGGGCAGTCTCCCCCATCCGAAGTTATCTTTTCCGTGGTCTCGCGAAGAGGTGCGTTTGACTCCAAAACATTCCTTTTGCCCTAGCGAAAGCCTTTGCTCGATATGATGCCCCCCCTCTCCCCCTCCCCATGAGGGAACCTCTTTCCCCTTTCCGCGTCTTTTATTACGCGTCTTTCTGAGGGAGAGGGGTCCTAGCGACCTTCTTTTCCCTCCTATCCCCCGCCTCTCGATTCTCCCGTCGAGAATCCTTCCCGGATCGACGATCCGTGATAATCGTCGGAGCCGGTTTCGCGATGAATCGGCTCTTGCTGTCGAGCCGGGTCTCCGGTCTCTTCAAGTTGACCTACCACCCTTCATCCATCGGCGATATCTCGGGCGATTTGCGGCCGTGTTGGCCGCACTCGCCTTTCCCAAAGCCTGCTGCTGTTTTTTCTGTCCTCTTCACTCTCCCCCCTGCGTCGCTCTCGTGCGAAAGACGTCATCAGATCCTGGGCGTCGGCCTTTTTTGCTTTCTTTTTTCCAGCCGGGCTCCTTCGCGATCCCCCCTATATAATCGGTTTTTCCGCGACGCGAATGCTTGGCAGCCGTCGCACTGGCGGAGCTTCTCTCCGTAGAGGATTCGAGGACTCCCCCCCCCGATTGGATTCCCTCGTCCGTTGCCCCCCCAAGAGCGCTGCTCCGATTTCGCCGGCTCCTAGGACAGAAAAGCACGCCTGCTGTCCTGCGAGTATCCCTTCGAGGGTGGGCGTTTGACATGGGCGGTCCCATCCGTGCGCTACAGAGAACAGAGATCTAGCGGTTTCCGCGAGGTCTCGCGTGCCAGAATCGATGAGAGCGTCTGTGTCGTTTTCCTCCTTCGTCCCGCGCGGATCCGTCCTCCTTGCCGAAGGTTACCGTTGATCCCCACCTCTGGTCGCCGCTTCTTGCGATGCCCTTTGTGATGCTCTTTTTCCAATAGCGACCGATATCCTTTTTCGTGGTTTCGTATAGAGTGTTGGGATCCCTCTGAGAGTGCAGGGTGACTTCCTCAGGCCCTCTATTTTTTTCGAGGCGGAACTTGTTATCATGTACTATGGTAGAACTCCCTTCTGGACGATCAGTCCTTTATGAGGATTGTTTTAAAACCCCTCTTCCTCCTTTTTTTGTTTTTTCTCTCTCATTTCTTTAAACCCTCATCATGGTCCTCTCCCCTGTGGATAGAATCTCTTTCCTTCCTTAACTGCTCCCCTAGTCTCGACCTCTCTCCTTGCCAGGGGCAGCCTTCGCAGTCGCTCCGCACCCGTTTACTCCTCGCTTGGTGGCTTTCTCCTTCTCTTCTTTCGAGAATCAAAACTGCCGGTTCGCCAGCGCGGCGACTTTGTGATCTCCACTTGAGGAAACGTCGCGATCACGAGTAGGTCCTCGCATCATGATCTTCCCTGCTCGTCATCCGACGAGAGTTCTTCCCCGATCGCACTCATCCCGCTTCAGCGATCTCGTGTTCGGTCGCGCGCCTGTTCCATCAGATGACCGCCCCCTTGACCGAACCCCCTCCCGATCCTCCCCTGATTACAGCTCTTGATCGAGATCATTTCCTTTTCGCAGCCCTTCGAATCCGATGCGTGTGCCGCCCCTTAATAGACATTTTTCTGAGTATCCCGCGAGCTTGTTACTCGCAGCTCTTTGTCCCTTTGACCTATTTTCCTTTTTCGCGTCGCATCCCCCCCCCCGAGACCTCTGATGAGACGCGCTTCGATCTCTCGTCCGTCCGTTAGCAGCAGCTTCCGCATGCTAGAGATCCCCCCCTTCGCCGCCGCTAGACGACGAGGACTGGAGAGGCTCTTCACCCCTCGCAGCATCTTTTTCTCTCAGGGCTGGCCGGCCTTTTGCCGACGGTCGACCCCCTTCCCTAAGAGATACTCTCAGAGGGTATCTTTTGATGGTTGCGCCTCTGTCCTCGAACGTCGCGTCCTTTGCGCAGGGTATCGACTCTTTTTTTTCAGATCGACCCCCCCGTCGAACTACTGAGCTTCTTGCCTGGGAAGGATCTTCGTTACCGGCGCGTCGCTCGTTCGTCTCGTCTCCCCCCTCTGAGTTGTTCGAGGCTTAGGACTCCCCCCCCCGCAATCTCTGGTCGGCTGAAGAGCCGGGGACATAGGTTCCGCGGGAGCTGGTCTTTGGCGTTTCTGGCTGTTTCGCCTTGCCCCAACGTAGATTTTCTTGGGTGCCCCACCCCCCCCCCCAGTAGCGAGCTGCCGCTCGCCATCCTCTCCGCCTGCTTTTTTGGCTAGGCGCCTGCCCTCCCTCCCGCCGCGCTGTTCCTTAGTCGGCTTATCCGTGTCGCCTTCGTCCCTCTTCGCAAGCGGCCTCGTTCCCGCGTGCGATCCTTTGCGCAGCGGGATCGGACCTCGGCGCGAAGGCCCGCTGCGCCGGCGACGCCCTTCTTCTCCCCAGGAGCACGCCGCCCTGCCGCCCTGAAAGCGCAACCCCCCCTTCGATGGCTATCCCGACTCTCATGAACCCCGGCCCCGCGGCGCTGCCAGGCGAGCCTCGAGACCTCGCGCCTTCCCCGCCCAAACTGTTCAAAAAACAAACAACAAACAACCCCCAAAGGGGGGGGGGGGTTGTGGGGGGGGGGTGGTTGGGGGGTTCTGGGGGGGGGGGGTGGGGGGGTGTGGGGGGGGTGGGGGGTGTTGTTCGTGGCCCACAAAACAAAAACAACACAAACCAAAAACCCACCCAACAACAAAAAAACAAACAACAACCAACAAACTCGCCGGTTCTCGACGGTCGGCGCGTTCTTGCTCGGCGGGTCCTTCCCGACTTGACCCACCCGGTTCCTCCCCCTGAAAATTGCTCTCCAGCGGGCCGATGCGGCATTTCCGCCGGACCCCTGGCCTTCTCTGGTACTTCTCTGGTTTCTAGCTGCGCGAACGATCTCCCCTCCCGACGACGCGTAGCCCTTGTCCCTTCGCGGGATCGTAGCCGGACTCGGAGACGAAGCGTACAGTCCCCCCTCGCGGCGCCTCTTTTGCGAATCGTCGTCTCCCTGCACCCGCACGCATTCCTCCTTTGCCGTCTGAGCGATCGCCGCACCCGCTGACTTGCGTTATATGTACGCCCCTCCCCAGTGGAAGCTCGCGCCCCATTGCCCTCCTTTAGCGGCGTTTCCATAGTTGGCGCATTTTTTTCTTCATGTTGTCGTTTCCCGCTCCCCTTTTCCTTGGGACGCGTTTCCCGGACCCCTAGCCTTGCGCGGCTCCCCCAGAGTCGGCGCCAGCGGAGCCCTTAGGCGCCTCCCTCGCAAGCGGTTGCTCAAGTCCCCCTGCCTCGTCTTGAAGCCTGCATAGATGCGAGCCGTTCGGCGGTGCTGGAGCGGTCCCCCAGCGGCGTCTGCCGGCGGCTCATTTGCGCCATTCTTCACGAAAGCCCCTACGTCGAGCCTTCTCCCAAGCGGTGGCATCTCGCGGCGCGCGCCCCTTTCGTGAAATGTCGAGGTTATGAAAGCAACGTGTCCCCCCCCACGAGGAGATCGAAGGAAAGTCGCGAGAGCCGCGCCTCACCCCTTGGCGATCTTAGTTTTCTCTTCAGATCCTCCCCCCCTAATACATAAGTTGTTTTTTTTTGAAGCGATTCTTTTTTCTCCGTCATCACCTTCGATCGCCCAGGGGGTGATTGCTTTCATGACGCCCGTTCCCTTTTTCCTCTCCTCGTGGTTACCTTTTGCTTTTCATATGGTCCCAGTCGCATTTCATAATCCCCGCTGGCGCGCTTGCCTTTCTCTCAGCCGCTGGCTCTGTCTGCCTTTCTGGGAACTTCTCCGAATGGCGCGATTCGAAGCCTGTCCCTACGCGGCCGACGCCGCTGCTCCTCTGAAACGCAACGCCCCTCCCTGCATATTCCCGAGAGACTCTTTCTACCCGAGGAGCTGGCTGGCCACAGCTTACACGCTGGGCGGCGCCTCTCTCCTCGCCCGCTGTTGCGACAAGGCGTGTCCGGTAACCCTTCGGCCGCATTCGTGCGCATAACAAGGACACCCATCGGTTGACCTGCGTCCCCTTTGCCCCCTTTTTTCCCCCCTTCCTCTAAGTTTCGCCTGGGATCTTCTTCTCTCCCCACTGCCCAGCTGAGTCATCTTTCCCAACGCAACCAGCGAGGGCCGCGCCGAGATCTTTTTCCCCCCTGCTGATATCGGAAGGGCTGATACGACTTTCATCCACGAGCTGAGTTTTCTCCCCCGAGAAGGGAGGAACCCCTGCCCGCCCTCAGATAAAGGAGTGATCCGCTCCATGAAGTTCTCCCCGGAGTAGTCTCGATTTATTCGCGCAGATGCCTTCGGCACTCAGAAAATGTCTTTACTGCTGCCGGGGTCTTCCACATGGCCGGCCGCCCTTATATAGGCCCCTCGTGAATCATTTTGAGACGGAGCTTACAAGCGGTAACCGTTCCTCCGGACCGCGTCCCTTCCTCGCGCGCAACTTAGAGAAGTAGTGCCTTCCGATATAGGACCTGATGATTTCTTCCTGCGGCGAGGTCCCCCCCAGTAGATCTGCTTCTTTCAGCTTTAGCAGGACTTTCGGAGAATACTTTCCTGCCCCCTGACAAGGTTGCGCTTCCTCCCTCAGTCAAGGGCTGCCCCTCTGAGAAGATGTTGTTCGGAGAGACGGTGAAGGCCTCTCTTTAATGAGCGCCGCGCGGCCCCCCCCCCCTCCTCCTGCTCCCCTTTCTAGAACTCGGTCCCTCGAGCCGCGTGCTCGTCCTCCGCGAAGGCGACACGCCCCCCCTCTATCGCAGGACTTGTCTTCACGCGTCCCTTATGGGAGGTCCCCTTTCCTCCTAGCCCTCCGCCTTTGAGAGGCCTGCGCTTGCGCAGCTCTGCGTTTTTGGGCACCAACTGATGCTTGCTTCTGTGACAATCACTCGTCCCTGGCTCGCTATGATAGCCCCCTCTACTTTGCGAGGGACCCCCCCCCCGCTTCCTCCCCTTTGATGCGGGCGAGGGGCATCCGGCAGCCGGGACAACCCCCGGCCGCGCCGCCGCTCCCAAGAGCGAAGCCCTCCTCCCTATCGAAGATCTGCCCTCATCAGATAGTAGTTCGCTGTGCGAGCGAGCGCGAGCCCCCCACAGTCGAGGGTGCCGCGACGGTACTATTTGACTCGAACCATCTCCTCCTAGTCTCGAGGATCTCCTGATGTCGGACGAGGCTGGCGCTCGGGGCATCCCCTAGAGATTGTACGAACCGCCTCTTTTGACTCCCTCTCCATTCCGCGTCCCCCCCCCTTCGGCGAAATTCGTTGACCCGAGCATGAAATGTCCAGTAGCCTTGCTTGGGACGGAAATCGGTGCGATACTTTCTGCTCTCACTTTGCCCCCTCTTTTTGAGAAATGAGCGCTCCTTAGGGCAGGCCCCTGCATAGCGGTTCCTCGCGCAATAGGCTCGAGCCGATCCTCTCGGGATGTCGTCCCCGGTCAAACCGCTCCCGAGTGCTCCGGACTCCGGAGCGAACGGCATGAGACGCGTCTGCGGGAAGCCGTCTCCCGCCTTCGCGTTTTGCTTCCCTTCGAGAATGGGCTTTTCGATCGGTTGCCCTTTTCCGCGACCGCTCGTCCGATCGATGCGTCCGGGATTCTCTCCCTTTGCCCCGATTTTCTTGCATCCCCTGCTCGGCGCCAGCGGCCGCGTGGTTCGGTCCCTCATGATGCCGCCGGCGCCAGGGGATCGTCGACGTGCGCCGTTCCTTGGATCACCCCCCCCCCTCTTAGAAGCGTCTCCCCCTTTTCGCCCGGCATTGTTTTGTCTTCTCGGCGAGCCAATAGCTCGCCCAGCCTTCGGCCCGGGCGGGATCTTTCGGTTTTTTCGCGACTGCGCGGGCAGTTTTCTTTGGCATCGGGAGAGGTCGGTTCCCAGGGGGAATCATGTTAAGGCTAGCACGCGCGCGATACCCTTCTTGCGCATGAGGCTTTTTACCCCCTTCCTCTCCCCCGTTGTGGTTGTGATCCGTTTTTTTAAAACACAGCATTCCTTCATTCTGGATCGCCGCCTCTTTTCTACTAACATGCCCTTCGTCTCGACCTCTAGCCTCTTCGGGCCTCCTGCCCCTTTCCACTCTGACCTCGCACGCCCCTCCCTCTCGGCCGCTTAATTTGTTTCCGGAATCCAACTGCAGGCATCGACCAGCTCGGCCGAACTCGATAGGACATGTTCTCTTCAAGTATCACTCCCCGCGCCTGTAAATAATGCTGCCAAGAGAAGACTCGCCGAGCAGTCCCCCCAGCATCGACCTCGTATATTAACGGATCGATATAGGTCTGTCGCTCCCAGCTGATTGACCTCCCATTTCTCCTGAGACTTGCAAATAGACATCCTGACGTCGACGGCTTCCCAAGGAAATGGCGAGATTTCATTTTTTTCGCCTAGGTCTTTGAGAGCGTTTGTGCGCGGTTCGCCACTTGACACCCTTTGATTTTGCCTTACCCCGGCGCGCAGCTAGATGACTGCCATATGCTTCGGGCGCATTTTTTTTTTTCCCGAGCAGATTCTCCGGCGATTCGATGCTCTCATCTTTCCTTTTTCCCTTCAGCAGGAGTCCGACCCCTTGTCAGGCTCGGATTGCAACTTCGCCGCCGAGACGCCTCCTCCTTCGAGTTTTCTTTCCCCTGGCTGCAGGCCCTCTCAGGGCGCGGCCTTGCCGGACGACTGCCGTCCCGGTCGACGGACCTTTCCGCCATATCGCCGCTTTAGTCTGGTGGCGCGTCACTGTCCTCGACCCGGCTAGGGACGGTTCCTGGTCTCGCCCTCCGTATAACCCCCCCTTCGAGTGATGATTCAGGGACAGCTTCACGCGGCCTGGCTGCGCTGTTATCTCGGCGGCGGCTCGGGAGTTTGGCCCCTCTGGCTTAGTCCCCTCTCCGCAATTCCTCTCTTTTTTTTTTTAGCTGACGCGGCAGTTTGATGCGTCCCCGCTGGAGCGGGAGCTGGTTTCCTTCTTCTTATCCGGTCGAGGGCTTTCTCCTCTCCCGTCGATCATGTTGGTGGCACCATCACCGATAGCGGCTTTTCGCCATCTCTACCGACGACTTCGAGGGGGCTAGGAGCCTGCCCCCCCCGCGCTGCGCCAGTCCCTTCGATAGATCGCCGTCTCCTTCTCTGAGGAACGCGGATCTCGGGTCCCTCGAGCGCCTTGCTAGTTCTGGATCGGCCGCCGCGGCGCCCTCCGTGCAGGCCGGCTTCCCGTCTCGCCCTTTTCGCGGAGAATCGCGTTGCCGTCGGCGAGGCCCTTTCCGATGTCAGATCGTAGCCTGCGATCATGACCCCCCCTCGGGCCCCCGACTTTTTCGAGCACCGGCCCTTTAGCGACGTAGCCCGCCGCAGGAAAGCCCATCCCTTTTCGCTCTCCCCCCACGCCCTTCGCCGGACTTGCCTCGCGTCTCGACAGGCGGCGCCTTCACGATCCACGCGTTTTGCGCCGTCGCAACCAAGAAGATGCCTGTCCTCTCGCATGCCGACGACCCCCTGCAGGAAGGCCCCCCGGCCTGTGCGCCCTTCCGTGCGCGCCTATCTTCGACGACGCCTCTCCCTGCATGATTCTTCGAGGGGATCACGCTGTCCTCTTTGCAAGGCCCTTTCTCGACGGTCCATCCTTCGGCGGCGACCGCCTCGCTGATGGATAATTGTAGACCTTGGACACACGCACGACTCCTATTCTTCTATCGGAGTCACGGCCCTTCTGAAAGGGCGTTTTATGAAGATCGCAGCGGCCTGTGGAAGAGCCTGCTTTTTTCGAGGAGGCCTTTATTGCCCGGTGGAGCTGTCACGTCCTGTGTATGTTAGCGCCAGCTCCCTTCGGCCTGGGATCGGACCTTACTCGCCTGCGTGCTTCCCTCCTTCGGCGAGCACCTCTTGATATTTCTTCCGCCCCTTTTAAGAGAGCCCTCTTCCACGCCTACGTCCTTTACTTTTCGGAGCTACTTTGATGCTGCTTTTCCGTCAGAGTTTTTTTTTCCCGGTTTATTCGCGTAATAGTTCCTCTTCATCTCGAGACAGTCTTCCCCAAGCCCTCATCGTCGTCTCCTTCCAGGCGGCTCGGACGGAGCGCAGGAGTCTCTCGGGGATTATTTACTTCTACGGTTCTTACTTTTCCAACTCTGTAACCCGACTTCTTAAGAGACGTCTCTTTGCGAGCGCGCTCCATTCACCCCTGGACGATCTGCGTTTTCCGCTGCAGAAAGGCCCTCTTTCATCCTCATCCGTTTTTTCTAGAGATTTCTTTCGGTCTTCTTCAACCCATTTCAAGGGGTGACTTCTTTCCCTCCTTTCAATGAATTCCGTCTCTCTCTATTAGTGGGACCTCTTTTTTCATAGGACCGTTCGCCCCTAATCCCCGTTTTGGCGCGCGCCTCTTTCCTTCCTCCCCTGAGAGCCGTTCCAGAGGATTCAGGCCGCCTTTGAGATCGCTTTTTGGCCCGTTCCTGACGCCCGCTTTCGCTCACCGCCCTCTTCTTTCATCGTGCGCGTATTAGTCAAGGACTATTCGTGGCGCTTTCGTCCAACAGCTTCAATTTCTGGGCAGGCGTTCTGAAGTATTCCCTTGCTCGCCGCCGTCCTTCGACTGACATTGAGAGGGCGCAACTCGTCCGCCCTTGGAAGCGGGTTCCGGCGCCCTCTCACCGACCACCCCGGTGACTTCCCGAAACAGATGGCATCACCGCCGCTCCGTCTCTGGGGGTTTAGGTCTTCCACCTTCGATTTTTTCATCCACGCCACTTTGAGCCGTGCCGCGAGATTCTCTCCTTGCAGAATCGTCGTGCGTGCCTTGCGTTGGCTACGACGCTTCCGCTCACTCCTTCGTTCTTCTCCTCCCTTTTGATGTGGTCGTCCCTACCGAATATGGCGACATTCTTATCCGCGCCAGTCAGGATACGTTCTGTGGATCTTCGCGCATGCCTTTCCCTTCTCACACGCTGCACCCATGTATTCCTTTCGGGGTACGTCCAGGAATGTTGGCCGAGATTCTCTTTTCCGATTTGGCAGTACCCTTTTTTTTTTGCGACCCTGGCCCCCCCGCGTGTTCATTTCGAGCCGGTCCTCCCTTTCAGTGCTCTAAGCGCACGCGCCGGCTCTTTCGGCCCTGCCCCCCCTCCGACCCCCCCCTCCCCACACGGTGATTTCGCTTTCATGAGGCGAGGTCTAGTAGCTCTCTGGCGGGCTCGCAGCGGGGGTCTTCCTTTAATGTCGGCCGCCCCGCCGTGCGCTTACTGCCTACGGTTGGAGGACGAGCTCCTCTGGTCGCCGGCGAGCCCTGGCCTCGCGGGCTTAGCGCTCGCGGCGGTCCTATCCCGGCCTGCTCCCGCCCGGTACCGCGAGCCGGCGTGCTCTCCGGAAGAGAAGCTCAGGATCCGGCGATCTACTCCCTCGTAGGGACGAAAGCTCTAGGTGAGGTCCTTCCTGCCCATCTAACGCATCGCGGGAGAGGATGGGCGGTCGTCCCCCCCGTGATGTTGTCAACCAACTGATTCCGTCCGCTGCGAAAGCCCTTCCGACCGCTATGCTCTCCACCTCTCCCGCTCCTGACCATAGGTCCCCGCTCGCGTCACTACGCCTTTGTAAGTGTTCCTTCGCGCCGCAGGCCAACTTTCCGCGCCGCCGCACGAACGAGCGCCTCCGCCGCTCGTGAGCGCCCTCTGTCCCGTGTTTTCCCCTTTTTCGTGGGCGCCGGGAGAGCGTAATCGGCGACTGAAACGGGATCCCACCGTAGAGGGCTAGCGGAAGACGGGCGGGACATTCCCGCCACCCCTCCGTCCATGAGAGAGGATCGCGCGATTGTCGTTCCGGCTTCATCGGTTGGGAAGGCCTTTTCTCTTGACGAAACCTGCTGTGCTGAGTTCCCGGCCGCCTCCCCCCCCCGGTCGCTCTAGGCGTCAAGACGTTGTCCCTCGCCCATGGGGCCCGCATGCTGCGCCGAGGGCCCTGAAGCGGGCGAGATAGACTTGATCGCGCCATGGCATCTGCTAGTGTTACGCTTACCGAAGGACGTTTTCCCTTCCGAGCATTCGCGAGCTGCGCGGAGCGCTGCGAGCCGTCTCCCAGATCGGTTCATGTCGAATTCCCGGTGCCTTGCCGCGCGCACCCGCTGCTGACGCCGGCGCGAAATTCGACATGAGCGCGGCTGTCCTGCGGGCAGCCGATCTCCCGTCCCGGCGGAGGGTGGCGCAGAGCATCGTTTTGATCGGTGAACGTCTGTACCGAGCCCGCGTCTGTCCCGGTGTGATTTTCTCCGATGAGGAGCCGCCGCCTGATCGGCGCGTGAGAGCGGTCGTGGTTCGGCCTGTGCGCAGGCGCCGACGCGCTTGTCGAAGTGCGCCGGCCCACATGGGCCCCTGAATCAAAAACCGAGGGTCGCCGCCTTGCAGATTGCCCGGCATGTTTTTACACTGCCACTGTCGAATTAGGCCCCATTTTCGAGTGGAGGGCGAGTCGATTGTTTTAGCGACTGAGGGGGCAGGCTTTGGGACAATCGGCCGAGAGGTCTCGAAAGGGGGATCATGTTACTCAATATGGTAAGCACGCGTCTTGAAGCTAAGAGGCTGTTTTTTTA
>Ga0179593_1735935_pt1 | contig 20605 bp, 32 predicted proteins | sample CZODoug2_1_08_16_FD_185931 | JGI IMG/M metagenome (GOLD analysis project Ga0179593, IMG submission 185931) | Vadose zone soil fungal communities from Angelo Coast Range Reserve, California, USA - CZODoug2_1_08_16fungal (PacBio error correction) | ecosystem: Environmental > Terrestrial > Soil >... | reverse complement strand
GGCGCATTGTGACCTGCTTTTTCTTGCTGCTGCTTCCTCGCCGCCTTCCCTTTTTTTTTTTTTCTATCATTTGGCTTGCCGGACGCCAGCATTAGCAAATTGAGTTTTTTTTTTGTAAATCCGGTATCCCCCCTCTTTCCCTTCTTCCCTTCCCCCCCCTCTTTCCCAAGAATGTCGATCCTCAAGTGCGACCTTCTTCTGCATGTCCCTTTTTTCTTTTTTGCTGCTGCGAGACGCTTTTCGACGAGTATGTTCGTTCAAGTGTTCGTTTTGAAACCCGTCTTCCTTTTAGCCCAAGCAATTCTTCTTTCTTGTTTTTAACGGTCCTCGTCCGAATGTGTGTTTGTAGGAGGCCAATGCCTGTGTTTGCTTTCTCGTTCTGCTGCACAAGACTTCACTTACTAGTCTTATGACGGTTCTTTTTTTTGGCCTGATGGTGGACGGGAGAGCGAACACGAGGAGGGAAAGGGGGGGATCGCTTGGACCAGCCCCATTCCACCGCCCCTCCCACACCCCAATAGCTATCTTGTTGGAACCTAATCATCGGACACCCCGCTACCTCCACGCCCCTTATCCCTCCCCCCCTACTTCCTCCCCCTTCTACAACTCACTCCCCTCCTCTAAAAACACCCCCTACCAGTCTCGTCCCGCGCCCTCCCCCGCTTTCCCTACCTTCAACACCCCGACGCTCTTTTCACGAGATTACTGCACGTTTTTTACCTCCTGACCCTCCTCATTCCCTTCTCTACAAGTCCTAGCCCTCCTATCTCCACGGGACCCTGACCTAGGAATTCTGGATACGCGGGCTACCGCGAGGCACACACTACAGTCAAAAAGGCACACCACCACATTCTCTTCGCCCCCGCACATTGACACCCAAGCCCCCCCCCCCCCCCCCCCCCCGCTCCCCCCACCCCCCCCCCCCCCCCGTCCCCACCGCTCCCCCCCTTATGTCCCCCCCACGCCCCCCCCCCCCCTCCCACCTCCCCCTCCACGCCCTCCCCTCCGCACTCTCCCCCCACTTCTATCGCGTCCCACCCCCCCCCCCATACCCAACACCCCCAGGAGGCGCCAATCCCGTTGCCCAACGACTCCCCCTATTCCTAACGACCTTCTGTCTCCCCAGCACCCACCCTCTGTCTCCTTGCTCCAGCGCATATTCTATATATTTCCACAGGTAGTCATTCCTTCCTCTTTCCCCCTCTTCTGGGTTTTCCTCTTTTCCCACTCCTCGCCCATGTCTCCCCACTACCTCCCTTCTCTCACTCTTTTCGTCTTCTTTCACCCCCCAACCTTCCCTATTTCCCTTCTCCCACCCCCCGCCCTTATATCTCCCCACCCTCCCTCTTCACCCCCCTAGGCGACTTTTTCTTCTACAATCCGTCCCCTCTACCTCTATACCCTTCTAGCTCCCTCCCGCTTCCCTGTGTCTTTCACTCTATCAGACAGGATCCTGCCCCTACGTAGCGTAACCGAGCCCCGCGTCCTAGATCTGTTAAAATCCTATCAAACATCTGGTTCCATCCACCTCTCGGGTTTAGAGCATAGAAGGCTCGTCTTGCCCGCTCTCAGTCCCTCACTCTTCACCCTCGTGTCTGCTACGTCCCAACATCTCAATTCAATTACACCCAATCTGTCCATACTTAGTTTCGTCTCGTTCTCGCCAGCCCGTTCACCGTAGCCCCAGCTTCCCCTCCCTCCTCATTCATTTGCAGCTACTATCTCCCCCACCCCCCCTCTCTATCTCGTCCTCTCAATCCTGTCATGTGTTCACCCTCTCCCCTCTCACTCCGTCCAGACCCGAAGTGCGTCTCCTTCACCCACCACCACAGCCCCCCCCCCTCCCTTCCCGGCCGCCTCCCCTCAGTCCGCTCCTTCACTTATTTTTGTCCCCAACCCCTTCCCCCTGCTTGTCCCCCATCCACCCCGCCTCCTCCATCTGCTTTCTCATTCGTCCGATCACTACTACCCCCGCCTCTCCCGGCTTGTACCTCGCATAGGCCTTGCTGCCACCAGACCACTCCTGTCTTTTCCCTGGCACCCCGCCCTCCTCACGGCTCTTTTGTATTCCCATTGTTACCGCCGTAATCACGTTCTTCGCCCCCGACCTCTCTCGCGTCACCACCAAGGCAGAGACTCCCTCTCACCCGCTCTTCCCACCCCCGCCTCCGTCCACACCCTCCTTCCCAGACCAGCCTCACCCTTACCTCGTCTTCCTTCACCCACTCCCTCCACCTCTTATCCCACCTTCCTTCTCCACTAGCCTATTCCCCTTCCTTCTCCATCTCCTTTTCCATATGCGCGTTCCCCACCCCCCACCTCCCCCCCTGTTACCCTTCAATCCTTTCCCCTGAACTCCCCCTCTTCCTTTCCCCCCTCTGACCCACACCCTGGCGTAACATTTTTCCCCCGAGTAAGTGTGGCGCACCTTAATAGTCCCTTCCGCCCCCCGCACGACGCATCTGCCGAGCCCTTCCCTACTTGGTTAAAGCGCAAATCCTCCGCTCACCCCGCCTCCGGGCCCCCCCCCACTCCCCCCCTCCCTGCCCCCCCTCACCCCCCGTTCCTCTTCCCCACTCACCCCCCATCCCCCTCCCCCCACCCCGCTCACCCCCCCATTTAACCGGGTACCCCACGTGCCCCCCACACCCCCCCAACGCCCCCCATGCACTTTGTCTCCATTTTTCCGGGCCCCTATACCTCTCCCCCACCGATCATTTCTTGCGCCCCGGGCCTCCCCGCCCCCCCCCTCTCCATGCGCCCCCCCCCCACTTCCCCCCCTACCACTTTTTCGGCAGCCAGCCCCCCCCCCCGGAAGTTAGACGCCCAAGATTGTGGGCCCAGCGAGTGAACTGCTCACGCACCCCCCCCGCCGCGTCCAGCCCCCGCACCCCACGCTGCCGAACCCCCGAGCCGCCAAGACAGACTTGCCTTGCACCACGAGGACCTCTTCCCTCCCTCCTTTCCCCACCCCCCCGCGCCCCCCCCCCCCGCCCCCCCCCCCGCACCCCCTCGCGACACCACGCATCGTGATTGCCAGGGCGGGGGCTTCCCTCTCTTTTCCTCTTAGACTCTGGTGTAAGCCCAGGCATGCGGCTCACTCCGAAACGCGGTGCCACAAGGTATCATTTTTGTCCAGACCTTTTTTTTTTTCTGCTCGGGGCGCTGTTCGTTTGAAGCAGAAACCTTAGCAGTTTTGAGGTCCTCATTGTTCCTCGCACTGAGTGGTTTCCTCCCCGCCTTTCCTTGTAGTTTCCCCCCCTTCAGGTTTCGCGGTGAGCTGAGAGTGTTTTCCAGGATAGGGTTTTTCCGCGTTTTTCCCAGTGCGCTTTGGCTTTGTCGATAGCCCTTCTTTGCTTTTCATCCTCTTCTGACGCACCTTTCGACGTGCAGGCATGAGATGGTTCCGCTCAGGAAGTCATCGTTTGGCAAGGCACATGAGTCCCTCACAATGCCAATAGTTCCCCGCGCGTAGAGGGAGTAGGTGAGCCAACGTTTTTTTCCGACGAACATAACCCTCCTCTTTAGTCTCTCCATCGCATTTCTCATGAAATTTTGTTTCTTGTTCCAAACCATCTGTCTCCCTTTTAATTTTCTCCTTTCTACTCTTTTCGCGGTCCTCCCCCAATCAGCAGGAGTTGTCCCCTTTCAGAGTCCCAGATTAGTACTGGCCCTCGGTTGCTTCGAGGACCATTTTCTGGCCCCCCCTTTAACGCTTTCTTCCTCTTAGTCGTTTCCCCCTTCAGGCTGGCACTTCCGCTAACTGATTCGGCCATTGGGCACTGAGCGTGGCATTTGCATTCTCCTGCTTTCTCTGATCCTCCTGACCCCCCCCGTTGCGGACGGTGCCGATCCTCCTCTCCTTTCAGAAGGCTAAGCCTCATTTTCACTTTTTTTCCCCTTTTTTCTAGCCCCCCCATCCGGCGGTGGTCACAAATCTGTTTCTTACTGTTAACATTTACCAAGCCCGGGGCCCCCCACTTGCTCCCCTATTACATTTCTGTTACTTGATCCCCCCACTAGAAACAAATGCGCCCCCTATGATTTCTGTATCGTCCTTCGTTTTTTTTGTATCTACCGAACAAATAAATATACTCTTTTTCCCTTACTTCCCCACTTCTTGTTTTAGGACCTCACCTTCTCCTCGGACCTAAATTTTCTGTCGTGCGGGCAGATTCCCCTGTCGCAGGGGGGCTTCTCCGCCTTGATTCCTCATACCTTTAGTATGCCTTTCCCCGTCCTCCTTTCTTTTTATCTTCATTCCGTAACTTGTAGAGAATTGACCCCCCTTACTAGAAAATCCCATATCGAACTTTTTCCCCTCAATCATCTTGAGTCTGTCCCCCCCTTCCTTTTTTGTTTGGCATTGTTCCCCAGCATGGGGAAATACAAGTTTTTTTTTTGTGAAACCACCGCAGTTAATGGTTTTTGCTGCATCCTTTTTTTCTTCAAAGGCCCCCAGCACATTGACCTTGATTAATCTTCCTTCGCTTCGATCTCCTTTCCTCATTCACTTATGGTACCTCCGAGTTACCGCTTGCTCGCTTCTGCCATCCAGCCCCCGGCGCACAGTCTTACTTTTCCGTTGTTCTTTTTTGAGTCACAACTACAGCGGAAAGCTTATCAAAAGGTTTCACCGGGGCCTCCTTTTCGTGTAACCCTACTTGCGGAGGAATGCCTTTTTTTCCTCCACACTCCCCACTTCGGGATTACCGCCGATTCCGTCTTGCTCTACCCCGGTCCCTTTCCCCTTTGCTTTCTAATGATTTGGCCCCCGTGTCACCACCCTTTTTCGTCCTACTTGTGGTATTTGTCGGTGTCCCAGCCCTGCCACGACGCCCAGGATTTCCCCCTCGTTGACACTTGTTTACAGGAGTCGGATAGTTAGCCAAGCACACTTTGATTTTTCTCCACTCGCAATAACCGTCAGTTTTGTCCCTATGTAGGCAACTCCTTCGGGCTATAGAAGAAGCCAACCAGACACTATTTTACTCCGTGAGCAGGACTGGCCACCCACCCCCCCCCCCCCCCACCCCCATCTTCGCTTAACAAGATAATGAACACCTCGCAGGATGTTTTAACCCTTCCTTCGCCGCCACAGTGCGTGACCCGCCCCCCCCCTTTCGCCTTTGGCATTGAGATTCATATAGTCCCAGCCGTCCATCTCTCGTTACACCCTCCTCCAGATTATGCGACGCGATCTCGTGTCTTCCTCTTGAGTTTCTTTCCTTTTTCTCTGCCTTTGGCGTACCCCCGAGGATGCCCCCCCCAAGAAACAGCAAACCTTCGTTTACCAATCAGGCACCCACCCCCTTCATTTCACCTCTCCCAAAAAACTTCTTACAGGACTCCAAATCCCCGGCTCGTTGGTCCACTTTTAATCCCCGGCTCCCCCTCTCTGCTAATCTTCTGACTGTAGTTCCCCTCATCCCAATCCCAGTGCCCAGCGGATGATGAAATATAGTCGCGTCCCCACGCCTTCCCCCCCCCCTTGAGTTTTTCCTCCATTATTCTTTCTCCGTCCGTCAGAGACGTGAGCGCATCTCTTTTCTAAACCACACCCCCCGCATTTTCCGGTGCCTGATCTTACGTCGTTTCCCCTACACCTTCCCCCTCTCAATCAACAAAAAGTCGACTTCAGTCTCTGTGGTTGCTCATTTCATCTTTGACCCCCAACCCAACCAGCGATCCCTTCCTTTAACCCCCCTTTCTCGTCCGTTTCCAGATTTCCCTTCCCCTTCCCACCCGTTCCTCCTCAGCGAACACTTGAGAAATGAAGTCTCCGTGTTCCTTTTCTAGCCGCACTCAATATGCGCCCTTTTTTCTGTCCCTCTTCTTTTCTCAGGCATTCGTCCATCCTAGAGCAAAGATGATAGAAAATGTCTGCCCCCTCCTTTTTCACTCCTGATCCCGGATTAGGGCCTCCTTGCTCTCTTCCTCCATTCCTTTTTTGAGCTCGATCGCCCAGAATTTTCCTTTGGGGCATCCGACGGGGGTCTTTGAGACTGACCATTACTTTCCGATCATTTAGGTTTTTCCCCTGATCTAATGCGTTGGTCTAAGGTGACTCGCGTGCCGCTACCCTTCCTTTTTGCTGCGGCTTGCTTGAGATTCCCCCCTCCTGTTACCTTGTAGACTCCTCCCCCGGGCTGTCTCTGAGTGTCTCGGCAAGGCTGTTTTTCCTTTTAAGCTGGGTTCGTGCTTTTCCGCGATTTTTTTTTTGTTTTTTCCTTCCTCCCTCTTTTTCTTGTTCTCAAGAGGTCTGGTCCGGGTCTTTGTTGGATTGAGGGCTTTTGCCCCTTTTCTTTGCGGCTCACGTTAATATTCGCCCTCGTTCCACTTCTTTTGTTTACAAGGCTGCCGCGGGATGCGGCGCGGGTCCTTCATAGGTAACCTTTCATGGATGCCGGCCGCATCGGATTTCGGACCCCCCCCTCCTGCACCGCTGGGCCACTTTTTGGTGGCTTCCCCTCCCTTGGGGCCTGTTTGGTTTGAAATTTTGTCAAACGCTGCTGGGATTGATATTCCTGTCTTGGGTCTTCTTTCAGACGATGAGGGTGATTTGTTTCGCCGATTTTTCTTTTCGTTTCGTGTTATGGGGTAAGCCGGCAGAGCGGACTCCCCCCCCCGAAAGGGGCGGTTCCCACTCCATTCTTTCCAAAACGACTATGGTTAGCTCCACTATTTTTCTTTGCCTTTTTTTGCTCGCTTTTTTTGGAGTTCTCTCCGCCGCAATGGCCGGTTTTGCTGGAGAAACCTCTTGGATGGTTCCTCGCACCTGCCGGCTGACGATGGAGCGTATGAGTTCCCCTTTTACCTTCATCCTTCTCTTTCTCATGTTTCTTTCTTTCTTGGTCCGAGTTTAGACCCAGTGGTCGTAATAGCATTTTTATCCCCCCTCAAAGGGGAGTTCGGGTGATGAACGCCATTCTCCCTTCCGGGGTTTCGGGTTAGAGCATAAGGCGCATCGTGTGTTTGCGTAACTTTAGTTCTTTCACCAATTTGTGTTTACCAACTAGTTGTTGCTCTCTCTCCGGTTTTAGGGCCCCAGCCCGCACACCATGCAAGTGAGTTGACGGAACTGACGCGCCAAAATTTTACTTTTTTTTTCCCCCGGTTCCCCCTGCTTTCCTCCACATGCCCGTTCGAAGCCGTTGCTCTTCCCGGCCTCTTTTCAATCCACGCACATGCCAGGTAGTTTTATAAAGTTGGCGTTCCTTTTCTCTGCGATGGTTCACGTACATGAGCAGCGGGGAACGTAGCCTCTCCTGCTTGGGTAGTTATGCCGTAACTTACGACTTAGAGACCCTTTTCGATTACGATGACCTTGATTCTGGGTCTTGCCAGTGGAAGCTTAGCGGATCGTTTCATCCCTGGGATTTTTTCGTCTCCTCCCTCCCTGGGCAGGAAGGCGGCAGAGATGTTAATTGCCTGGCCCGTTTTTCACGTAGTCCCCCCTGGAACTGGCGGTGTTAACCAGCCCTCTCTCTTTCCATCAATCCTGGTGGCAAACGCATGCGCCGTTGACATGTCCCTTCTCTTCTTAGGACCTAGAGCACCATGCTCCCTCTTTATTCCTCCCTTGAAATTTCACTTAAATCATAAACGAGCCACTAAAAACATCCCTTTTTTCATTTACATAACCCTCGTTTCCCCTTCTCCTTCTATTTTTACGTTCAGTGTGACTTGTACTTTAAGGAGGTGTCGTTCGTGCTTCTTTTCTCGATTGCTCCCTCTTACTTTCCCCCCCTTTTCCTTATGTTCCCATTTTTTTAATAATTTTTTTTCTTTCTATGAATTTCCCCGTAAATGCCGACTTCGAACAGCAATCATTCGTTCGCATTTTTTCTCTAGTTGTTCCCCTTCTCCTTATCTCTGACGTTTTTTTTCGGAAACATGTGGGCTTTTCCATTCCCTTACAGTCTTTGTCTTTCCACCTCCCCTTCTTTTTTGAAGCCGCCCCTCCTTCTGACCCAGCCATTGATAGCTTTCCTATTCCTGCCCAGGGCCTCTTCCCGCCTGTCCCTCCGTTTTTTAGTCTCCCCCCTTCCCAGCTCTTTCCATTGCAAGCCCCCCCCCGGTCTAATAGTTAATGAGTATCTGGAGCCAGATGACGGTACCTCCTCTCGTTTATCCCTTTTACCGAGGCTTACATATTCTGTTCCCCCTCCGCCCTTTGTCACCGAATTTCCCTCACTTTATACCCCCTCCGAATGATTTGCATTACCGCGCCTTCTCTGCGTTTCTACGGGTTCCTTCGACCCCTCTATTCCTTTTTTTGGATCGTGGATCAACTCTTCAGGTGACTGGCGGCGTACTTGCACAAGCCTTTGCATGGTCTTTTCTCACTTTTTTCCCTGGGCACATTTTTTCAGTTTTGCAGCCTATCGTCCTCCTCTTCACCGAGTTTCCCTCCCTCCGCATTTTGTGAAAGGAATCCTTAGTTACGCCAGGAACCCATTTTCGCCCTCCCCATCGCAGTGCCTGCACACTTAAGCAACTTTTCCCTGATTCCCTTCCAGCCCCCTCCCCTTCGGCTATCCCTAAGAAAAAGATCTCTTTCCGACCACGTTGGTTTACGAGTCTCCTCTTTTTTTCCACACTTCAAGCGCAGGCTTTTCCGGACCTTTTGACGTCCCCTGCCCCAGGCCGAGAGCGAATCACGCCCCCCTTTAGTTTCTCGAAACGTTGCTGATTCTTCCATAAATTAGGTCCTTCCTCTTCTCCTCCCCCCTCCATCCTCGTTTTTTCGCGCTCGCGGTAGGAACGATGGAGTTCCGCCCTTCGTTCATTTTCGCTCTTCCTTGGTACCAGATTGATTCTCCCCATTAAAACCCTGACCTTCAGCCCTGACAAAAAAATGTAGTATTTCGCACCGATCCCAAACCCAATTCATCCCCCCTCGTGGTTTTTCCCCCCATTCAAGAAGTCTGCTCATCGCAACAGATAATGCTAGATTCGTGAAACATAAAGACCCAAATCAAGTGGACCGGTTCTTATTATTTTCCCTTTTTAACATACCTCTTTCCTTTAGCGCTCAATACCCGTACATGCGACGTAGGAAAGCCGCTCCAAGCGCAGGAATACTTACACACTCTTCCACTTTTTTTCCTAATTTGCGAGATTAGTCCCCCCCCGCGCTAATTTTTCTTGTTCGGAATTCCCCTTTTTTCTGGCACCATGATTCGTTCACCCTCCAGGGTTCCATTAAATCACCCCCGTTATAATACTTCAGTCCTGTGGCTTGCTTTCCCGTTCTGGCGAAGAGCCTAGGCCAACCTCCAAGCCGCTCCCCTGTTCCCCCTCTTCTCGAATGCCTTTCCCGCTGCCGCCCTCCTGAGACATCCCGGTTCAGCGAATCGCAACTTTCTCCCTCCGTTTCGACGTGCCTAGCAAGCCCTTCCCCTGCATCAACCTCCCCCGTGTTCTTTCCGGCCCTCTGTAACAGGATATGAAACGCATCATTCATTTCTCTCGCCCCGATCGAAAAATGTAAATTCGCATTTACTTCCCTCCTCTTGCTGTTTTCCAAGCTGCCTCTCTCTCTCCCCCTCTAACAGGTGTGTTTTTAGAGATCTCTCTTTGCCTTGGCGGTTGCAGAGAAAAGGGTTTATTTCGTGTCTTCTCCTCTGCCCCTTGTTTTTTTTTCCGGGGCATTCTCTCTCAATGAACAATTTGCTGATCCTCCTTTTCTTTAACGTTTTTTTTGCCCTTTCGCTCCTCCACTTTTTCTGTCTTTCAAGTTCGACGATTTCTGCTCAGTGGATTCGCGGAAAAACGGTGGTCTCAGTTTCTCCCTCACGTTTTTTTTTTGTTTATTCCTCGAAGTTGGTTTTTTTCCCTGTCTCTTTTTCTTCGGTTTTTTTTTTCCGATCGAGACCCATCAAGCAAAGACTGAAAGAGGGGCGAAGTCTTTGTTGATTGATGGGCGTTGGCCCGGTTTATTTTTCCGACGTTGACGCGCCGGACTTCGGCAAGGCATTCCCTTCCTGTTTTTTTTTTTTCCTTCCCGCACAGCTCGGAGAAGAGCTGGATGCGGGCGCTTGTCCTTGCTATAGGTACTTGATGATGAGGCTCAATTTTCCCCGCTTTTTTTTTAACCCAAGCCACGCCACCGGATTGTAAACGGGATTTTTTCGGATGGGCACCTCCCTTCTTCTTTTTCGAGAGACTGTGCTGGAGAACGGGGATTCCCCCATACCCCTCTGGTTTCAAGTTTGGTTTTGCGCCGAGAAATGGTGATTGCCTAGGCTTGGGCGGCGCAGCCTCTTTTTTTTTTTTTTTCTTCTTTTTGACCAATCTTGATCACATCCCTGGGGCGGTTACCCTAAATTCCCCCTTGAGCGGCTGCGCAGAAGAGGGCGTGGTTCTCCTCCATCGCTTTTCTTTTCTTCTATTGTCAATTCGCCCTTTTTTTTTTTTTTTCAATCTTGGGGATTTTTCAGTGTTTATTGTTTTCCTAAGGCATCTCGGGGACGAAGGGTCATGAGAGTTTTATCTGCGGTGGGGTTCGGAGGAGGATTTTTTTTTTTTTGCGTTTCGCACACGTTTTAGGACTTCTTTTTTGAGTCTCCCGATCTCTTTCCTCTTCTACCGTCATCGAGTGAAGCACCGTCGGGGGGCAGGCCTCGTTTTTAGGTCCGCTGCTTGGAGTAACTAGACCACCCTTTCCCCATTTTTTCCAAACCCTTACTTTGTCGCGCGATCGCGGTTCGGCGAGCACATTTGCACACCAATACCCCTTCACCTCTTTCACGTCTCCAAACCCGCCCTTTTTTTTGGTGCCCAAGGTGTCAAACAAGCTCTAGCAGCACTAATCTCTTGTTCCCCCAGTTCCCGTTGAATTTCCCATACCCGTCTCCCCTACACCTCCTTCGTGGTTTAAGTTGCGTCCAGCTTCGGTGCGCCCCCTGGCTTTTTCGGACTCCCTTGACGCGGTGAAAAGTTTTTCTTCTTGCGCTTTGCGATCTCTCCCCTGAACAGATCTCCGATGGATGTGTTCCTTGGGGCAGGTATGCCCTTTTGGATTCTCTTTTCATTCTTCCTAGGATCGCCCCCAACAAAAAGGGTCCTGAAGGCTTGATCCTTTCCCTTCCTTTTCAGTTTTCCTTTAGGCCTTCATTTTCTTTGGTTTCCAGCTCGCTGCGACCCACCAAGGAACTGGTGGTCCAAATCCTGAACTGGTAACCCCGAACCACATGTTAGCCATTTGACCCCCCGCATGCTCTCCCTATCCGTCATTTGTCCTGCTTTGGCTCTGAACCTGCAAATCTTTCTTTTTATTCTTATTTCTGCCCTTTCTTTTCCCCTCCCCCCCCGACACCAACATAAATAGATTATCGGTTCACTTTAATTCATAAAACTATTTGCACCTGTCGCTCTGTCCCTCATCCTACTTACTTTTCAGGGAGTTGTTCCTCTCCTGTTTCTCCTTTTCTTCCCATTTTCCCCCTTCGTTTCTGTCAACTTTTTCCCCCGCCACTCATTTATGTTTTGATTTCTCTTGCTTTCCGTCGCCGCCCTCCTCTACGACCATAGTGTGCTGCATTGGTCCCCTCCTTTTTCTCCCCGATCCTTCCCGGTCGCTAGTTGGAACCTGGGCGGCCCTTTGGCTTGTTACAGCCCTTGTCCCCTCAACCCCCAACCGCGTCTTTTTAGCACGTATCTCCTAAAAAACCTGTCTCTCTCATGAAATAGCCTTCGCATATCCTTGCTTATTTTTCTCCTATCTTTCCCCGGTTGTTTCTGTCTATACAGAGTACCGTTCTTCGCTTCTTTTCCTTGTTTGCAGCTCGACCAGGACACATTCCTTTTCTCTCCGACTTTCCCGTACGGCACCCTACCTCCGCTGACCGATGAGACATGTTAACCGCGGCTTATGTCCTTTTGAACAAATGAGGCTGGAAAGACTCCCCCCTTTTCCCCCCAACTTTTTTACACCTGCCCCGCTTCACGTTTATTACGCCTATGATATTTCTTTCTACTCCCGTCTTTTCCAACTTCTCTTGCTGGCTTTTTTAATACGAGTTGACCCTGTCCCCTTTTGTCCTTTCCTTGCGACCTTGCCTTGAACGTCTTCCTGGTTTGCGCGTTGGGACCGCCAGGCCATTGTTTTTTGAGAACTCTTCACTTCAGCTTTCAAAACTATTTTTATCCCCATTTGTCAGTGAACTCATGCAGTTAAGAAACGTCCTCCCCCTTAATGACCCCACCCTCGAAGGCCGCCCCCACCCAGAAAGGTGCGTCCTTACGATCCATCCTCCTGAAATTCGGTCTTCTCGCTGCTAGAGACCCCGTCTTTTTTCGAACGCGTCGTCCCGCACCAGATCAGAGGAACCCGATCTTCTGACCCTTTCTTCCCTTTTTCTGACATTAGTAGGCTCAGATCCATCCCCCATTCCCCATTCGTGCAGCAAAAAGGGGAACAGGCTGGTTCATATAGAATCTTTTTCTGGCCGCCACGCCTTCCGCGGATTGATGTCCCTCCCTCCCCTGTTTGTCGTCCCTTTTTCTTTTACTCCCCTCGGCCCCCGGTGTGGCTACAACATTGCTTCTACAAACGCCCCTCCCTGCTCAAAAGCTTCCTCAAGCACCTCCTCTTCTCCCCTTTTCAAAGCCACTTCCAGGATAAATCCCGGCTAGTTTGGTCCCAAATGTTAATCACCGGTTCCACTTTCACGTCCACAGTCGCTTCTGTGCCACATTCCCTCATAATTTCCGACCTTGTGCATTTAAAAGTTATTTTGAGCTGACCTCCAGACCCCGCACTCGCACATTGATTTCCCCACACTCATTTTCCGCTTTGGCCCTCCGTTTGGGAATCATTTTCTTTGCGTATATTTCCCGCGCTATTTTCCGGTGTACTTGACTCCTCTCCCTTTCTGCGTTCCCTTCTTCTTTTCCCAGTTTCATCAACCCCCTCAGACCTGCAATATATGTGGATTGTTCCGTGCGGGTTGATTTTCGTCCCCCCCAGCGCTCATCCGCGTGCCAAAAACCATCTTCTTCAGCCTTCCTTTCTCCTCGACCCCCGGGGCGCCGACAGCGAACGAACCCTTGCCCTTTCCACCTATCTGAATTTTTCTCCTTTTGACTCACCCCTTCCGATTTTCGAGGGCGCCCCCCGCTCGTAAACGGACGTTCAGCCAAACGCCCGAGCCCTCTGGAGCTGGTCCCCCTCCAATCTAAAAATGGTCCTCAGAAGTTCTCCACTAGTCCGCCAGTAGTATGCCCCCGGCCCCATGATGCGATCTTTACCTCATCCTCTTTGGAGAGAGAGCGGGCCACCCTTTTTTCGCCCGGCTCTCCTTTTTCGGAGTGGAGGAGTTTACTCGGAATTTCATTTTTCCTAATTGCGTTCTTTTCTGCGCCAGGACTATGCGTTTCGGTGTACCCTTTTCCTTTATCCCCTTTTTTTCCTTCCTCCTTGGCGAATCCCTGTTTTTGATGGGCTGGCTTTCGATGGCAAAGTATTCCCGTTCTTTTGTGTTCGCTTCGGCTGAAACCGGAGTATACTGGATTGCAAGCTGGTTTTCTTTTTTTAGTTGGATGAGCCGCTTGTTTTTGGGATCGGCGGAGATGTCCTGGACATCAAGCCCCTAGAACAGCGGCGCCGTTGAGATCGTGAACGGTGGATGGTTTTTTTTTCAGCCTTGACGTCAATTTCCCTTCTGGCCCAGGCCGGCAAAATCGCGAGTGTTTCATCATCGGCGTCCAGCGAGGCACGGTGTTCTTCGCGGGCCGTCTGGTCCCCCGTACCTTTTCTTGCAAGCAATTTTTTTACGACTTGCGGGACCCGGACTAACCCTATTTCACGCCCCGGCTTTCATTGTGTTTTATGTTTCACGATCCCATCTCTTTTCGCCTTTCGTTTTCGCAGGGGATGACATTTCAACGAGCCGTGATTACTGGCGGTTTTGACGTCGAAGATCCCTTTTTTCGCGGATGTGGTCTCCTCCTCTCTTCAAGGGTCTTTTCTGTTGGTTTTTTAGCCTCCACTCTGGGGTAAGTGCAAGGAAGTTTTTTAATCCGAACCGGCGGGCCCTCCCAGAGGGGCCTCTGCTCCTCCCCCCCGCCCCTTTTTTGATGCCTGTTCGGCAAGAAGACGCTCTTCCCGGGCTTGTTCTGAAGGCCGCCCACTTCCGTTTTTACGGGCCCATGAAATTTTGATGGCTTTTTCGCAATTTTGCGTGACGACTTTAATTTTTAGGGGACGAAAAGGTCCCTGCGGCGTGAGACTGCGCGGTCCTGGTGCTGTTCGACGATTTCGTGAACATCTTTTAGCTAGTCGTGGGAGTAGCTCTCCGAAGTGCTGTGCCTGTTTTTCAGTATCGAGCCAGCCCCAGTTCTGACGGGGTTTCAGTCCCCGATGGTTCGCTCCTCACACTTGTTCTTCATGTTTGGAGAGACATGGCGTCCTCACAAAATGGATTTTGTCTTCCCCCTATCCGCGTCTCGCTGGGCGCGGCGCATACAAGGTCCAGTTTCCCCCCTAAACGCAAGGCTTTCGGCACGTCCGCCTCACTTTTCCTTTTTCCCCCCCGGCAATTGTTTCCGTTCCCCCACCCGGTTCTCCTTTGACACCTGTTCCGCAATCGCGTTGGAGAGCATCCTCGAATCCCTCGCGGTAATCACCGTCTCCCCGGATCCATCTTTTTCCCCGTCGGGAAGCCGAATTTGCGTGGTTCCCCTGTACAGTGTCCCGGTGGTAAAGTTTCCTCTATCGGAGGTACGTTTTGGTCCTCCCTAGGACCATCCCTATTTTTCCCCTGGACCAGTGAAGGTCCATGCTTGCGCTGCCTTAATGTGAGTGCGTGCGTGACTCGGGACGCTACCTTTTTTAGTTTTGGAGATGAAGAGCAGGGAGGTTGAGGCCCCCCCCCCTGTCCCCGTGTTCGGCGTTTACGTTTTTTCCATGAGGCTGCGGTCCCCACCCCTGCTTTTTTTTTTCACCACAGACTGTCTTTCAATGGGACCTTTTCCCCGCCCCCACCCTGCCCTTTTGCAAGCCTTCTCCGAGGGTCCTCTTGAGTCTCCTTGCTTGGCACAACGATCACACCCGTCTGGTTCCCCAACTGTTTCTGTATCGTCAAGTAAGTTTCCCCGTACGGCCATCACCACGAGACCTACCCCCATAAATCCAGTTTCACCTCCTTCCCAGTCTTGGCTGTCTATTGCGTGATCATTTCATTCAGGACTGTCAATTTCCAGGGATTGTGCGCTTCTTTCGTGATTTTTTGACCCTCCTTTTTACAGTTCCCCAAGACTTACTGTTCTTTTCCCCGAAATATATTTCGTTTGAGTTGTTTAGAGACTTTCTGTCGTAGCCCTTTTTGATAAGAAAATCCTAGGTTTCTTTTACATTCTATCCCAGTCGCCTCGGAGATATGTACCATCGGTCCGTTGGACCCGTGGGCATGTTGTACCCTTTCCCTTTTTGAACCCTTTTGTGTGAGCCCCCCCACGCGGTCATTTTTTGATCCCTACCCTCTCTTGTGCCAAAACTGAAAACGGACGACAATTACTTTCCTCCTTTAGCTTCGATATAACTTGCCGAATTTCCTTTTTCATGTTTGATAACTGCCCTCTCTCGCATTGTCCCTGACTTTTTTCGCCCAATTGCTACCACGGTCAGAGTAAATTCTTTACCTGCCATGGGACGGGCCACTACCTCCGCTTTTTAGCTGAGCCTTTGCATTTTTTTCCCATGCTTCCTCGTGAACCAGCTCCCCAATTGCTGCCGCACAAAAAGCTTTTCCCGCACCACTTCTAGAGGTATTACGAGACGTCGAGGAGTACTCATCCCCCCCTTGCGTGCCTACGAAACCACTATAGTATTTTGCGGCTCCGGGAACCTCCGGAAGTTATTTTTTTTGCGTCCGCCAGAACTCCCGCTGCATTTTTTGGCGCGTGCGTTTACGCCTTACTGGTCCTAGCCTGCGACGAAGCCCTGAGTCCTGTCCAACTTTATCCCCTCAGAATTCTTTTCTTTTTAAGCAGGAAAGACACGATGCCTCTTGCTCTACCCCCCCCTAGTGCCCCCAGTCCCGGTTTTGCTCACTCACCCTTTTCACTTTTCCCCCGCAATTCTATCGCGCACGACTCTTGACCCCTGGGCGCAGTCGCCGCCCATTTCCCCCAATCTTTTCACCGCGAACGGGATTGACAATTCGTCCCTACGTCTGTCCTTCTCCCCGACAAGATCATTGATTCCCGGATGCTTTCCTTCAAAACTTTCCCCCCCCCCTGGTTTCTTCTAGCGCATCAAGGCCGGCCCCTTTTCTTCTTTTTACCGAACAAACTCATCTCCTTCTTTCTTTCTTCCCCGCATGAGCCCAAAAGCCATGGGGATCTGCTCTTCCGCTCCCCCCGAGGGCTTCTCCAACTCCGCAAAACCCCTTTTAACACGCCTGCTTCTTCAATCTGCCTACACAAAGTGTCTTGAGAAAAAGAATAAAACCTTTTACTCCTCTTTCTTTCTCGTTTTTTGTCAAATTCACCCCTGCTAAAGCACCCGTTTTTAATCGTGGATGTTTTTCCCCCCCATCCTCCACTCCGTGGCGGAAGGTGGATTTTACTCTTTTATTTCCTTTATACACGACACTCCCCCTTTCACCCTTTTGAGGGCTTTTCCCTGAAGCCGTCCGGACGAAGAATACGCGTTTTTTTTGGCATCCTCTTTCGGCACCCGATTTTAGTAAAACCCAATTCGTTTCTTGCCTCCTCGTCCGCACGTTGATTAGTAACCTAAAAAGTGCAACCCCTCTCAATCCCCCCCCATCCTCTTTTATCATCTGTGTCGGTCCCGTTCCTTTTAAGCCCTCCCCGCGCGAATCTCCCTTCATTCGAGAATCCGCCTCACAGATGAAGATCCCCTGATTATCTTTGTGCCACACTGGCGCGAATTCGAACGTTAGCCTCCTTCACCTTCAATGCCGACGCCTTGCGTAAGCGCCAGCGATTCTTTCCCCCCCTAGCCGCCCGCCATTCTTCCTGAGACCCGCGAACACAAATGATTTCACATGCCTCCCCCCCGACTATCCCCTTCCCAGGTCCCCCCACTGCTGCAGGTCTCTTTTCATCCTTCCTCTTGTTGTTTTCCTCTCCCTCATTGGCCTTGGCGGACCGGGGTCACCGGGGATCCCTTTTTTTTCGGCCTTTTTTTTCGAACCTTTCCTTTTTTTCTGGATTGAATGCGTTGGAGGATTTGTGACCCCCTCTTTCTCTTGCAGCTCCCATCGAGATTTGATGCGGTGTGCTTCTTTTGTTTTTTTTAGAGATCCTCCCTTTGTCTAAGGAGGAACAGTCGGCCACAAATGGTTTCCTTTTTTTTAATTCTTCCCATTTGAGCGGCGGAGCGCTGCTTTCTGGTGTCAGCGATGTTCCCCCAAGCTCCTCCCTCGGGTTTTTTGTTGATTGATGGCGGTGCACGGTTTGCGTTCCGCTCCTTTTGTCCTCTCTGGAATCTCGGCAAGGCACCGGCAATTGTGTTTTTCCTCGTTGATCAGGGATGCCCGCGCTGGATGCGGAGAGTTTCCGGCTCCCCTGTCCTTTTTCGGTCCCTTGGTCCTCCTTTCGGGTCTGGACCGGACTACAAATTCACGCACCTCCGGGGCTTTTGCGCGGGGTTCCACATCTGGTGCGCGGGGGGAAGACTCCCTTTGTGCTTTTCAGTTTTTTCCCCCACCCCAGTCGGGTGGATGCTATGAGAGTTTTATTCTTTACGACTTTTTCTGGCCTTCATTGGAGCGCTTTTTGACAGATGTTTTTTCCTTTCTGTTTTCTCCCTTGTCTTACCTCCCAAGGCAGGCTGCTCAACCTCAAAGGGTGTTGGTACACTTCTCCCCCCCCTCCAAAGGATCGGCAGGCGCAGAAATCGAGGATTTTTTTTTCAGCCTCTCTCTTGCCTTTGACTGACATCTCCCTTTCCTGTTTGTTGCGCCACGAATGGCCGGCTTTCTACTCACGCCCTCCTAATTTGTACCTTTCTCATCGCGGTGAGCCGGAGCGTGGTGGCTTGGACCCGGCTCCTCTTTCTCCACAACTTTTTCGTAATATTTTGCCTTCTAGTTTTGCGTCGGTGAGGATGACGTCATCCCCGCCGACCGCACCGTTCTGATTTTTTTACCTTCCTCTTTGTATAATTTAGGAAGCATCGTTGCTTTTCTTAACGAGCCCTTTTCACCTGGCTTTACCCCCTTTTGCCGCTCTCGTCTTCGCTCAGGCGCCCTTTTCCTTGCGGTTTGAACCAACCCTTTGACGGACGCGCCAATTTTTACATGTGTTTTGTGATTCTACCAAGATCGTTTCGAGCCGCGCCGTGGGAGAGCCTAGAAACGTAGCCCCCGGTGAATCCCCGTACGCCTTGTTCCTTTTCCTTTAGTCAAAATTAGTTTGCAGCCTGCCATTGTTTTCCTCTTCCAAGCATGGAAGGCTTTTGTCCAAACCGTTCTCCTTGAGCTTTTCACCGGAGCCTTCGTAGACCATCCGGTTACGCTGTCCCGCTTTGATTCTTCCCCTCTGGCAATGAGCGAGCAAGGGGACTCGGGAGACCCGACCCCACCGGTTCGCCGTCGGAGAGAGCGCCTGGTCAGGAATTTTTTTCAGCGATGGTCCTGCTTTTGCGTGTTGAATTTAATGACGGCTCCCAGCCCCCTCGCCCCCCTTTCTCCACCGGGACCTGGTAACAGCCCAAACCCAGGCCGCGGGGCCCCCCTCGCCCGATGGACAGATCACCGACTCTCCACTAGCCCCCCAATGGTACGAACTAGGATTCTTTCGTCCCAGTCGGCCCTTTTTCAATTGAACTAAAAAACATAAATTCCTTTTTTTTCAATAATTTACTCACCGTCTTGCCCGTTAGCTTTCCTTCCATCTTCCCTTGTCTCAATTTCTTTGTTGAGTGCTCATGTCGCATTGCCCCCGTAGTTCCTCCACTGAAGTGATTTATGTCTCCCAGATTCTTTTCTTTCTTCGTTTAGATTTTGTCACGTAAATTGCCTACTCTTGACTTCCCATTTTCGTGCGCCTTTATCTAGTTGGCATCAATCCTCTCTTTTCCTGCGTGGCCCTGTCTTCAGGTTGGGCTTACCAGTTCACCATGGTGTCTACAGTCTTTTGTTGACACTTCTCCCTTATGTTTTCGCCGAATCTACTCCCCAAACGGACACAGCATAGCTTCCTTTGACTTTTTCAACCCCCCTTTTCAGGTCCTTCCCGAGTCCCGCTGCTCCTCCCCCAATGGCCCGGCCCAAGCCCGCCCCGGTCCCTTGGTCGGGTCTTTTTTCAGTACGGACTCCTACCCTTTTTAGTTTTGAAAGTTTCACCGCGGCTTACATGCTTCGCGTGAACCCGCTAATGCGTTGAAGCTTTTTCCAACTCCAAAATCCCCCGGCAGGATCGGTCGCGACCGTTATTCGATCCCTCCACACGTTTTTTTTTTTAGTAGATTTCTTCTTTTCTTCCCCCCCCTACTTTTGGGAAATTCACCAAAAGGCCGTGATTTGGCGCTCAGTTTCAACGCTTTTGCATGGTATTTGCGCGGTTTTCCCCGCCCTGGCGCCTCATCTCCCTCTCCCAAAATATTTAAGCGCCATTTTTGAACGGACTCATGGCTTCTCCCGGAACCCTCTTTTCCTGTATTACCCCATCGCAGTCACCCCTAGAACGGGGAAATTCGAGCCGTCTCGGCTCTCTCTCTTGACAAAAGAATCTACGAAAACGTTGTGTTAACGCGTCCTGCCGCTCCTCGTCCCACGCTCATGCTCATGCAGGTGTACTTTTCCCTACCCCAAGATTTTTTGAAATCCCTCTACAATTCGTGGCGTCCCAAAAACGGCTTCCCCTGTTCATATCGAATCCCTTCCCCCTCTCTTTTGCTAACAACGCATTCTCGATTTTTTGCTGCGATCTCGGTCTTGTAGTCTCTTACCCTTTCTGATTTTCTTTCCTTTGCTTTCCCTCTTCTTCTAATGAAAACCGACCCCAACACCGTCAAAAGCTCCTCCCCTTTCACACACCCGTCTTCGCACCTCAACTCTCCCCAATAAACTTTTTCAATTCACCCTTTCTCAAGCATGATCCCGCGCACCCCTTGGATGCTCGTGCCCCCAAAGTTCAGCCGTGTGCGTGAATGCTCGGTCCATACCCTCCCCGTCCGGTTCAGTGCGTCCTCCAAATGCCGTCCGCCTTCTCATTCCAGCGCGGCTTCCTGCGCTTTGCGCCCCGATTAGTAGTTCACCCCCCTTGATCCCGTTGTTGCCGAAAGATTTCCATCAGCGTCAAGTCTACAATCCACCGTGCCCTCTGAATTTTCCGATTTCTTCTTTTTTTCTGATGGGCTTGCGGCAGAGAAGCCGATTCCCAGAAAAACCAGCGATCCTGCCAACGCGCACCTACACAGCTTGCAGATGCCTCTCAACTTTAGCGCCTGTGAACACTGCCGTAGTTTTTTCATCAGCTCCCTTTTTTCCCGTAAGGCGAAGCTTCCGTCAGCGGCACGCGATCGTTCAGTTTAATTTTAGTTCCTCATACTGTCGCCGCCCGTAGAATCTTAGAAAATGTCCTGCTCCATACGCCACTCCGATCTCCCGTGCGTTCTTGATGC
>Ga0179593_1500509_pt1 | contig 20608 bp, 30 predicted proteins | sample CZODoug2_1_08_16_FD_185931 | JGI IMG/M metagenome (GOLD analysis project Ga0179593, IMG submission 185931) | Vadose zone soil fungal communities from Angelo Coast Range Reserve, California, USA - CZODoug2_1_08_16fungal (PacBio error correction) | ecosystem: Environmental > Terrestrial > Soil >... | reverse complement strand
ACTTATCCGGGACAGCCTTTCTTTACCTCAAGCGTTTCCCCTCGATTTAACACATTAAAATCTTGGACAGACCACATATACTTCCGTGTGTATATCACAGCTCCTTTTTCTGCTAATTAGTAGCACCGGTCCACCTTCTATACTGCGGTTTGTTTGACTCCCCTTCTGTCGGCAGAGACTATGTTTTTTTGGATGTGCCAGAACGTTTGCTGGAATCTCTGCCTCGCATTTTTTTCAATATGCCTTCTTAGCCCCCCAGAATCAAAGCCTTGGTCCATTCGCCCCCGCAGCGCCATTTCCTTCTCGGATTTCTTTTTAACCGTACTTTAGTTTCGACCCCCATCTCTGGCGCTTCCTGGTCTGCTTCAAACAACACAAATTAGGCCCTCCTCCTGTATACTGCCCCTATCCGTCCGCCATTGTCGCTCGCGCTTTCCCCATCCTTCCCTTTTAAAGATTCTATCCTTTCACCGGGTTGTATTGCTGGCTTGGTGGGATCCCCCTGAACACGTTCCCGCCCCCCGCAGGTCAATCAGATTCCCCTTCACTATATTCATCAAGACCCCCATAATAGCTGCTTCGCGCTGTCTTTTTGTACAATCATTCCTGCCAATCGCTGATACCTTGGGCAGCAGGCTTCCTTCGCGGATCAGTTCCGATTTCCCCCGCTGTGAGAGATGTGGTTTGCTTCTCCCGATTGTGTTTTTTTTTCTCCTTTTTCCCCCTGGCACCTTTTGTGTTCCTTGCCTTTTTTTTCTGCCTAAGACCATATGTCTAGTGGATTGTTACATTCCGAAAAGGATATTCTTCCTTGCTCCTGTTCTCTTCCGGCGGGATTTCCCTCTTTCCACAAGTCTTGCGGTAGTTGCGGCCTCGCTTCCCCGAGCCTATCAGCCCCCCCCTGAGAAGGCCAAAATCGCGCCCTCCCTCCCTTCTATTCAACCCGGGAAAGGGGCATGCAGACTTGACCAATTCCAATGTTTCCCTCATTCTAGTCAGACTCGTGTTTTCCCCCCATACAAGGCTCAGAACAAGGACCCGTTTTTCCCTCCCGCTGCTTATGGACGAGAGCCGCCTTGTGGAGGCGACGCCCCGCAAACAAGGACGGACACTGTTTTTTCAACTCCCCCACAGCTCTACGGCCAGGCCACAGTTGCTCATTTGCACTTCTAGCTTCGAAAAGCATTTCGGATATCTTCCACCGCCAATTTCCGGTGGAAGTGTTTTCAACCGGCCTCAATCGATCGCCTCCTGATGACCTTTTGACCTTGATCGTGAGAGACCTTCCACGACGGCAAGACCCAGCAATCGCACTTCATGTAAGCCTTTGCTCCCTGGATAGGCCGTTTTTGTCCCTTATTTTCGTTCGACAGGGCTACCAGTTGCGCTTGATTAACCCCCCCAAATCAGTACTAGTCCCTTCCTTTGTCTCCTATTGAATGAGGTCGCCACCCGAGACATCGGCTTAGTCTGGTGGCGGCAGGTATCCCTTTACCCCCTCTGGCCGACTTTTTTGTATCGAAACGAACTTTCCGCACCCCCCCAACACGTAACCCGTCCGTGATTCCTTTTCAATGTTCCCCTCGAAAAGGCTCGCTACCCGACTAAGTCTTGGCTTGCGAGAGAGCATCTCAGACTCCCCCCTTATCAAGGCTCAAGGATTTTTTTTTTTCCCCCCCCTTCGAATTAGATCGCGAGAAAATGGAGTACGGCCTTCCCGTCTCTTTCAATTTTTTTGTTGGAACATCACGCCTCCGCCAAAGGAGATTCTTTCCCCATCTTTTCCTCCTCTTCCCATCTCATATATTTATGCAACTTAAAAGCTTTCTCAGCCCCGCTCTAAGCACTCCCCCCTTTCCCCATTATTTCTTCTCTCCTCTCAAATACCCCTCCTCCCTCGACCTCTGCCTGATGTATCCTTTCCCCCCGTCTTCTCGCTTCCCGCCTCTTCCTCTCCATTTAGCGCCCTCTATCATCGCCCATCAATCCCTCCTCTCTCCTTTAACTTCCTCCCCTCCCCAACTCTTCCCCCCTCCTCTTTTTCTGCTTTGTTTCTGCCTCCCATCTCCACTCTTTTCTTTTCCTCGTGCATTATCCTCCCCCTTTTCCTTCCACCCCGTCCTCCCTCCCTACCCCTCCCCAGCTCCTCTTCTCCCCCTTTCCCCTTACGCCTCCCACTCCTTCCCACTTTAGCATCTTCTCACCCTCCCTCCCTCCTCTACACCTTCGCCCCCCCTCCCTTCGTCCCTTTGCTCTTCTTCACCTTCCACCCCCCCTCCTCCCCTTCGCCCCCCCTCCTCACCCTTCCAGCACGTTATTATATATCCGACACATTTCACTGGCTACCGTAGCCGCTCCCCATTTACCCTTTGATAGCACCCCCACTCTCCCTCCCGTGCCAGGGGGATATCCCCGACCTCGAACGTCAGGAATTCGTCGAGACCTCCTATCACGGTCTCCCGCCTCCCAGAACTAATCGCTGGCTCAGTACGCTTCGCTTTTGCCGGCCCTGCCTCCCCCCCAGGACCTTCCGATCCTGACCATTGATCCTCCTTGCCAAATCCTCTGATTAGACTCCCTCAACCTCCTCCCCCATCCCTTCATTCTCAAATGTTGCAGTTGTTTAGGGAAACATAACGCCAAGCTGCCGGAGGTCCCCGCCCAGCTATCTAGCACCTAGTGTTTTTTCGCATTTTTTTTTCGTGAGTGACAAACCCCCCACCCCTTCTTCTCCCCTATACGCAAACTTGAACCCTCCTCCATGGTTAGCCCCGCTCGGACGCCCCCGAGCCAACCGCCCTCTCTGCAGCTTGACGCAAGGTAGTCGCATTGTTTCCCTTCTGAGCTCTGAATAATTTTTTTTCTTCCGGTCCGTCCTCCAATCCTATTCCCCCACTCCTGATCGGTTCATCATATCTTTTCATTCTTCCCGCCCTTTTCCCCACTCATACCCCTAGTCATCCTCAGTTCCCCTTCCCTCCAAATACCGTTTTTCCCCCCGCCTCTCATTTGTCATTCATTTCCCCCACTCAGAGCACTATAAGAAGAATCTTACCTGGTTCGCATCTCCCCTCCCCCTTCAATCCTTCCTCCTTTTTTGTCACGGTTCTATCATCCCCCCTTTGATCCTTCCCCGCTCTCCTCTACCATCTTTCCCCCATGAACTCCCCGTTATGTCAACTCTTCGGCGCACCCTCTCCGCCCCCTAGACTTTCTTCGTGATACGCTCGCGCCCTCTCCTACTCGCAAAACGTCGATGAGGACGACGCAAGCGACTTCCTTTGACCACGAGTCTCCTTTCTACTTCTTGATTTCTTAACGCTTTTGCCGTCACCATCTCCCCCCGCGGTTTCGGCGTATCCTCCCTTCCCCGATCCAGCCCGTAAACTAGAGCACAGATGAGTCCGACCCCTCGGATGTTTTTTCTTTGCCCTACTACTCCCCTTTACCGTCCTCGTACGCTACCAAGAGTGATCCTCCCTCCCGTATCTGCATGCAAACACCCCCAGAGACACTGAACGCCTGTTATTCTCCCATCACACGAGGCAGCTCCCACCCCTCTCCCCATCCCTTCTTTCTTTTGAGTGTGTTCCCACTTTCTCCCACTCTATCCGCCCCTGCCACCTTCTCTCTCAACGCCCCCCGTCCTCCAATTGCCTTCTTCCTTACCGAGTCCCCCACCTAACCCTCTGCCCGGCACATTCCTCCGCTCCGCCGTACCCTTTAAGTTCCTCCATAAGAACATGTGTAATTCTTTGTCTTCCCTTCGATAGCACTTAACCGCCTAACTACCTTCACACCTCTTCTAACACCGTCTTCTTTCGACTCTTGCCCCTCACCCGAACTTGCTACCAGTCGACCAGGATCTGAAAGACTGCACGCCTGCTTGAGAACCCCCCTTCCGATAAGGCGTTCCCCCCAACTTCTTTTGGATTCAATTAATTGGTCTGAATTTTTTCCTCTGGCTTATACTTTTCGCCTGCCTTCGCGATCGGATTGAGGACTTTTTCCCCCGTCCAACCTTGATTGCGGGCGGTCCCTCTTCGTGATGAAGAGAACGCTCACATTATTTTTCTACGGACGCCCTTGATCCCGTATCTTGTTCGCTTTTTTTTTTCTGATTTTACGGAGGCTCCAAAGCGCCCCAATGGGATCCCTTCCCCAATAAAGGCATTTTTTGCGCCATGGAATCCGTGCCTGTACTTGCTTTTTCGTTGATGGAAGATTATGACACAGTCCTTCCTACATTTTCCTCGCTCATGCTGGCCCTTACAGTTCCCCCCTTCTCGGACAGGTTTGATTTTGCCTAGCAGCGGAGGGTCCGAGCATTTTTTGACTTTTTCCCGTGCCGCGAGACCTGAACCCGCAGTGTTGATCATTGTTCAACACCGCCTAGGATATGTTATTGAGCGAAATATCCTTGGCTGACCTTTTGGAAACCAACGATCCTTTTTGTATTTCTTAGCTACACAGTGGTTCCCCGGTGCCACACCAGTTTAATTTTCCCCCCCCCCAAAGAGGTCACCCCACTTTGAGTCGTCCCACTTCGTATTTCCCTTTCGAAAAAATTCTTTCTTCTGCCCTGCAGAACGCACGCTTCCCCAAAGGGATAGCGATCCCTTTTTTCGCGTGATTGTACCTCAGCGTTTTTATTCCCACAATATAGGGGTTTTCTATAGTGCTAATGTGGGGGGACGGTTATGACCCTCTTGAAGTCCGGCGAGTGCTTCTGGACACACCGGTCTTCCGGGACCCCCGAATCCTCGTTAACCTGGGAAGCACATTTAGATCTTCCCCCGTTTTCGCCGTCTCGTCGCGACATCGGCGGCGCGCACTTCCCACCACGCTCCCGTGTCCGCGATTTTCTTGATCATTGAACAGGCTGAGAGCCCTCTTTTTTGCACGAAGTCAGTTAGAAAAGATTTCCTGCAGACGAGTTGTCGTTAATTGTCGTACACCCATGGTGGAACTTATTTTGCCAGCGATCTCGCTCCCTTTCGCCCGTCCCCCGCTTTCCATCGGACACGCCGCTCCAGGTTTCTCCTGTTTCTTCACTTTCAAAGGAGAGCCAGCTGCCGCTATAAATTCTACTCCTAATCGGCTGCAAGTCTTTTCGCCCCCGGCAGTAAAGAGGGTGTAAACAAATTTGAATTGGTCCGTTCCCTTCCTCCAAAACGTTTCTTAAGTCCGGATACTTCCCCCTCTTCTTCCTCTAATCTTGTTGTGTTGAGCCTTTGGCTTTCCTTTTTCTTCAAGTGGTACTGAAGCGTTCGACTGTTTTGCCACATTAATATTTGTGACTTTCCCCTATTGGTTGTGCATCATCACTTCCTTTTCGCCCGAATTCCAGTACACTTTTGGTTGATATAGCAGTCCTCCTGCTTTGAATAAACTGTTCTTTTTTCCTGCCTTCGTGGCGGGGTGCTCGCTCTTAGCGTGAGACCCAGGCTTTGTCCTATTCCCCCCCTGTATGGTGCACATAAGCAAAGCCTCTTTCTTTCCCCCCCATGACCGACAATGCTTTAAGCCTCACTTTTTTCTTGTCCACTCTTTCGCAATTCCGCCTTTGCGTGACCGGGGCCCCATTCCCCCCCCCAAAAATCGCTTGTCTTTCGGTGCAATATTCCTTCTCCCCTTTCCCGTCCTGACGCAATTGAAAGTTTCCCCAGAACAAAGATTTATATGTGCATTCCCATTTTCTACGTTGTTTCCGGCCGGACCGGTCCTTCCCCCGTCGACCTGCTCCCTGCAGTTTTTTCCCATCTTCTCTGAAACAAGTACGACCCATCACTATCAGACAATGAGTTCTGCCTTTGTAATTCTTTTTATTCGCGTCGAAGTGCATCTATACTTGGTGACTCTTCTCCTAGTTCCGGATGCGCCCCTTTCGTACCCGGGTACGTCTGGTGGGCTTTTTAATGGAGGACCTATCCTTTTTGCGTTGACCAGCGGAGGAAAACTGGACTTTTTGTTCCACCTGCCCCACGAGTTAGTTGTTCCCCGCCTATAACCTAATCGTTGTATTTTTTTCCCTTTGTTTGCAGAAAACTACTGCCATTTAAGCAGAATAGGCGTCCCGAGCCTGATCGTGATTCGCAGACTTTTTTTGGCCCGTATGGCGGTTCCTTGTATTTGACGCCACACTCAATATTCATGTCGATATCCGCAAACACTGGACCCTGAAGAGGACCCAAAAATCGCGCCCCACTGATAATCGTCCCGCACCTCCTAAACGTGCACCTGAGGAATGTTTTGGAATTCGACCAATATGATTTTTCCCAGTTTTGCCAGAAAGTTCTTCGCCGGCTACAAGCGGCATCCCACGTCTTCCCCTTAGTGTGCCGCTTTTTTCTTGTCCGGAGAGCCGCGCCCCGGTCAATTGTTTTGCCCCCTTCTGCCTCGGCGCGCTTCCCTACTTCCGACAAGCTTCCACACCGGATATGTCTTTTTCTCAAGATTAGGAGATCCTTGGTGAAAAGAATGTGGATTTTCATCACCGCACTTATTTCCCCCCCTACCCTCCAATCAAGGTTGTTGAATTTAATTTACTCGCAACGTCTAGCTTCCGTTCTCACCTTTCTAGAGTAGGCTTAGTGCGCACCCATGAAAGAAACTTTTGCAGACAAGTAATTCCGCCCTCCCCCCCCCACACCTTACTTTTAGCCATTCAAAAGACCGGGGGCTTCCCTTCGCGTCTTTCTTTTTTTATAGTGCAGAGTCTCTGCCCTCTTTGCAGTAACCTCCCAGACCGATTCGAGGTTCCCTCCTCGCTGTCCGCCCTATTGTCCTGTTAATCTCGGATTAGCTTAGGTGGGCGTTGGATTCAAATACCCCCTCGGTCTTCTGAAAGCACTCCCGCCGCACATCGTCACTCATCCTTTTTTTTTCATTCCTCGCACAAGGGCTTCAACTCACCGTGTCGGCGTAGATTGGTTTCTTCGGTCTCAAGAACACTCTGCTCCCTTTTTTTGCCGTTCGTGTTTCTCATACGGGAAATTGCGTCTTTTTCCGTCCAGGAGTACGTTTCCCATTTTCCTGAGTGTTCACCCTCACCCCCATTACCCCCCGGCGAGACCCGCTTTCAATTTCTTCTTTGGTTTAACTGGAGCGATCATTTCATGGATCTCCGCTCTTCTTTTTCTCACTCCTCTTTTTTTGTTTTCGGCTCCGATACGAGCAACTGCTCGACGCACTCTTCCCTTGATGATGTGTCGATCGCTGGTTAGTGGTTTTCTTTTCACACCCATTTCAGTGAGAGGAACATTGTACCATGGCTTTGACCGTTTCATCGCCTCACTGAAGGAGGGAATGTGTCTGATGTTAGGCGAGATTACCTTCATCGCTTTCCTTCGCTTTGAGTGGAACCACGGCCCCGGTAGTTGTCCCCACGAGCTCTCCGATGTGTTCTTTTGTCTTGAGATGCCGACATCGCCTGTGGTTCTTTTTTGGTGGGGATTACCGGCACTGGGTGTCCACAAGAACCGTTCTTGAGTAGGATGCCCCCCTTCAATAGGCGTCATATCTTCCCTCGAACGTTTACTCTTTGGGTTTACGGGTACCGCACCTCCCCCCCTCCTTTCTGACCGGTTCACTTCCGGAAAACGGGCTCCTTTTTTTTTTCATTTAGAACACCCTGGAGGTGGACTTCCATTTTCTGTTTTGTTCTTTTTCCTGCCCACTAAGCTGCCCTTCTCTTTGTGGCAAGGAGATAGGTTCTCCGGCCCCCTTCAACCTTGCTTCTTTGACTTTTTCCACTCCGGGATGAAGATCCCCGATCCCTTTTTTTCGCCAGAGAAGCCCCCCCTATTGAAACTCCATCTTGTTAGAGTCCCCCCGTTCTATTTTACGTCAGTTCCCTGCTGGGGGACAGAACCACAATTTACGGGTTTTTTCCTCGTACGCAATCCCAGTTTTTCTCTGCCCCCCCAAACCCCCCTTGCCCCCTGTTTGTTATTTGCTCCTTTTTAGCTTTTTTTTTTTCCTAAGAAATTCTGCAACATCATCCTTTTTTGCAGATGCCTGCCCGAATCGCCATACCCTGCCCTCATTCGGTCAAGTTTTCTGGTGCTCTTTTTTCCGTGGATCATTGATTTCCGTGAAGCCAGCCCTTCTTTGAAGCCATAGTTTAATCCACTTCGAAAAGCACGAATTTCTACATCCATGTCCTAGCATCCTTTTTTCCGAAGGGACCCCCCACATACCCCTTTTTTCTTCTTATCTCCGGCAGAATGCTGCAGGGGCCGCATTTCAGGTTTGAAGCGGTTCCCTCCATGTGCTTCCCCCAGTAGAGTCCTCCCCCACATCGGTTTCGCGAGCCGTTTTTTCCCGCTGCTGAAAAAACTTCCTCCTTCTCAATACGCTGATTGCCTCCCATCAGTTCCTCTTACCTTCTTGCGCTTAGTGAATTTTGGTCTGTGTGTATGCCCCTCTGCACACAATTTTTGGTGGTCTCACCTCGTGACAGTCCACGTGCAGCCTCTACCAAGGGTAGCACTTAAACTGATTTGAATTCTTTTTGATAGTTCACTTTTTTTCGAGGATATTGATTTTCCCTCACGCTCACTTTTTTCTTGTTTGAAGGCATTGTGAATTGCTTGCTTTGACCTTTCTAACAAAGTCCGTTTCTGATTCCCACTTGAAGGTTGCGTTTTCATTCTGTCGTAACCTTTTGACTCTTTGTGCACAGTCTTTCCCACCTTTTCATGTCGCCGCCCCTCTTCAAGAGCGGCACCACGTCCCCTCTCTTTCCGACGCGTTGTTTCCCCAACAGGTCTTCCCTTCGATATAACCGCAATTTCCGGCCCCTTCTGCGGTACGCTGTTGCCCTTTTTTATAAGAGTTGTAGTAACCCAATATTTTTACTCATCCGGCTCCGTTACCCCTTACGTCCCCCTGGTTGTATTCTTTTCCTCTTTTCTCCCCCTGTTTTTTTTTGCTTCTTGTAAGATACCGGGAACTTCCCGTCCCCCCCTTTTTAAGCTTCGAATTCTGCGGACCACTTCCCCTCTTGTGGTTGATCCCCCCTCCTCTTCTTTTTCCCTCCACCAGTCGGACTGGCCGCACAGAATTAGGAGCATCCTGAGGACCTTCTTCAGCTTTCCTCCTGTGATTCCGAAAAACCCCACTTTCATGTGTCGGCGGGAGTGCCTTGCTCTTTTACCGTGAGGCCATCAATATGCCGCGCTGGTCACCCTCCTTCCCCACCCCAGCATTGGGGTACGACCATCAGAACGGTTCGACAGGCCTCGAGGAGGGCCTCTTCCCCGACTCCCTTTTTTAGAAACCATTTTTGCGATGAAGGGTACCCCCCCCCTCTTCAAACCCAAAGAGATTGGTTGGTGATCCCTGTTCTTCGAAATCAGTACCTCCCTACGTATTCTCTTTTCCCCCAGCGTCCAAGAATTTAAAATACGCCGGCACCCCGTTTCTTTTGGTCACGGGCCCCGTAATTGGGGGAGAACGTGGACCCGCTTTAAGGCATTTTCCCCTCATTCATGACAAACCGTCCGCCATATTCACTCGAAGAACACGCCTTTTTGCATTGTCAAGCAAGGGTCTTGACTTTCCTCTTTTATGGTGCCTCGCGATACCTTGTTCCTCTAGGTAGCTTCGTTTTTTGTCTTCGTTCCTCACAGATGGTCTTTTGGTGACGAAATGGCCTAGTTTCTTCTTTGGGAGAAATTCTAAGATTGCTGTGAAAGCGCTGGGCTGTTTGTGTATTTCCCTTGAATTCGGGAGATTCCTCCTTCACTGTGATGTGTTAATTTTTTTCCACATTCTTCTGTCTCCCCCAGGCTTTTGCGGTATTCGCAGACTTGCTTCCCTGTTTGTCCCCATGATCGGCCGGTTTCTTTTGCTTACGAAACCCGCATTCCGCCCGCTACGACACCTCTGCAAAATACTACTCCATTTCTTCCACGTTCAAACGTTCCCTTTCCCGTTTCAGTCCCTCACTTCGACCCCCCCCCCCTTTTTTTTTTTTTTAAAGGGCAGAAATTGCTTTCACGTCAGAGGCCACGCAGTTTCCCCCCTGTTATCCCTGTAGTGCCAGCGAGTTTTTTCTTTCGTCAGCGAGGAGCCGCGACCAACCCCAAATTGTTTCGCCTTTTTTTTCGCTACGTTTCCTCAATTCCCGCGACCCGGACCCCTCCTTCCTTTGCAAGCTTGATTCGCGCTTTTCCTAAGGGATAGTATTCTTATATTTTGAATTCCCCCGCCAATCAATGGCCTTTTTCCTTAACGCACCAACACTCTCGCCTTGACCCAGAGAGCGCAGGTCTCCTTTTTTTTTTGCGACCGAGACAAAGGACTTTAGCTTCCAGTTCCTCCCGCCCCTTGGAAACGAACGTTTCTTCCCAGTTGATTTGTAAGCTTGTTGTGTATTTTTTTGGGTTTTAGAGAGACATTTTAGAGGTCTTTTTGTGGTTTTTGATGCGCCCCCCTTCCCTCCCCCCTCTCCCCTCACGTTAGTTAGGAAACTACGTGTTTTTCCCAAGATTGACTTTTCGTCATATCCAAGTCTTCTTTCTTTTCTGTTGGGCGGCACCCGTTTTCATTTAACCCTCCCCTCGCGGCGAGGTTTGCTATTCCTCCCTCCCCTCCACTCACTAGAAGAAGGATCTGTGTGAATCCTCACTTCACAAGTTGCTGTGTAACCCCCCCCCCCCCTAAGTCGTCCGATTGACGAGAGCTTTTTTTCACCTTCCCGAACTCTGCGCCAGGCGCGGATTCCCTTTCTCCTCGACGTACGAGCTTATTCCGGGATTCCATGCCCGAGACGGGAACACTGGTGTTTCCCGCCCCCACAGCTTTTTCATCTCTCCTCAATTCTCATTTATTCGAGTAATTTTTTTTCTTTCCTCTCCTCATATCTATTCTTTTCCCATCCTGTTGTTGGTGATCTGAATTCCTTCTACCCCCTTGCTCGCCGCCGTTCCTCGGGATCCTTGATTTTTCTCTCCCCTGGCGAGCTGTTGGCGTTTTAAATGTGTTCCCTTCGCGCAAATTGCCCTTCCTTATTGGTATCGCGATCGGTTCTTCTATCAATCCGGCGCATTTCGTTATTTTTTTTCGCCGATATGCCATCCTCCCACTCTAAGACTTCGCTTGAGTGCCACATTCTCTTTGTGTATCCACCGGTATCTTCGATCGTGACGTGTTTTTTTTTTCTCCTATAGACGACCATAGCGAGAGGAGTGGCTTCGGTGTCAAAACAGATTTCTCCTCCGCACCGCTTGGTGACGTACCACCCCCAATCCCAGTCCCCCTTTTCAGATACCCGGTGAATGGCGTTGATGTTCATTCCCCACCTCTCTTTCCGACCTGCTGCAGTCGTTCCCTTGCCGGACTAACGGGCGGTTCCCTCCCCCTCCTGGGTCTAGTTACTTCCTGGTTGACCTTGGCCTTTCATTTTTTCACTTGCGCTTTTTTTTTGGTAGCGATTTGTTGGATGTGCCGTCAACTCTTCTGTATGCATCTTGCGTTATGAAGATCTCTTTCCCTTCTTTTCGACAGGTGCCCTCCGAAAATCTGAACTTTTTTTTCTGTACATCATTTGTCCATTATTTCCTTTTCCTTGCGCCGCCACAATGTCCGGTTCGCTCCTCCCTCCACCCCAATCCAAAAAGGCAGCGACGACGCCACCCTTTTGTGACCCATTGTCTGAGCTGACTTTCTTCTCTTCTTACTTACCTTCCTGACCCCAGAAATTTTGCTTTTCCTTCCATGATGGCCCGTTTTTACTTTTTTTTCCCATTGGCGATTTCTGCATTCCCGGCTGTCCCCTTGTTCGGAAGAGTTTTCGATTTATTTCTTGCCGCGCCTACTTTTCCTCTCCCTGTCATCAAAGTCTGCCGATCACTTTTTTTCGGAGCATGGCGCGTACCTTTTTCTGCCTTTTGTGGACCCCCTCCAAGCTTCTTTCTTCTTTCCGAACTGTGTGCCATTTTTCTAAACCAGGTGACCGTCCTTTCTCCCGAAAGCCAATTTTTCCTTCTACACTTTCATCGAATTCGCCCCCAGAAGTTGATCTTTCCATTTTTTCTTTCCTCTCCCTCTTTTGGAGTACAGCCTCCTTGAACCTCGCCCCAGATGCACTTCGCGAGGCCACCCAGATCGTTTATGCCCTCCTTTTTTTTTTCCGATAGTGACATTTTTTTGCGGTTGTAATTCTCTGACTGCCGGCCGTATTGAGTCCTCACGGACCCCTTGTCTTCGTGGACCAGCACGATTCTTTGCCTCCCTCTTTCGATCTTTGAAAGGCTCTATTCTAGAGCGACAGTCCTTCGGACGTCCTTCTGGCCTCCAGATCCCCCCTCCTGGTTGAAGGCATTGGGACCTTTTTACTTTCCTCTTCTTCGAACGAACCGTTTTTTTTTTCCTACTTCAAGGCCTTGCGGTTTCAGTTCATTGTGTAACACCGCTTCCCTTTTTGTTATGCTGCAGCCTTATGCGCTCCCCCTCCTCTTCGGGCACTACTGCTTTCCTTTCTGGTCTTTTTACGCGTTTTCCCACCAACGAGAACTCCCCCCCAACCGCCATTTACTTTTCCCCCCTCCTCTTGCAGTCCGGCCGATCCCTTCAGTATATGAGGGGGGTCGGGTCACATATGTTAATTGTTTCTCTACTTCTTTCTCATGTGAACTAGTCCGTTTCCCTTCCCTTTTTCCTTAACAATTTTTTGTTTGTTTGCTCGAAGCTCTTTCCTTCTGGACAAAAGGGAATTTCCCCTCGTCCTTTCTTATGCGGACCCCCCCAACACCACTCTTATACCGTTCTCCACTGTAGGGAATGGCTTTTATGCTAAGTATTTATTTTAGCGCAGTTTCCCTTCTCCTTTTCCACTTTTGTGTACCCCCCCTCTTCTGCCAATCATATGTAGCTTGGTGATTTCCTTGACCGGTCCTTCCCCTCCCTTTTCCCTCGAACTATGCCGGCGTGTGTACCCCCCCCTTCCCTTCCACAGTATGGTGTATCTCCATGAACGACAAAGCAGCATGCCTGCGGAGTCTTTAGACCCCTGATTTTGTTCGAACCCCCCCTTTTTCATCGGGTCCTGCCCCAACCTTCCCGGAGTTTTTTGCGCTGCCCTTAGAAACTCCCTAAGTGGTTCGTCGACGAATTTTAACTTCAACTTTCATTTTTATTAATGCTTCCCATGTCTGATTTTTTACTTGCTTTTTTTCCCTGAAAGTGACACAAACTGCCTCCATTGAGTCACTCTGCACCCTTCCCCACCCACCGCCCCTCCTATAAGACCTAGAGTTGTGTGCAATCAGAGATGATTTCATCTCTCTTTTTAATAGACGATCAAATTTCAGTTTCTGGAGATGAGTCTTCCTCCTGCGCGAAGATCCCCACCCCTCTGTAGTCGATTATGGTTTTTTGACAGGAGAGAGATTCTTCCCCCCCATTTGGTGTTGAAAGCCCCTTCTTAGACTAAAACATGGTCACCTGTTTTTCCTCCCCTTGAAGAGGTAGGACTGCTTTACGAATAGTGGATGGTTCGGATGTCCGGCAAAGGATCTTTCACTGCCATGTGTCCGAGCTTCTTGGTCAGGTGATCACCATCCTTTTTCAAATATTCGGCGGGTTTTTTTTCTTCTTCTGCACGATCATGATAGGGAGCCCCTCAGTTTTCCAAATTGATCCAGCCCACATTGTTGCCCAAATGTTCTCGGCGATTCCCCCCCCCCCCCTTTAAGGGCATGCCACTTGCCCCCAAATTAGCATGGGGCAGTCACTTTTTTTGGTAAGCTTTCGAGAGTCCCTTCCCCCCTCTGAAAAGGACGTTCAATTTTCTTTTTTCCTCCCCTTTATTGCGTTCGCGATGATTCGACCCCTGTTGGCGGCCGCGCTCTTTTTTCGTCAAAAATAAGGCCCAATGTCCGCGCACTCGATACTTCTTCTTCCCCCACGCTTTTTCCTTGAGTTCTGGGTCGCCACTCCTTTCGTTTTTTCTCCCCCACCCGATTTATTCCCCACGCACGGATGGTGAAATCCGTCCCCAATCCTTGTTTCTCGCTTGGCCTCTTGCGCCCTCATACCGGAAGTACTCATGGTCTTCGCATTGCACATTTTTTTTATCGGAAGTTTCTCTTTTCCCTCGACGGGCTTCACCGCGCGGTTCTGTACCCCTCCCCCTCTTTCTTTGAAGCTCCGCCTGCCGCCCTCTTTAACGAGAGGCTTACTTTTTTCTTTTTTCCTTCCCCCTGTCTTTAAATCCACCCCTCGAGGCTTGTCTTTTCCCCCTTTTTTTCCTCCCCGACCCCAAGCTGCACATTCCGTATAAGGTGTCCCATTACCCTTTCCCCTCACACTTGCTGCTTTTTTCCCCTCACCGCTCCTTTATAGAGTCTGCATCTTTCCCTCCCCAGCCTAGAACCGGATGTGATTTTCTCCGCTATTGCGTTCCGCGAGGATCCTTTGCTGCTTCATTGGAGAGACTTTCCCCCATTTTCCACACTCACGCCACCCTCGCCCCTTTCTTTTCCCTCCAGTCATCATCAATTTTTTCCGAGGCTGCTAGCAGTTTTCATGATAGAATCCCCTTCTTTTTATTCCGTGTTGTGAGTCGTCTCCTGGAGCACTTTCGCGCCGTTCCTCGGGGTCCCCTAATTTTTCCTCGCATGTTCTCGTGTGGCGTGCAGTTTTTTTTTTTTAGGCCCGTCTCGGAAATTTTTCCCTCTCGCGCTATCGCTCATTTTTCTATCTCCGGCCCCCTGGTCGCCTGAGTGTTTTTTTTTTCTCTTCCCATCTCTCGAAATCGTTTTTGTGTTGTTTGTTTGGTTTTTGAGGTCAGCAGCCAGGGTGTGTGTGTTGTTGGGGCCGGAGTAAAAAGGAGAGTTCTTGCAGCGTACGCTTTGCAGTTAGTTGGTATGTAGTGAGAGTTTCTTGTTACTCCGTTGTTTGGGGGGTGGGGTGTTGGGGGGGGGGGGGGGTCGGTGTGGTTCTTTTGGGGGGGGGGGGGGGGGGGTGGGTTGAAACCTATTTAAAAAAAAAAACAAACAAGTCCTGTTGTTTGGTTGCAAAAAACAAACTTTTGCTTTGTCTTCCCAAAACAATACAACCCCAAAAAGATTGGGTTTTTTGGTGTTGTTTTTGTCTTTGGTCGGCGGGGGGGGATGCGGGTGGGTGTTTTGGTGTTGTTGTTTTTTTTGTTTGGGATGTCCCCAAGGGGGGGGGGGGGGGGGGGGGGGGGGGGGGGGGGTGGTTTGGGGTGTTTTTTGTTTTGAGGGGGGTGGGGGGGGGGGGGGGGGGTTTGGGGGGGGTGGGGGGGGGGGGGGGGGGTTGGGTTGTTTGGAAAAAAAACCCCCCCCCACCCCAAAAAAACAAACATGGTTTGGGTTTTTTTTTTTTTTTTTTTTGGGGGGTGGGGGGGGGGGGGGGGTTTGGTTTTTGGGGTTGTTTTTCTTGAACTGGGCTGCCACAAGAATTCACCCCCTCCTTCTCGGCGACCTCCTTCACCTGTTTTCGGCATTCCTCTTCGAATCGGATCCTTGGCGTCTGGTACGCCTCCGACGGAAGACCTGCTTCTCCTGCTTTTCGCCCCGAAAAATTCGACCCCCCTTTCCCGTTCCTGTTCGAAATAATTTTTTTTAGTCCTTTCTGGGTTGCCGGTCGGTCTTGGCGCGATCTGCTCGGGTCTCCCTTCCCTCGGATTGAGGCCTTCCCCCCCCCCCCCCCCCCCCCCCCCCCACCTTTCTTTTGCTACGCCTTCTGTTAGAAGTGATGTATGTTATTTCCCCCTCATGCGCGACAGCAAAGTAGTGCTATTTTTCACTTCCTTTTTGTTTCTTTGTTAGCCATTGAGGTCCTTATTTTACCTTCTTTTCGCCCCCACATCGGTTTCGCGGATCTTCACCCCCCTTTTTCTCTCGTTCCCACTAAATTGCCTCTTTATTTCCTATTCGCCCGTTAGTTTTTCAAGTTCATGACTCTTTTTTTATTGCATGCCAGTTGCCTTTTTTTCCGAGCCACTGTTGCCTTCTCGGCCTTTATTCTTCTCGTTGTTCCTGATCTGATCGTCCCATACTTTTGGCCTGCCCGTTTTTTTTGGTCTGTTTCCTGTTTTTCGACCAAAGTCTGCGAAACCCCCTTAGGCTCCTTCATAGGCGCGCCAATCCTTCGCCCTTTCCCACTTCCCAACATTCGGTCTATTTTTCCCCCTTTTGCCGTGTGCAAGGTCCGAAACCCCCCCCTACTTTTTTTCCCTGATCAAAGCCAATTAGTGTGTCTCCCTATTTTACACAATCCCCCATATTTCTTCGAGCCAGAAGAACTCCTCCCTCGCGAAACCAGGTAAATCGCTTCGACCCCAGAGGATTTTCCCTTCCTGGTCTTGTCTGCCGACTTTATTTTTTCTTTGCTTTTTATAATGTGTTTTTTCCGTTTGCAATGATTTGCCCCCCTTTCCCTCATAGGTGCTGCGACAAAGGTATTCCCTTGCCCCATCCTGTTTTTACAAACGTGGGCCGCCTTTTCTAGGCAGTTGGCGCGTCTAGAGCAGTGAGTGTCAGGAACGATTGCAGGTTTCCCCAGCTGATTTTTTTTTTCAATTGACCGCAGCGCTCCAGTTTTTTCCTTCCCCGAAACCGTTTAGACACTCTTGCCGCTTCTTGTAGTTACTTCTTCGTCCCCCCCCCGTGTTTCAATGCAACCTCTGCCTTCCCTTCCTCTTCCCTCCGTCCAAGCGAATAACCCCCCGTTCCCAACAGATCCAGATGACTCCTTGTCAACTCAAGGAGCGACTTGCCCTATTTCCCCATAAGACTTTAATGCGGCTGCCCCATTCCTCTGATGTGGGCATATCTAATGTTAGTCACCCAATATGTTCCTAGACCTTCCTTCCTTTTTTTATGCATTCGCGTCCCGTGGATTAAGTAACTCCTCTCCCCCCTTTTTTCTTTACCCCCCTTGTGTTTGTTGATATATCAGATGGGACGGACGTAGTTCACATTCTTCTTCTTTTAACAAAGTAAAAATATTGGAGTGACTCCCCCCCTTTTTTTTTTTTGCCGGTTTTTTTTCTAATAATAACAGTAGCCTTACACGAATTATGAGACCCTTTTTCACTTAGCTCTAGATTACCGCCTCTTGCTTTTTTTTATTTTTCACCTCCAAACCCCGGCGGAAATGAAGAGGTCGGTGAGAGTGCAGAAGCTGCTTTTCCCGGCTTGAAGCCGCGCCCACTTTTCTTTCCACCAAGAAGTGCACGCATTTCCTTCCTGCCATCTCCTCAAGGAATTCGGAGCTCGACACGAGAATTTTAGTTAGCCTTTTACCCCCTCTGGTTTTCTCTTCCGGTTTCACTTCACCCCTGCGGCGGTTTTCTCTTCCCGACCTTCCTTGCCAAACACCACCCCATGTTCCTCCCTCAACTTGCGCTCCCCACCTCATTAAAAGATATGTTTGTTTGTCTCGTATGGCTAACTGTCCTGACGGGGTTTCCCCCTTCCCTCTACCCTGCTCGACCGGCATTTTTTACTTGCAATGACCCCGACCCAACCATCCTATACCAACGTTTTGTTTCGTTATATTCTACGGATGTAGGTCCAAATCCGTGCCATTTTTTTGCGATACATTGGGTTTCCTCCTGCTGTCGTTCGGTGCTCGCTAGATCTCGTTGGTGGGCGAAGAATTTTCCATTGGGGAAGATAGATTCTCCTTCATTCAAACTGCCCTTTTTTCACTTCTTTCCCCTTCTCCTGGCCGAGAAGAAAGCCATTTAGGTGTTCCACCCCTCTCCCTGGACTGAAAAGGATCTTTACCCCGGCACACATTATGTCGCCGTCTCCTTTTTTCTTCTTTCCCGTCAGACTTTGATGTCCCGCGATTTTTCGGTACCGTTTTTCCCTGCTGACGAACGAATCATGATCCCCCCCAAACTTCCGCTCCGAAAACTTGACTTTTAGTTTTTCCTATACGCCCCCCCACTGAAGACAACGGGCACGGTTCCCCGGGTTCCTAGACTCTCTCCCCCTGTAACATGGTGCAGAAAGGTTTGCCCTGAGATTACAAGTAAAATTCGGGTCCTCCTTCCACCAGTGTGACCCCTCCCTCCTCTTATGTGAGTTTCGCGTATTCTCTAAAACTTTGTGTTGCGCTCGGCGTCTGTTTTTCCCTTTCTTGTTCTAATTGGCCCCGCGAGAATTAGTAGTTTGTTCTTCTGATCCCCTCGCTCGTTGTGCTTTTGTTCTTTTCTATACGTGTCGGTCTCCTCCCTCCCGGCTTTCCGACTTTTTTTCAATGGTTTCGGTGAAATAATACCCCCCCCCCGGAGTTCTCAAATTAAGAAGAGCATCGTGCCTTAAATTCCTAATCCCCCCGTAGCCAAATGAATTCGACTAAATGTCATTCCGCATTTGCACCTCAGTTTTTCCCTTCCCCTTGTCTTTGGTTCGCAGGCGCTACGTTTTCCGTGTTTTTACCCCCACAAGACCACGAGACTTTCTGACTAGAGTGTGACACGGAGGTTTCGTTTACCCCGTCGGATTCGTTCATTTCTTGTGGTTTTCCAAAGATACTTTACCCCTAATTCTGCGAGTAGGGCCCCTCCTGGGAAGAGGCCCCTCTTTCCTGTTACTCTCGGATTAGCTGTGGACTTTTTTTGGTTCACTTTTTACCTCGCACAAGGGGTTTTTTTTATTTCTTTGTGTTTTTAACTCCAAGAGAATCGCGTCCTTATTCTAGAGATGAACACTCCTGACATTCGTGGTGATCTTTGACTCCCTTTTTTCCCGTTCCCGTGGTCCCTTTCGGCATTCCCTTTGGACAGGTGTTGGCCAACCGCCAAAGCTCGACCCCTTTCTCTCCTCCCAATTTTTCCCGAGGGAAACTTGCTCCTCTCTTTTCCTGGATCGCTATCTCTCTCCTTCTCCCTTTGGAGCTAGCTGAGATCCCCTCATATGGCTGCCTTCATTGCGGAAAGACATTGATGGATTTTTTCCCTTTTTGGAGTGTTGTCCCCCCCCCGGTGCGTTCAGCGGCAAATTGTTATTTGTTGCTTTTTGTGTCCTTTTTCAGCTAATCCATGTATCCGACTCTCCTTTTCCCGATGAGAATCACATTCTTTTTTTGTTTTCTTGAGAGAGATGCAGCCCTTTAATCTTCTTAGTGCCCCCTCAGCCTTTTTGATCCCCCCGGTGCATCTATCGGGACGATTTTGGCTTTTTTATACTGAGAACATAGAACGTGATTTTTTTTACTTCCGGTGCCGCCCATCCCCTTTCCCGGCGTATAGCTTTAACCTCCTCCTCTTTCGTCGCTCGAGTTCCCTCTAGCTTTTTTTTTCCAGTCCAAGAGAAGGTGACCTCCCTGCCTCCTCCTTTGACGAAAAACGGCGATAAGTTAAATTTACATTACATCCTGGAGGATTCTGCCTTCTCCCCATTGTTCGTGGCCTTTACTAATTTCTTTGATCGGTGGATAAAGTTCGCTCCCCGTTGGATGAATAGTTCATTACCCGTTTTCGTGGCGGCACCCGCACCTTTGGATGAAGAGTATAGAAAGTTGCCTCTCCCCCCCCCCCCCCTTATCCTTTAAGCCGTATTCTGTTGCTTTCAATGTTTTCATCTTCTCTCAGAGCGCTCCCCCCCCCCCTTCCCAATAGAGAACGCCCCACCTTGCTCACACCTAAATTGCCCTTGTCATTGTACTTTTTTTTTTGTCCGGCCTTTCTGCACTCCTTCTTCCGGCTGAGAGTATGCATCCCCGTAGCCCTTTTTTGAACGCTTCCCCCATGCGCGATTTGCCTTCTCGTCGTGTTCCTCTTGCTTTCCCTTTCTTTTCAGTCCAAATAAGGACAGCCGTCCGTTCAAGTCTGCCACTCCCACCAGAACCCTTTACTTTTTCCAGTTGTGACGGCGTACTCCTTTTTCTGCAGCCGTGCCATAGATCGGGCGGAGTTCTTCCCTCTTGCCCGGTGCCTTTCACATTTGCAAGGTTTCCTTAGCGCCCCAATCCTCGATCCAATTCTTCCCTACCCCCAAAGACCGCCCATTTGATCTTAGCGCATTGCAGATCTCTCACCTCCCCCCCCCCTTATAGCAGATGCACGTTCCCAGACCGATTGACATTTCACCTTTTGCCAATATAGTTTATTCGATAGTGACCAGTGCGGTGTAATTCAATGATGACCAACTTGCTTTTTTCGTGGTAGATCCACCCGTAGGATTATTGCTTCAACCCCAGCACGATCATTGCAAGACTGCATAGATCTTTTACCCATTTTTTTATTCATCCCCGGATGGAGGCGTATTGCGGAATACTCCCCCGCGCCGCGCTTTTCGGTTTTTTGAATTGACCTGTTCCGCTGGGGTATTTCACTAAAGTCCGTTTCGAAGCCCCTAAGGCCGCATGATGTGTAAAACATGAGTTGTCCCCGCGCAGGTCCTTTTCTTTTACATGTAGAGTCCATTCCCCATGCTCCCAATACACCGCCCCGGCTCCGAAGCGTTTCTTCCAAGCCCCCCTTTTTCCAGTGCGGCAGATATCACTTACCTCTGTTCCTACTTCGGTCCTTCTTATTAGAAAAGGTCCCCCTTTGTTTCACCAATTGCTGGTTTTTTGAATTGACCCTTTCTGTGAACTAACTTCCTTTTGATAAGTC
>Ga0179593_1444778_pt1 | contig 20609 bp, 23 predicted proteins | sample CZODoug2_1_08_16_FD_185931 | JGI IMG/M metagenome (GOLD analysis project Ga0179593, IMG submission 185931) | Vadose zone soil fungal communities from Angelo Coast Range Reserve, California, USA - CZODoug2_1_08_16fungal (PacBio error correction) | ecosystem: Environmental > Terrestrial > Soil >... | reverse complement strand
TGAATCGGAACCCCCGGCGTCTGTCCCCGTGTTTTTCGTAACCTCTTTCTTTTTTTTTGCTTACCCTATATAGCTTTTTTACTGACCATCCCCCGTACTACTTTCCTAACCCCCGGATCCTTTCGAAATTATCGTCCCCCGACCCCAAAGTTTCCTCTAACACGTCCTTATTGGTTAGTTAATGACCAAGTCTCCAATTCTGATCTTCTATTTTTCCAAATGGACCCCCTAAGAAGATTTAGTCCCCCTAATGCCTCTTTTTTGACACTTATTTTTTCCCTTTTGCTCGACGGTTTGGTCTTCTTCGTTTCCCCGACTTCCCCCCTCCCCTGGTCAGAACCGGTATTAGCCGCCGAGGATCTGAAACTCCTTTTGCGTCGTGGCTAATGTTGAACAGGAGATCCCCGGCGCCTTTCTCCACAGATACCAAAATTAACTAACTAGTAGTACCCTTTGTCCCCCCCTCGCAATCTCACTTCCCCCTGGGATTGACCCTGGCCCTGTCCCCTCCTTTTTTTTTTTTTTTATAAGTTTTTAGAATTGCCGGTGTCAAGCAACTTTTCTTATTCTTAACTGTATGGCGAACCCCCCCCATCCCCCCCCTTCCCGCTCTTACACTAAGCGCATCTGGTTCATGGCCAATCCCCACCCCCCACCCTTGGCCTCTTTTTTCACCCCCCTTTTAGGCCGTCGCGCAGGTCGTCGGACTTGTCATCGCTTCGCCTTTCCCCTTCATTGTTTTTTTTCTGCGATGCCGAGCTTAATTTCCTTTTTTTTATCGTCATTTGCCCCCCTGCTGTTTTCCTCCCACCTCTTCCCTCCGGTTACCCCCCTTCCCCGCCGCCTTTTCGTCTCTTTATTCTGTTAAGGCCTACGCGCTGCACTTTTCCTTTTCACGGGGCTCGAGTTGGCGGAATGTCGCCCATTTCACCCCCTTTGAAGTTTTTGAATTCCCCAATAGATACTACCCTCCTCTGAAGCGAAACGAAATTTTTACCCTCTATTTCTCCCTCGCACCCCGTGTGCGGTTCCCCCTGTTATCCATCTATTAGTTGTAACCCTTATCTATCTAATTCCTTTTTAGTCTCCAGCCCCCTGTTCTCTTTTTTCTTAGCCCCTGAGACTTTCTCGTGTTTTCCTCAGCTCAATCTTTTTTTCTCGTCACCCTCCCCCATCCTTTTATTTTAAGCCGTGTCTCGAAGTATAAAAAGCCCATGTCTTCATCCGTCTCCCCGTAAGTCTGATCCGGCCCTCGTTTCTCAGAGGAATCCTCTGTATAGGTTGAATCCTCTGAAGCTTACTCTCTTTTTTCAGGCCTTTTAACTCACTGCTGAATCCCCGAGGAGCCAGTGTCCTTACTTTCCCGAGCTTATTTTCAACTTTCTTGGGCAAGTTTTTTCTTCAGAGAGATGTCTGATTTCCTCCACCCCCCAGCCCCTCTTATTTTCATTGTCGCCAAAAAACCCTCTACTCCTCGTCCCCTTTTCCCTCTTATTTCCGGTTTAGCCAGGTCGTTTTTTTTTATATCGGTCTGTTCTTTCGGTTCCTTCGAGACGACCCATTCCCCCCAGGTTTGATTTTAATTTTCCACTACCACAGGTCTTGCTGATGCAAATTCTTGCAACCTCGCCTTTCCCCCTTCCAATTTCCCATTTTTTTCCTTTTCCCAAGACGCCCATTGACCTTATTTTCATGCTCGAAGTGGCTCGTTCTTTCTACGCCGTCTTCCGCAATACCCCCACCCCCACTCATTTGCCCCTAGGAGTCCTTTTGAAATATATACCCTTGCCTGCAACGCCCCCCCGTTACCTTTTTCCCCCACGCCCCTTTTCCCGGTGTTTTCCTCTTCGTGTTTCCGGCACTGTTCCGCGGCCAAGCTGCCCAAAACCCAAGAGGTCTTCGGGGCTCTCCCCTTTCGACCCGTCTGTCAGAGCCCAATATTCTTCCCTCTCTTAACCCTTCAGATTGCGTGACCCCTCTTCTTGTCTCTTGGGATTTTGGTGCTCTCCTTCTGTGGGGTCCTGTCAGCGATCAACTTTTCTTGCTCTTTTTGCCGATTTCGGCTCTACAATGATACCAGGGCTTTTTTTAAAGTCCCCCTCCCTATCCCCTATTTTAATTTCACCGGTTTTCCCACAGTTCCTCTCCTTAGAGGTTTCATTTTCAGTGCCCATGTGATTCTCTCCCCCCCCCTCGATCTTCTTCTCTTATTTATCCTTTCTGGCTTTGGGATGAGCCAGACCGAGGCCCCCCCCCCCCCCTTTTCCTTTTTCCTTGTAGCCCTTTTTCTGTCAGTCATTCTTTTCAAAACCATCCGGTCCTCACTCGGGCCCTTTTCCGAGACCGGAATCTCCCTTTTTCCTTTAACTTTTTTTCACTCGGTCCACTTTTTTTTTCTGTCTGACGTGGCAATGGTTTCAAAGCCCTTGCCCCCCTTAACTTTCCCTGGCGCTCCCCTTTGGAAAAACTTCGACCAACAGAACCCCCTCCTTCCACCTTTTTCACCAGGCTGCGGGTCTCCCTGTTTTTGAGGAACCCTGCCCGGAATCAACCGGCGGCCTTTATCTGTTGGCCTGGACTGGGCTTCCCCCATCTTTGTTTTAGATCGACTCTCCCTCGTTGCCCCCCCACCACTTTCTTTTTTTCAGTACTGCTTTCTCGTAAACATTAAAGTGGTTAAATTCTTCTCCGTCAAATTGCACCCCTCTAAACTTTTCCTTCTCATTGGTCTCCCCAAGGAAGAAGGTTTCTTCCGAAGCGTTCTGTTTATTCGTTCCCTTGATAGTCTGGCACCTCCATTCCTCTTGTTATTGTGGCCTCCCCGCCCCGTTTGTCCCAAACCTTTATTCTTCTGCTTCCCGGCCCCTTTTCATTCTTCCTTTTCAAGGGAGTTCCTGCTGCGACAGCTCGGTCTGGCCTCAGGCGCCCAGTCTCCCCCCCCAGACTTCTTCTTTTTCCCTGCACGGCACCTTTTCGTCTTTTTCCCGTCGTAGTCCGTGACGTTCCCCAATAGACTTTGCATTCCCTTTATTGCTGAGGGATCTGATTTCTCTCGTTCCTTAGCCCGCCCCCTCCCGAGCCATTCAAGCCTTTTCAAATCGTTCGGAGTTCCCTCCCCAGTGTCCCTCTTATTTCCTATGAGCAGTGGAAGGTCTCCCCCTACGCGTAGACCTTTGATTCCCCTCTGTCTGGAATTATGTCCTCTATTTTTTCTCGAGTCTGATCAGACTGTAGGGAGCGAAGGTTCCCCCTTACCTCCCCTGCTGCTTCCTTGCTACACTGTTTAAGATTACTCTAAAGTAAAATATTCCTCTGGTAAGTCCGTCGGTTCTTTCTCTTCCGACTACTTTCCGAGCTTGTGACTTCTCTCCCTGAAAGTCTCGGTAGGTTCCCCTATTCTCCTTCGGTATCTCTTTTCAGAGGGCGGCCCCAGGAAGCCTTATGATAGTTCTTCCCCCCCTGGGGATTTTTTAGTTTTTCAAAAGACGCCGTAAGTCCGTCCCCTCCACCCTTATCTTTCCAGACCCTCCTCCAGTTTTTTTTCGATGACTAGTGGTGCCGGCCCGGCCCTTTTTCGGTGAGGCCGGAGAAAATACCCCCGCCCCGGTTGGGCACGACTACGTTTCGACTCGCCCGAGAGCCCCGCTCCTCTCCAGAGTCCTTTTCTTTTTTTTTTCTTCGCCTTTTAACCCGATGGCGTCCGATTTATTACTCATGGAAACCCTTTCCACCTCCCCCCATTCTTCTACCTTTTTCGAGGTGTTTCCCGGGACCCCCTCCAGAACACAGGTTTAGCGGCACGTCTTCCTTTTTTCGCTCTTCTTAGCCTCCCCCCGTCTTTACCAGACAAAAAGTGTCCTCTCCCCCCTTCGAGACTTTTGCCTCCTGTCCCTGCCCTCCAGATGGATCGATAGTATTCCTTTCTGCTCCTGAAAGGGATTTTCTCTCCCCGTTCCTTCCCTCCCGTTTACGATCTAGCATTTCAAGGACTTTTTTCTTGGGTCTTCTTTTGTCAACCGTTTTCAGCTAAAGCCTCTCCCTCCTCCTGACCTGGAGCTCTATTCCTCTTTTTCAATCTGGTAGAATACGAGGTTTCACGGATCATCTCTTTCCGACCGCTTTGATGCTATTTTTTGTTTGTGGTGGCTCCAAGGACACTAGCCCCCCCCAATATGGAGTCGAAAACTCTCAATTCCGCCTTAGTCATTGTCCTTCCCTCCCAGTTTTCCCGATCCCCCCCTTACGCAGTCTTCTCGGTCCGGTCCCCGCCTTTAACGCCTAATTGAGTTGCCCCCTCAAAGTTTTCCCCTTTCACGATTCCCCAGTACTTCGCCTCATTTCTCTTTCCTCGACCGTTCTAAGGGTTTTTTTTTTTCTCTCTTGTTCTGGCTTTTCTGGCTTCCCTTGATTTAGTCCGGATTTTACTTTCGTCGCCAAGGATGTTGGTTTTCGATCTTATTTTTGATGACCCCCCCCCCACACCCCTATCCGAATACCCCTTTCGAGTACCCGGCCGGATTGGTAACCCTTCTTTTAAACCTTTCCGCAGTTTCCTCACGAACCTTTCGTCCCATATATAGGGTCCTTGGTTTGTCTCCCCCCCTCTAAATCGACTCGCTCCGGTTTATTCTTTCCAGGGCTGGATCACATTAATAAGTACTCACTCTAACTGGATTATTTTCCTCATCACACCAGGGAAAATTTGGTCCGGCCGATTTCCTTTTCCAGGAACAGTCCAGTCTTTTTGGTCCCCGAGTGTTCTGTTTCCCAAGCGCATCCTCCTTGCCTTGGCGCTGGGTCGGGAGAATAAATCTAAGCCAAACCCCCCCCAGCCACCCTGACAGCACCGCCTCACCACTTCTCCCAAGTTCTTCCCCCCGCCACCCCAACCCCCCCCCCTGCCCACTTCACCCCTTTTGCACACTTCCTGCCGCACACCTTACAACGCCCACCTTTCTTCACTCGCAGTAGCCCTCCCCCCTCTTGACGCTTTTCCTGACCATGTAACCCCCAACCTCCCTTTTAGCGGATAGGCTTCTTTTTGGCACAGCCGTCCCCCCCTTTCACGTGTGCTCTATCTCCCAACAGTATCTTTGCCTCCCAAGGGGCTTCTTCCCCCTCCAGCTCTTTTTTTGTAGCCCTGTCAGTTGTATCCTCTGTGACCCTGAGTTCTAGGTTGAGCCAGGACCTATCCATCTCCCCCACCCCCCCCAGTATGAGGGTACTTTGACGATCCCTCCTTTTCAACCCCCGCCACCGCCTGGACCACCTCCCCACTGTACCGCCCTTACTAACGTTCCGTTGTGGGCAACCTTTTTCTCTTCCCCCCATTCTCCCGCCTTCTCGCGCCCCTCACATCCCGCGCACCAGACCCTTCCCCTCCTCTCCCCCACCCAGCCCACCTTCCCCCCAAGTTTGGGGTGTCTGCTCTTCACAGGCATCCCACCCAAATTCTTCTGTGGACCTACAGGACCCCTTCTTCTGTATATGACTTTTGTAACAGACCAGCCTTTTTCAGGCTTAACTCTTGAATTCATCCCCACAAGAGACCGTTATACATTTATTCCCACTCCCCTCCGGTTACCTTTTTGTTTGTCTCGCTTCGTCCAGTCAAGCCCCTGCCGAGTTGACTTTGCAGACCCCCCTTTTTTGTCCTTCCCCGATTGCTCCTGCATCTAGGATTTTTTGACGGCATTTTAGTAGTTCCCCTTGTGTCCTTCCCCCGAACTCTCGTCCCCCCTAGCCCGAGGTCCATTACTCCTTCTCCCTGCACCTCCCTCAGCCTTCCCTCGCGGACCCCCGAGAACTTTTTGGCGCGCCTTGACACGCCTCCCTTCGGCGCAGTTAAGCATGGAGGCCGTCCCGTTTCCCCCCCCACCTCCCCCCCTTTTTTCTCCTCTCTTTCCCGCTTCTTGCACTGTCGCTTCTGGCGCCTGGGTAAATTTAGTCTATCACTTATTTCTTTTTTTTTTTTTCTATTGGTAGGTCCGGGTAACCCTTACCCTCTCGCGCTAAAATCCCCCCCTCCGGCTTCTCGTCCTATCCGTCACTTTAGACGCTCACATTTAGTATTGGCTTTTTTTAAATTTTTTACTTCTTCTATCCTCGCAACAATTGTTTGAGATTCCGACCACCCGATAGGTCAAATTTCTTTTACTTTTCTGACTCTTTATTGTGTGACACCCCTCCATTCTAGTTGGTCCTATGGAACACCCCCCCCCCCCCTCCCCCCCCCACCCCCAACCCACACGTCTTTTTGCCCCCCTCCTCTACAGTCCCGACGTTTTCCGCTTTGGTCCTCCCTTAACAGCCTGACCGCTATGGCGTCTCTTTACCCGCGTTTCCAGATTCTTCAACACGACGCATTTTTATTTCCGACGATTACCCCCCTCGCAACCCATCCACCCCTTCACAGACGCCTAGTCACCTGCTCCTTCTCTTCAAACGTTCGCTCTCTATTCCACGTCAGTTCAGCGCTTGTGTTGCGGGTGCGTCCTCCACTCTTCTTTCCTTTGTTTTCCCCCCGTGTCCATGTCTCTTTTTTCAGACAAGTTTCCCCTTTTTTAAAGTCCCCCCACCTTTAGCTTTGCTTCCCCGGCGGTATCTTTTTGGGAAATCGGATGAGGGGAAAAGCCTTTTGGTTTTTGAACAAAACCTTTTTAGATGCTACTTGGGCGTCTATCGCTGACTACTCTCTCTAATCTTTTACGCCTATTTGTTTTTGAGATTTCTTTTGTTTGTGGTGCATGGCAGTCCTCCTTTTTCGCAGTCCACTACCCCCCCTATTCAGTTGAGAGTCTCCCTTTTTCTCTCCGAAGTGATTTCTAGTTCAAACCCACGTTGAAACCTTTCTCGACCTCCTTGGCCGCGAGCCCATAATCTGCTTGTGGAATTTTCCGTTTCCTCTTTATTTTCTTTGAGCCATCACCTTCCTTTTTTTTAGCTCACAACTTTTCCTCCTGCCGTTTCATCTCCCCCCGAGGGGCGTCCTATTACTTCTGGAAGAGAAAGATCCTCATTTGTCTTCCTCTATCTTTTCGCCAACGACCGTCGATCATGGGTGAGAAGAAGAGCCCTCCCGTTCTTCCGTTTTTTACTACAGTCATTGGCCCCCCCCCTTGTTTGTTGAGAGCTCAGTGTTTCCCTCGCCGGACGCGAATTTGTTGGTCTTTCATCTCCTCTTCTCTTACTCCCCCCACGATCTAGTTATGTCTTCCCCTTACCCTGTCCTTCTTTTAAAGGTACCCCAGGGCCTTGTGACCGTCGTCGGTTCTCCCCCCCCCACCGTTTTTCGTTCTAACATTAGTTAGGGTTCCTGCAAAACGTTCATCTCCTTAGGTTCCCTGAACAACTGCTCACCGACTTCGCGGGTTCTTGAAGAGCGAATAAATTTCACGTTTGCCCCCGGGCGTATGACCCCCTTTTGTGTTATTTATCGGATCGACAAACCCGGGAAATCAACCCTAAGGCTCTTTCCCCCTATTGTTGATGTTTCCTAGCAACGGCGCCAGAAAGATCCTCCCGATTCCGCTTGTCCAGCGGTGGGCCGTAGAGCCAATATACTCTCCCGAACCATAATTCAACAAAGGCATTTTCCCCAAAATCTTTTACATTTTTTTTCCCTTAGGGCGCCTTTTGGAACCCCCCCCACCGGGTTTTCTTTCATCTTTTCCTGTTCCCTCTCCCTTTCCACGAGTTCTCCTCCCCACCTTACTATGTTTCGTAACACTTTTTCCCTTTCAGAACACCCCAGCAGGCCATTTCCCAGGTCGGCTCTCTCGCTACTTTCTCTCGGATTTCCTCTCGATCCGCTAATGAGTTATTGGAGGTGGTTGATGGTGCTTCTGTCCTTTTAAGTAATCTTCCCTCTCCCCCCCTACTGTCTTGAGGGCTTTGTGGCCCTACACGGTGTTCCAGACCTCCTTGTCCCGACTACACTTTGGGTAAGGTGCTTTACATCTACTCGATCGCAACCGGCGGTAAGTTTAAGGAAGTCGTTTGGCGTGCAACGCGGTGTCGCGCCCCCCCCTCTTTCCCGAATTCGTTGCACGGCCGTTATCTCACTATCGACCCCCTACCTCCTGGACCGTATGACAGACTCTGGGTATGTCAGATTTTTAGTACCCCAAACTCGACGCTACAGTAGAATCGATACAGGTTTCTCGGTAGCGACGGTGTCAAGGTCGCCCCAGTGAGTTGTTTTTTCAATAGCCCTACTTGGATAGATCGTTGGTCAGGGACCTCCCCCCGATCGTATAGTGCGGGTTGAAGATAGTTGACCCCCCCTGCCCCGCTAGACCTCCCCCCCCATTAGCCTCCTATTCCGTCAGTTTATAATTTGGTGTCGACGGTACCTCCCCCCCCTCTGTCTCTTTCCGCTGCCCTGACTTTATCGGTCGCCAGTTGCCGCACCCACAGATCGTTTCGGTGCCTTCAGAAACCCCAGACCTGCTTGCTTCCTCTTCTTATTGGAGCGAATGTCGGCGCACAAACAGGGTGGAAAAGAGAATTGTCTACGGCTGGTGAAGCCCAAACGGATCTCATAGATGTGAACTTACCGGACGAAAAAACGACTAAGAAAGGGCAGCCGGAAGAAGAGGACTGCACGACTTGCCGAGTTGTGAGCAAGTCAGGTATGTGAGGCCGGGCTGTCGCCGGGTTTCCTTTACCTCTACAAGCCACCATTCCCAAAAATTGCGGCGACTTTACCGTCCTTGTTTAGCATGAATGCTCAGTTTTGCCCCCCTGTTCCACGTGCTTTTTTGCACATGTTATGAGTACCCCGTTTCCGCGTTACCGTTCTTGTTGCCCATTGACGAATATGTGCGTTACCTCGAAGCCCTTCCCCCCCCCAACAATTTGGACCTAGAATTTGTTATATTTTTTTCTTCCAACCCAAATTTTTCTCAGGCTCACATCCAAAAGAATTTTTCCCCCCGGGCTTTCCTGCTAGCTTCCCCACCCTCCACTCGAACACCGCAAGATCTTTGAAGCGCTGAAGCCTCCTTTTACATCTTGCTTTTTCCACCCCCCACGAAACCCCCTCCGCGTGCGGTGGAACATTCCTATTGGCTGTCTCGCTTGATGTGCTTCGCAAGTACCACTTTTTCATGGCGTTCTTGAGACTTTAGTTCCCAAAGCTCAGTTCATTCACTAGAAATCCCCTATTTTTTTACGGCGACGATACAGTTACACCTTGCAGTTCTCCTCCTCTTTCGGCTCTCAGCTTTGTCTTATGACTGCCAAAATTGTTCTATTCCTCGAGCTTATTGGATAATTTCCGTCTTTTTTTTCTTTAACTAATTCTGAGCCCGTACATGTCGTATTAGCGATGTGCGTTTCCCCTTCTAGGACCCCAACGTTTAAACCGTCCGGTTTCGCCTCCCCCGGCCTCGGTCAGCATTTGATTAAAAGGGCGTCGTGACTTGATCGAGTGGCCTTTATGAGGGCCTTCTGCAGGTGTCCCGACATACAAGAAAGGACGCTCGCTTCCTTCGGGAAAGGCCTCAAACTTTATGCCTTGGTTATGACCCTCGTGCAGGTCCTCACAGGCGGGATAGCTCGTGAGATTTCTTTTAGTACGTTTGAGGTAATGAGTCAACACGAATCCCGCATCTCTCTGCCTCCACTCGAGGAGATCGCCGTAGCTCAACTTCCCCAGTTTCTTCCCTCTCTTCCCTTTTGTTTTCAGCCGCCGTCCGAGCAAACCCCCCTTCCGATCGCCCTGGCAAGCCAGCGACGGTCTTTCCAGGGAGGGATGATGTACGAGAGTCGGGAAGAGGTGCAGATCCCCCCCCCCCAGTACAGCGTAGTGGCACGCGCCGCGACTCGTCGGCACAACATGTCAAATCTCGTCGTAGGCGTCCGCAAGTTCTTAATGGCAGAGTTACGAGGTGAGGTTATTTATGCGATTTGATAATTCCAACCAGCTACATCAAGACCTCGCTTCCAGCGACCTAATCTCTTTATGTTTCAATCGCTTCGTCCGTGAATAAGCATCGTGGAGAGATCCTTTCGCCTATCCTATCTGGATGATATCTTCCCCCGCTACCTTTAATTGAGCCATTCCTGCCAGACACATTCGCCTGAAATTTTTTTTAATGGACTCTGCCTCTCCGACTGTTTTTCGATCGCTTTTTAATTGTTAGACCCGCATTTTCCGGTAGACGCCGCCATTCCCCCCGCCGCGCGGCTTCCCCGGGTCTTGCTGTGGTGCAAGCCGACTCTCAATGAATTCTCCTATCGTATGAGCCTTGTTGTTCCGAGACGCGTGCGAACTTCGCTTCTGTTCACACTTTTTCTTGTGCCTCCGGCCCGAAACTTTTTAGTGACCTCTGGCCGAAAGGAGAGTTGAATTTGTAACCCCAGCTACTATTGGTGCATTCTATCGAAACCAGAGAGTTCTGTTTTTCGGTCTTTCGCGTAGCTTTTTCTGCGGTCGGCGGACATGAGATCCCCCAACCGTTGATCTTTGCGTAGACCCGAAAGAAATTGTCTCCTTTTGCACTACAGTATCATCTCATTCTCCTTTTTTTCAGTTTTGTTGGCTCTGATTATTTCTCAGCTTAGCACGGCATGGCCACGGTGCTTCCAGCCCCGACCAGATCCCCCTCCTGTTGGGACCGCAGGTCCTTTAAGCTCCCTAGGCCCGGCCCTACTACTTCGCATTTCGCCCTCATCATCGAGGGAGAGAGAACCCCCCCATCGGAACGCGTTCTCGTGATTTTGCAACACAAATCGCACCTACTTCTTCCCGAGTCACGATGAGGGATAGGCTTCCCAGAGCAATACTTCCGTTTCGCCGGCATCGCAGAGAAATCCCTCCCTTCTTTGAAACGCTTACACCGTCTTTTGTATAGCCTCTTCCGAGTTCGCCAGCTTGAAATCCCCCGGCCTTTGGTGTAGTGCTATGCGGCTGGAGACTTCCCCCTGCCGTTTTGCGATTAAAGCAGCTTCCCTCCCCCACACCTCTTTCCTCCGCCTGCGCTTTAGCGGGTTTTTTGTGCCTCCTTTCTCACCCGGGCGGGCGATCACTAGAGCCTCCGCATGTGAGGGATGTTTGGCCAATCGTCTGCAGCAGTTCTAACCGTTATCGATGGACCCTGAGCTTCGGGAGCTGAAGAGCTTTTGAGTGGCGCGTGAGAACCCAGAAACATCCGCTGTCGCGCAATGCACGAATGAGGGAGTGAAGTTTATCCGCAACCTAGATCAGGCGAAACTTAATTGTCCCTGTCCTATAAAAGCGCCAGGTGGGCAGATCTCCAGCCACAGAGTGCAGCTCACAAAGTTTCCCTGGGGGGGCATGCGTCCCCGGTGACACACGTTCGACCACAACTTCTCCATCAGCCCCCTAGATCCAATCCCCCAGACCGGGACGGGTCCGGAGGGAGAGGAGAAGACTGCGCGATGGTCACGAGACAGACAAGTAGACTGGAGAACTGAAATTGGATTACAGTACGGGCAGCCTTATTTGGGGATGGGGCTGCCGGCTTTTAAGCCCTTTTTTCCCCGGTATGGTTTAAGCACTCGCTCCTTTTCCACCGCATGCGTTTATTACAAGGCCCGCTAGAGGCTCCTTAGTGGCCAGCACCGAACGCCCAACTGACCTCTCGCCCTCGCACAGAAAGGCCCGTTCTCGCCCTTGGGAGCCTTTTAACGAGGGACAAGGCGACCCAGTGTGCGAACCAACCCCGTCCAGGGCGTGGAGCCTTTCCTGCACGGGAGAGAGAGACCTTCTCCCTGGCTAGAGAGGTTTCAAGAATTCCCGCCGTCGAAAACCCGGAGAGTCACTTATTTCCTGACACCACCTTCGGAAATGGCGCCGGGAAGAGTGTCCCTCCCCTTAAGATTTTTCACCGTATGGGGGGTCCCCGAATTTTGCCGGGAACCCTTCATCGCGACCATCCTTGGCAGCGTCTTGTTCCCAAACTCATGAACCGTCATGATGGGGGGTGGGGGTTTCGGTTGCGGGGGGGTGGGGGGTTTGGGGTTGGGAAAGCCCTACCCTCGACCGGTGGTGCCTGTATCTTCCACATGGGCATGCCCGCTCCTCGAGGAGGCTTGGATTGTCTTTAGTCGCCTTCACCGATGTGACTTTGCTATGACTTGACATGTTAAACAACCCTGTTGCGTGGCCGATTCCGGGGCACACGAGAATGAAAAGTTGGATCGGCTTCCCCTCCGTAAGCGCGACCGCTAAGGATGAGTACCTTTTCACCCTCCGTTGGGTTTGCCAGTCTCTTAGCCAGAATGCCGGGGTAAAGGGAGGCAGGCCTCTGCAGATTTCTCTGACGATTTTAAAGCAGATTACCCGTGGGTTGGTTTTTTTAGGTAGATAGAGAATCCCGCCTTGATACAGAGAAAAGGGAAAGCACATGAATTTAGCAGGTCGGTTGTTCTTTGTGCACGCCCCGATGAGTTAATTCTGTCGTCGGTCAAGATCTGCAGCCTCACTGCTACTATGGTGCAGTAGGAAAGCTTAGGGGCTTGAGTCCCGGGCAGCCCACTCCAGCATTCGCGAAGGAAGACCCCGCAATTTCGGTCCGAAGCTTTAATTTGCCGCCTTTGTTGCCTGGCGCGGAATTTGAAGTTTTTCATTCACTCAAAGAGGGGAAGTGTTCAAAGTTTTTTACAGCATTTGTCTTGAGCGCTTTACGCAATACCCATCCCAGAAGATTATGATGAACTGGAAATATTCTGATGGCGTCCAATGGAGCGATATTTTTGGTGCCCCGTAATCGCATCTTTTCCAGTTTGCGTCAGGCGATACGCTCCCTTCCCCTGCAGGGCAACCAATTCCTCCCCCTAATCCCCCCAATAATTTAGCAGACAGGGAGACTAGGAAGTTCATGGCCGACCCCCAGATTCTCCTTTGGCATTTTAACTTTTAGATCAGACCGAATTCTGGACGTGCACAGGAACGGCACGGGAGGGGGTTTTTTTTTTTGGGGGGTGGTGTGGGGTGGTTGTGGAAACCGGTGGCCCCCCCTCGGCGTCACCTCAATTTTTTACGGAGGCACGGAGGGGGCCGACCCTTTTCCGATACCTCAGGGTGTTATCGAGCGTGGCGGCACGGAGAAAGAGAGATCTGGGGAGTTTATCCCCTGATCGGCGGGATTTTCCCAAAAAATCGAAGGTTGCGTACCTTCGGTCTGAAAGATACACCCTGATTCTCCCGGGCCCACATTATGTAGTCCGGCGCTACTCCCGATCTTGGACGGCGCACCCCCGTATTTTTCTAGCACCCGATTCTCCCCAAGATGTCTGTGGCTCGGCGTCGATCTCCTTATTGGGGGTAACTACAAGTTTTCGATGGCTAGACGCGGCGCCGCAACCCCAACCCCCCGTTAACGGTGATCTTTGTCTCATGAAAGAGACGACTCTTCCCTTCGGGAGTTCCCGCGACCTCGAGTTCAAACTGCGTCAGATGCCCCCCCCCCACAGCCTATGTACGGCTCCCCCGTCATTATCTTAATTTTTACATTTCAACAACAACTTCTTTCCACGGCAATTTACGTCTAGTTTCTCTCGACCTTCGTCGCCTCGGCCGTTTGGTTTTTAAGTCCCTGTGTGTTTTCGTTTTGAATTATGTGTTACCCACCTTTCCATCTAATTGCATAAATACATTAGGTTTCTTTTCTTAAGTAAAAGATCAAACACAACACTGTTTAGGGTTTCAATCCGAATGTCGCCCGCCTAGTCGCCCCCTTTAGGTGAAGGGATTTGGACACAGCCGGGGGAATTCACCTTCGTGGAAGAGCTTTCTTTTTTTGGTGGAGACCTTTTCAAAGCGGAATTGTGAACCCCCGCCTTCTGCGTATTCTTGGACTTTCTGGACCGAAACCCAAAATTTTTCCATCCCAGAGGAGGATATTAGCGGTCACCCCTTATTTATATTGTTTTTTTGCCCTTGAGTAACCATGAGTGCACGTTCCCATCACTCCCTTGCAAGCCGCAGCTGCCCCCTCTTTTTACGGAGAAGCATTTCCCAGGGCCTATCCCCTTCCTTTTCTTCATGTTTTTGCCCCTAACGTTCTCTTTTAAATTATTCTGTCGCTTGTGTAACTTTCTGTTTTTTCCTCCCTTCCTTTACAAATGACTCGGCATGTCTCCCCGGTCACTCCTCCATTTTTCCCCATCAGACCTTTTCTCCCTTTGCGCGAAATATTCCACCCAGCAGCGCGCCTCGTTTCCGGCGCGTTCAACTCCCCCCTTTTTTATAGACGTTGTTTGTGAGCTTGCTGTTTAGGTTTGCATTCCTGCCTGGAAACCGGGTCGCGGAGTCTATGGCAAGATCTTCCCCTGATTTTTGCCCTCCCTCCATCGAATGTTGATCTCGCAATTTCCTTTTCCCCTCCCAGGTAAACCCTTTCTCCTTTCGAAGGGGCGTCGCTCCCGATAACATTTTGTTTCCCCCCTGTAGCCCTTAGACCAACGTTGTTCAATTTTTTTCCGGGAACTGTCTTGACGCCTCCTATTATGTAGATGGGAAGAATGTCCCGTCGGTCGATCCTTGATTCTTTTTGGGTTATGCCCGCGTCAACGTTGCTCAGACTCTTCGCGTCTTTGCTTGAAAAGCTTTTTTTCCTGTTCTGCTAGCCAGTCGAATTGCAGGTCCCCTCTTAAGAAGATATATCAGATGAGCCTTTTTTTCGCTCTCCCCTTCTTTCCTCCCCCAGAGATTGACCCGGATGTGTCCCCTTCCTCCCTCATTCCGGGTCTACCTCTTGTGCCCCGCAAAATTGTTTTTTTTTTAATTTCCTTTTTTCTCGTTTCCACAACTTCGTTTAGGAACCCCTTTCTTTGAGTGTCTTTAACCCCTGTGACAATGCGCACCCCCGCCCACCGGTCCCTCTTAAAACAACAAACCTTCTCTCTTCCACCTTCGACGTTTAGACATAGGATAGAGCCCGATTCTCTTTTCCTTTTTTTAACTCCGTTTGTGGTGACTCTGACCCCGGTTGGAATGAGAGGCCTTTTCTGGTGCTCCCTCCCTGAATGTGAGTCGTCTAGCCTCGGTCCCTCCGTCCTCTCTTCCCCTTTTATCTGTCCCTCTCGAAGAGTCTCGGCATGGTTTTTGGATCCTTCGTCCTTGGCGGCCACCCCCTTTTCGCACTCGTCCCCAAGCATTTTTACGTTTTCCAAAGCCCGAGAACAGTCGCCCCCTCCAACTTCCCCAAGCCATTGGACCCGTTTCTCCATCCCCCATAGTGTCTGCCGCAGAGGCAGATCGGAGGCTTTTCCCTCCGAGCCCAAGATTGGTTCTGAGCCGCCTTCGGGATAGTCTCTTGGAGTAAGAACGTATCTTTTTTGTTTTTCAGCATTTCCCTTTTATTTTTTCAGTATTCCACGCACCAGCTCTTTTTGCCTACCTTCTCCGAACCGGCCTAACGTCACCTTGGAAATCGATCTGCCCGATTTTGCCCTTCCCCTTGTCCCACGCATGTTTTGTAGACTTTGGAACGGAAGACCTACTTTTCTTTGAAGCCAGCTGCCGAACTGGTAAAGGTGGGGAACTCCCCGAGGGGGCCTGGTGTGCAGAAAGATGAAGCCCGCTGCAAAGAAGTATTTTTTTGAGTGTAGAATTGCTTGTTGAGGTCCCTTTTTCCCCCTACTGCGATTTTCGCGTCTCCCCCTTCCCGACCTGCGGAGCTTTTTCCTATCCGCTTCATGGACCCGTTTTCCCCTCTTCGCCCCCTTTCTTGCAATCATGCCCCGTTCGGCTTTCTTTTTCTGCGGGGCCTAGTTACTCGATCAAGACACCATGCTGCGTAGTTTCCCCCCCTTCCCCCCCCGGCCCTTTTATTTTTACTGCATGAACCCCCCATTTTTCTCTTGAACCGAGTGTGTACCGGATGTTTTCCCCAGAGTTCGCTTTATCAGAGTCCCTCCCCTCCTTGAACTTTTTGGCTTCCCTTTCGGTATTGGCCTGGTATATGACCCTCCCCATGACCCCCACCACTTGTCAATTTCCCCTCGTCTTTCTTCATTTGTCCCCCCTCCTTCACCCTCAAATGATTATTTCAGTGACACACTCCCCCCCTTGACCTTTTCAGTATACGGTGTCCCCCCCCTTTTTTGGGAATTTTCTTTTTACCCCGCTCCCCCCGACCCCCAGTCCCCCGTTACGCGAATTCGCTCTTTAGACCCCGCCAGTCCCGTTTCCCTTAGTGCCTTTTTTTTCAAACCGAAGTTTTTTTTCCATGACGCGCCGCGTTTCTCCCCCCCAGCTTTTTACGTTTTGGAGCGATCTCCGGGTTATTGCTGCTGGGGGAATTCTTTCTGATCAACTTTTCGTGCGAGAACCCGTTTTTGGGGGCAAGTTCCCCCCTTTTCCATATCCACCCCTGCAAGGCCCCTACCCTTCTCACTCTTAATACGTATACTTTCCTGTGAGAGTACGTTACAACTTTCGGAAGCTTACCAACTTTTCCTCTCCTTTCGGTCTTTTCCCCCTGCCCTTTTTGCTTGCGTTTTTTAGTGTAGGCTACAGACCCCATCGAGCAAATTTCTTTTTTCTTGCTCTTCTCCCTTCCCGTACTCAGGTCACCGTTGAGTTCCTCACCTGCAAGGGCCAGGACTTTCGCACTTTGGCCCTACCCTCTTTTTAAACTTTAACGCTCTCTTTGCCTTGGCTTATGTGATAAAAAGTCCCCGAAAGTTAGAGGTTTTTTCACGTCCCTTCCCGCCCCTACCGCTCCTTTTCCCCCCTGTTCCGGTTTGCCTTCCTCCTATATTTCCCCTCCTAGCGTGTTTGACATTCGGTTCTTCTAGTTTGGTCCAGCCTAATTCCCCTCCTTTTCCTTTATTGATTCTTTCTCACACCTTCCCCCGGTTCCTTCACTTTAATGTTCCCCCGTTACGCACTACTCTTCCCCCCCCGCTTCCCCTTTGACCGAGACGGTGATAGTTCTCCTATTTCTTGAGGTTTTATCTTTTTTTCCTGCTGACTTTTCAGTCCTCCCCCGTGACGCTTCTTTGTATCGTGGCCCTCGACTCGTTGCTCTTTCCCCACTTTTCCTTCTCTTAATTACATTCTCACCTAGACTCCCTAGACGGAAGTGGTGCTTTTTTTCCCCTGACCTGGTGTGGTCCCTTTCCTGCCCTCCCCCTCTGACTTCACGCTCCCTTTCCCTTCCCCCCCTTGTCCTGTCTGGTCTTCTTTCTTTTGAAGGCCGCCATTTTTTTTTTAATAGACGATCGTCTTTTTAGTCTTCGATTTTTTTTTTTTCTCATACCCTTGTACCCTTAGAGTGGACATCCCCTGAAGGTGTACTCTTTTTTTCACCTTTCTTAACCGTCAGCCTTTACGATATGAGGTCACTTAAGTTTACCAACTTACTGGCATGCTAAAGCCGTATTTGATCCCGACCTATCCCTCCCACCGGTGTCTTTCAGGATGTGCAATTATGACCGTCTTCGACTCTTTATAAGTCCGTAATTTATGCTGTTGTCCCGTCTCCCTCGAGCCCTTTTATGATTTTATGCCTTTTTTACATGGACGTCTGTAGATTGACTCCCCTAGGAAAGCACACTTGGCATGGAAGTGCCGACTTTCTCTTTTCTTTTTCGACCCCCCCTATGACCCCTCTTTTTAATTGGGGGCCTTTGTCCGAAACCAGCAGCCGACGAGATGTCCCCCCTCTGCCCCATCCCCCCCCCCCCGTCCCCTCCCTAGCCCCGAGCCACCCTCCCCCTTCTTAGTGCCCTATTCGTCCCTCCATACTCCCCACCCCCTCAGCACTACCCCCCTCCCCCCTCTCCTCCCCCCCTTCCTAACACTCCTCAATGCGCCACAGCGGGCCGAGTCTGCTCCCCGCCCCTCCTGATGTCTCTCCCTATCCTCTCATTGACTCTGATCGGAGTACCCCACCTCCCTTCCAATCCACTCCGTTGCCCCCCATTTCGTGTGGGAGAGATACCCCCCCCCCATCTGATCCCGGGGCGCACCCCCCCTCTCCCACAACCCACCCCCAAGACCACCCCACACCCCGCCCCCCCCCCCCACACGCCCCCGCCCCCATCCCCCCCCGCCCCCCCCAAGACACAGCCCCCCCAGAACGTGTGAGGATCTTTGTTTTGTTTTTTTTTGTGTTTTCTGTTGTTTACCTCTCCGTCCCCCCTTTTCGCTCCTCCGTTGTGTTTTTTTTTTTGTTTGTTTTTTTTAATTTTTGTTTTCAGTTTCTACTGTTTGTGGAGTTTCGGGCTGCCGGACCCAAAGGGCGTGCGTAGCCTGCGGATCCCCCCCCCCCCCCTCGGTTTGGGAATAATCCTCTTCCTTCCGGCGCCGCAGCACGGCTTATAATTGAGCATCGGCCGACTCCTTGGGTGCGAGCCATCCACCTCGTTCTATTGTTAGTCGCAAACTCCCTCTTGGCCAGACACTCGGGTGCGGGGCTAGGAGCCTCGCAAGCTATATTGTATGGTTGTTTATTGGTTTTTTATTTCCCCTTCTTCCTTCCCTCTCGGTCTCTGCCCGACAAGGCTGCCCTACAATTCGATGAAAGAAGCGCTCGCTGACATCCGGTGACCAACGGAGGATCGGGCTCGGCCATCATGCGGCGGGCGACATTACCCAGGCCCTTGCCGAATAAAATTTCCCCTCAGTTTCGTGGTCCCTCGCCGTTAACCCGGCCCGGTTTGCCGCCTTGCGTCTAAAGGGTGCGATCCAATCTCTCCCCCCCCGAACTACAGGGAGAGATTCTAAACGGCCTTCGTATTCAGGTCTACTTGCCCCCGACTAACGGCCTTGAGCTCTCTTTGTCGTGGGCTCCGAGAGCCAGAAACATCCGCTCGCGAATCGCCCTTCCGTCGCGGCGAATTGCGAACATAGACGCAGACCCGTTTTGAAAAAGCGCCTTGCGCACGAAAAGCTTCACCCACCCCGGACGGCGTATCCCCATCATGAAACGACGATCCAGACTTTCGTTTATAACGTCGCCTTGCTCGACCCTTCTCCGGCGGGCCCCGGGGTTTGGGATCTCTAACCCCGGCCGATCGGAAGAAAAGTGGTTTCGCGACGCTTTACGAAGTGCGTAGCATTCTGAGCGATGGCTTTGACCAACTTCAAAGACGAATATGCAGAGAGGGTCGATTTCCCGTATGACCTGGCCGAAACCCTCAGACCCTCTGGCCCCTCGTCGGTGTCGCCTTCTTCGGGCGTTCCGCGCTCTGCCTGGCTGGATTCCCCCCTTCCGCCGTCCGCCATACACGAAGGACGTGACGATTTACTGGCCTCAAATTCGGCAAATGTGGCCGACCGCCGTTGCGAGAACACCGCGGCGGTCCTGTTGTGTCCCCGAGAATTCAATGGAGAACAGCGTAAGCATGGTCCTTGCGTTTTCGTTCCGTGAGCTCCCATAAGGATGCAAGAAGATGACGCGGGTTGTTGCCTATTCTAGCCCCATGCCACTGACTCTCCTCCGGAGATTTTTCAGACGTTTCTAGTACCTTAACCTATGTGCCTTTGATGACCCCCTTTTACCCTCAAAGAAATGGAGGAGGGAGAGGATTCCGCGCGCACACGGCAGCATGGATTCCCCCCCCTCCCTTAAGCCTCGGATCGTCATGTTCACACCCCCGTAGGGGTTTGCAGTCGATATGTGGCCTCCTAGGAAACCTTGATTCCTCCCCGTGTTATGCCCTCTGATACTCCATCTCTTTTTTTCTTTGCTGATTGGAAAGAGCAAAGTAGCACCCCTTTCCAGCCGAAATTACTACCCTTTTGGGTCTGTGTTCTCCTTGAGAGTCCTTTAGTTTCGTCTTTATTTCCAGATAGACCCGCCTTTCCACTCCTCGATTTTTTTTTGGTCCCTTTCAAACGGGGGGTTGGGTGGACTCGTCTTCAGAGACGTTCTCACCCTCGCTAGCATCATGGGAAAGCGGTCCCTTTTTCGGCCTTGACGTTCTGACCGCTACTAAGTCCTCCCCACACTCCGCAGTTTCAGGCAAGAGTTTCGATCAAGAGGACCTCCTGCTCACGTCCAAACGGGTCCTCCCGCTTCTTTTCTTCATCTTCTTTTCCTTTTTTCTTGTGGAGTCCGCGCTTTCCCGATTGATATGGGGTCGGAATTGGATGTTCAATTTTACATTTTTTTCATTAGCATCCCTTTTATCCTTTATTCTATGATAGTCCCCGCACCCATCACTTTTGTTACGATAACTTCCACTTATGGGCCAATTAGCTTTGCCCCTTCCCTGTTCTTCGTGATCTGGGGGTTTTTGACGGCATTTCTTTCTTGCGTACCGGTGCGTCAGGTCGCTTTCTGGCGGCCCCTGGTCACCCCTTCCTCGACGCTCATCCGCCATTTTCTGGTCCCGGTGCGGCATTCCTCACTCACGATGCGCTGTGCTCGCCCGAAAAAGGCAGCCAAGATTATGCCTTCAGCATACTCCCCGTCTCCGCCATGGTCTACACAAGACGCAAGATAGACTTTGAGGGACCGAAGCTCACAACTGGAACGCGGACGCAATCATGCCTTTCCTTCAACACATAGTAGCATCTCGCTTATTGATTCGGCACAGACAACTTTGGACCCCCACCTCGTCACCCATCACTCACCACTTAGCGCTTTTCACCATGCCCTACCCCACCCGGGCGATCCGTAAAG
>Ga0179593_1415730_pt1 | contig 20610 bp, 40 predicted proteins | sample CZODoug2_1_08_16_FD_185931 | JGI IMG/M metagenome (GOLD analysis project Ga0179593, IMG submission 185931) | Vadose zone soil fungal communities from Angelo Coast Range Reserve, California, USA - CZODoug2_1_08_16fungal (PacBio error correction) | ecosystem: Environmental > Terrestrial > Soil >... | reverse complement strand
CTTGACCTTAATACCTCGCATCTCATGCGAATCTTCCCAAGTCCCGCAGCTGAGTCTTGCTTACCCCTTTTCCCTTTTTATCAAAACTCCCTTCTTCTCAAACAGAGTCCTTTTTTTTCTCCCTGCGGCTCCCCCCCCTGTTCGGACCTCACCAAAGTTTCATTTTTTTTTCCCCCGTCCCTAGCGGAAGAACTGTTCGCTCTTGTCCCTGTATTTCCCTTTCAAAACCCTTTTCGTGATCCCCCCCCCTTTTTTTTAGAGAGTTTTTTCCCCTCCCCCGTTGCCACCGTTACCCCTTCCCAGATTCACCCATAACTCGTTTGCCCTTCCCCCCCCCCAATCAGCTACTCCTGCCTTTTCCTATTTGCAAGAAACCTCTCTTCCTTCTCCTTTTTGTTTACACCGTACTAATCAAATTTAGTTTTTTCTCTGTTGGCTTAAGATCCTTTTCCCTTCTTTCCCATTAGCTGAGTCTTTTGTCCCGCATTTTTTTTTTCTAGTGCGGAAGGCAATATTCCCCAGCCCCAGCCACTAAGACATCCCCCGCCGTGCTTGGATATAAAATTCTCCCACACCTCTGTATTTTCCCATTCCCTGAAAACTCTGCTCCCCCTTTCCCCCCTACGTTGTTACTTCCGTCAATAAACCATTGAGCCGTTTTTTCTTTCCCTAGTTTTCCCCTAGATTCATTTTTTTCACACTGATCGTCCTGGCACCCCCCCTCCTATAGTCCAACTTGCCTCGCGCTTTCTCCCCCTTTAAACATCATATGTCCATTTCCAGTCAGGTGCAGCAGATGATTTCTAGCAGGTATTATCGTTTTTTCCCTGGTCTTCGATCTTCACTCCCTCGTAGCGCTACCCCCATGAATTATCATCTTTATGATACCTTTTTGTTGGTTCTCTCTATGGTTTGATTCCCGGTCCCTTTCTTTTTTTTTGAAGTCTTCCCCCCCCTGAACAAGTTAGCGATGTTAATTTCTTGCTGCACTCCCCCCCCTCCCCTCCTCTTTATGACTTTTTGGGTCGGACGGTTTTTCCTGACTTATTCTATGGCATGTCACCCTTTTCCTCCCCCCCCGCTCTCATACCTGCCCTTTTCCAGCAACTCCTCCCCCGTCTTCCCCCTTCTCCCAACGGAAAACCCCCTTGTTTTCCCAACACGTTTCAAGCATTTTTTCTTTTTCTGTTTCCCCCCTGAGACTTTGGGAAATTGTTGAACCCATTTTTTGATTTGTCCACCATTAGGTCTTCCCCATCATCTTTTCTTTTCCGACCCGAGTCCTTCCCTTCCAAATGTTCTTTTTTCCCCCCGTCATTGGTATTTTTGTTTGGGTTTGGGGTCCCTCCTTTTCGACCCGCAAAGCGCCCAAGGCCTCCCCCTAGCCATCTTTCGCTCAGTTTTTTGATTCTTTTTTTCTCCACGATCCCTTTTTTCCCCCTTTTTGAAGGCTGAGAAAACCCCACGCTCGATTCCCCAACCGACCTCTCCCGCTTCCCACCCTTTGTTTTGCTTTTGTTTTTTTTTTCCTTTTTTTTCCAAAATCGACCACGGTCCTCTTCTTTAGTTCACAGGTTTACAGTTTTGACCAATCTCCCTTTTCCCGTTTTTTTTTTTCCGACTCTTAGTACTTCAGCTTGCTTTTCTTGAATTTTCACCCTGCACCCAGCAACCCTCCCTAGCAAGATGATTCCCCTCCCTTTCTTTTGTCTCCCACCACCCCCCCTTTTTTTTCCTTTCCCACTTCGGATTTTTATCCGTTTTTTGTGATTTTTAGCGGGTTTTTCCGACCTCCAGGAATTTGTGTTGTCCGTGTCCTCCTTAGCGTTCCAGTTCCCCGTCTCTCTTTTCTAACTGTTGCGTGCTTTTTTTTGACTCCACCTGCTTCCTTTTGATATTTTTTCTCTGCGATGTCCTCTTCCTTCTGTGATCGCGGATTATTTGAATCTTTACGCTTTTCCTTTTTTTGCCACCGTGTCTTTTCCCCCTCACACCTGCTGCGCGCTGGTTTCTCGACGATGCCCGTTCTCGCATCGCTGCATTAAACCCGTTTTTCTGGCATTTGTGAAAAAAACACCCTGGACCCCCTTTCGCGATCCACTGTCCCCTTTTCTGCTTTTCGGAATTTTTTTTTTTTCGCTGGCTTTTTTTTTCCTTTTTTTTTGAAAGTTTTCCCTTCTGATCTTTTTTTTGATAGCCCCTTTATTAATTCCTGATTTTCGATAGAGTCCTCGTCGTTCCTTCTGCAGGCATTGGCGTTCCCCAAACCAACCCTTGACGTGCTCTCTCCCTCTTCCTTCTACCGTTCCCCTTTTTGCCCTGTTTTTGTTTAGCGTTACATAGTGCAATGCAATTTTTTTTGCACCTTTTCTTTTCCATTCGAGTCTCCCCATCTTCTGAGGGGATATTCGTGTGTTTCCTGCTCTCAAATGTGCATAATCACGCGGCCAGGACTCCATACGTGGTATCTTTCCTTCCCCCGTTTTTTTCTGTGATTTCGCCAGATCCCCGTTTCGTCTATTTTGTTCGTTTCCCCTTTTCTCTACCCCATGTTTTTGCAATCTCTGTATTCTGCGCTTTCCCCCCTACTGTCAAGAAGAGCTATATGCAAGTATTTGTCCTGATGTCAGCGGTCTTTTGCCCACTATTCCACCCCTCTTCCGCGACGTGTATTATTTTGTTTCCTGATCTCTTTTTTTTGGCAGCACTCTGGATTCTGCCTCCCTTTTTGCGCCCCCGTCGAAGTCCTTTTCTTTTTTTTTTTCCATTTTTCATTTCTGCATCCTTGAATTAATTGTGATCCCCCTTGATGAAGTCTTCCTCTTAATACCTTCCCCTCCCTGAAGTTTCGTTTCCGAACTTTATTGAGGTTGGCTTTTTCGGCGTCTCTTTTCGATCTTCCTCTGTCTTTTTTTTTTTCGGTACCCCCCAGCGTCTATCCTCTCCGATTTATTTTATTGAACCCTTCAAACCCCTTAAGATAAGAAGTCTACCGGTTCGACGTTTTTCCTTTCCGCATCCTGTTTATCTGAGTGTCAGTCTCCTCTTCAATTCAATATCCCACTTCCTTCTCCTCCGAGTGCAGCCCTCCCCCCATTTTTTCTTTGCTCAGATCTGGTCTTCCTTTGCGTCATTAAGGCTTTTTCTCTTTTTTCGCGTCCCCACGAACCCTTTCCCCCTTCGTACCACGTTTGTTGAACGCATGGGTCCCAAACTTCCCTTTTTCTTTCACCATACTCTCCTGTTGGTTGCTGAGTTCACGATGCCCCGTTTCCCTCCTCTTACGTGAACTTGGAGGACCGTCTCCCCAACTGTTACTTTTTTTCGTTATCTGACTCCTCCTCTTATGCCGTGCCTGTCCCCAGTTCCTCATAAGCAGACTGTACCTTTTTTCTCTTTTTTGTCCTTAGAATTACCCTTTTTATTTTTTTTCCCCTGCCAGTCTTCCTTCGTCATCGTTTTTTTTTCCCACCCAACTACGTCCAACCCTTTTTTTTCTCTTTGATCTTCTTGGGGAGTCAGCTCCTCTGCCAGGGTTTCCTGGGCAACCTTTTCACATTTTGCTCCGGCACGAGTTTTACATTCGCGACCCTCTCTTTTCTATTTTTTTCTTTCCTCCTTTGCAACCCCCCGGCTCGTTTTTCGCACCCCCCCCCCTTCCCTCCCCCCCCCCCATGGCCAAGAACTTGTCCATTGTTTTTCCCTATTGTTTTTTTTCTTTGGCCTCGGACTTTGCCTTGCTGAGAGTGCTCTCGTGCTTTTTTTTTTGTTTTTTCACCCTGCCCTTTTTCTTCGACGAAATTCACTGCCCCCTTCCTCTGTCGAGGAATTCTGCTTCGACTTTTCCTCCAGTTTCCTTTTTTTCTTTTCCTTACTCTCCCTCCGCACCTCGATTTTTTTCTGATTTTTTCCTTCATCAGCTCGGCCACCTACTAGGGTGAGGTTTTTGCGTCCCGAAGGATTTTGCCCCCCCACCCCCCCCCCCAACCCCCCCTCTGGATAAGCCCTTCCCGACCGGCTCCCCCTCCCGTCGGGAGTTTTAACTCTTACCTTTTTTTTATCTTGTTGGCACCTTCCCCTTTCCCCCCTTCAATTTTTTTTTAATTTCTAAGTAACCCCCCCTCATTTCATCCCCACGCTCCATTGTGTGACCTCCCGTTTTTCCCCTTCAGAAGGTTTTAGAGTTTCCCCTCGTTCCCTGTGTTTTTTTTTTTTTTTTTTTTTTTTTTTTTTGTTTTTCGCTTGATACCCCCCTCGAGTGCCCCCCATTCCCGTTCCATTATCGAGCTGGTCTTTCCTGCCTTAGCGTACCAGAAATTGATCCCCTTGTCTCCTTGAGGGTTTGTTTATCACGCATCCTTCTTGTTGCTCTGTTTCAGTGTTTCCCAAGTTAGGATGTATTTGGTTGATCGGTTTCTTTCGCAGATCCCAGACGACGAATCATCCCTTCCCCGATCGCCTGCCCTTTTTTTTTGCCGCGCTGTTTTTTGCTTTTTCCCCAACTTCCCCCCCCCCAGTTGGTCCCTCCCCGACTTTTTCCCCGGTTTAAAGGTACCCTCCTCAACCCGTTTTTTGCATCCCTTTGCTTTTTCTTTTTCCAAGTCCACCTCCTCTGTCACATTTTTTTCTCTCCTCTGCTTTTTACTGTTTTTTTCACTTTTTGTCTTCCCTTCGATGTTTTTTACCCCTGTTTAGGAGCCCCCCCGTCCCCTTTTCATGAAGGGTCCTGTTTGTTACGCCCGCTCCTCTTTTCTCCCCCCTTTTTTTTGGACTTTTTCGCATCTTGCCTCGTAATTTTCCCCCTTTTTTCATCTACTCTTTTTTCCTCCTTTTTTTCTTCAGTTTTTTTTTTTTTTTGTTGAATGAGGTTCCTTTTCAGATGACCTCCTACCGAGTCCCCATTTATCTTCAAGCTCCCCCCCCCCCGACAGTTCTTTTTTTAGATGCCCCCCCCCCTTCTTCCCCTTCAAACCGCTTCGTATAAAACACAGTTGACTGTTTAGGCCCCCTACCCCGTTTTTTCGAGTGACTGGAAGTAACCTCGCACACGTTTTTAAACTCCTCTTTTACTTTACGGTCTCCCCCCCCTATGTTGGCCGGACATGGACTCTTCTTTTAATTTTGTCCACCTTTTTTTTTTTTTTTTCAAGCAAGACCTTTTTTTATTTCTCCCTTCTCCGGGTCCTTTAACATGAGAACGTCGATACGAGGTAATGGTTTTTCCCCCCCCAACGCCGCGTACCCCCCCACGTGGACGTTTGCAGCAACCTTTTCTTTTTTCTCTTAATACTCTAGTACTCCCACTTCGCTGTTTCAGTTCAGTGACCGACTTTTATTTGAACAAGCTTTTATGCTCCCTAAACCCCTTCCTCTGCTGTGTGGGTGCTCTGAGTGACTTTTTTACTTAGACGTCCTTTCCGCACTCTCCCTGCACCTCCCCCCCCCCTGCCATCGTCTGCTCATGACAAAGAAGTTTGTATCATAGCTTTTTTACGTTTGTTGTTTAGTCCACTCGGGAAGCCCCAATTTTCCCCCCCCCTGCCCGGTATGACCCCCTTTTCAACCCTCCTGCTAGTGCGTTACTTTTGAAATCCCCCCCCACTTGCTTTTTCTTTCCCCCCCCCGTTCTTTTGTTCACTCCTCAAATAGGATCAACATGCAGGGTTTACTTTTCCCGGTTGTCCGCCTTCTCCTTTTTTAGTATACCTGTTCCCCTGCTTTTTTTTCTGTTTCCTTGAGACTTTTTTACCTTTTTGAGTGCGTTTTTTCTGTGGTTGTTCCCCTCATTCCCCCGAGTTCGCTTCTCGCCTTTTGGGGAATTTTTACACTTTTTGTTCCGCTGATGATGGCACTTTTTATTTCCCGAATTTTTTTATCTACAGTCATTCTTTGTCCGCATCACCCCGCCCCGTCATTCCTCTTCCTTTTTCAGTTTGAAGTTCTCTTCAGCGTACTTTCAACAGCTCTCCACCCTGTTCTGTAATTGTCCAGAAAATGGTACCCCGTGCCCTTCCCTACCAGTACTGGCGTGACACATGAGGAACCCACCCATCCTTTGCTTAAAAAACCCCCCCCCCCCCCACAAACCCCCCCCCCCCCCCCCCCCCCCCCCCCCACCCCCCCCAAACAACCCCCCACCCCCCCCCCCACCCCCCACACCCCACCCCCCCCCCCAGAAATCCTTTTCTTGCTGTTTGTCGTCCTTTCGTCTTTTGTGATAGATTTTTTTAGCCCTCACCTTTTTTGTGTTGCACTTCTCTGCCCCACCCGCTGAATTTTTTTCCCGCCGACTCCGTTGCGGCAAAACACCCCCCCCCCCCTTTTATTCCCCTGCCCTTTTTTTTTTCTCATAAGCGCACCGTCGCCTTTTTTTTCTCTCCAAGGTTTGACGAGTTGGACGGCGCTTTTTTTTCCCCCCCCTGCTGTCCAGTAACTTGAGATGGGGTAGTGAACCCCCATCTGCTCCTGAATTTTTGGTCCACCCTTTTTACTCACTCTTTCCACGTCGACTTTTTCACCTTGGCCCCCTTTTTTCTCCCTTCCTCTTAGAGGAATTTTTCTGGAGGCCGTGCAATCTTACCAAGTTCTTTGCTACCCTTTTTCCCACCCCCCCAGTTGACGTGAACGATTAACGTTTTTGTTGAACAAGTTCCCCCCAACTCTCTTCCTAGTCCACCTTGAGAGTAGTCCTTTCCCCTGCCTTTTTTCCACCTCACCAGCTTACTCTTGACTTGATTTTTTTCCGAGCCCCCCCCCTCCTTCTCGGCAACTTCTCAGTGAATCTCCTTCCCGAAATCCTGAGATTTTGTCTATTGACCCCTTCTCTTGACGTTGCCGGTCCATTTTTCCACCTGCGCCCCTGCTCAGATCCAGATCCGTTGAATTTTCTTTTCCCCCTCCCTGGCTGACCCGGAACTCCTTCGTTTTTTTTGCCAACTTTTTTTTTTTTCTCTTAAACGCACAACAGGTTCTTCGAGGTAGCTCTTTTCCTTGTGTCTGACCAGAGACGCTCTCCAATTTGGCCCCACTCCTCCCCCTTTTCTGTTCCCCCCTCCCCCAGGTAAACCTTTTCCGACGCCTAGAAGTGATGAGTATTTTTTTTTCCCCCCTGGACTTTTCCATGCCACTGTGAACCCCTTCCCCTGAGCTCGGCGCTGCGTTTATGGATTGGCTTAATTACCAGTTCCTTCTATCGCGCCCCGTTCCGTCATAAATATGTTAGGCTCTTGGCAAATAGTGCTTCCCCTTGTGCCCCCCCCCCCCCCCCCCAACAATCGGCCCCATTTAGTTTTTTTCCTCGCGTTCTACTCTTCCTTTCTGCTTCTTTTTTGACAATGGAGTGGTTCCCAAGCTGTCTTTCATACCCCCCGTCTTTCAGTGACAGTCAGCATTCCCGTTTCTTTTCCCACATTTTTTGAACGTCATATTCACATGTGGAGTCAAAGTCTGCGCGCCCTTTCCTTACCTCCAAGTTTTTCTTTCCCCTCGACAAAAATTTGGTCTTTCTTCCTTTCTGCTATTTCTTTTTTTTTTGTTGTGAGTAGGATCTTTTCAGTTTGAGCCCTTTGTCCGTCGTGTATCCCCGATTTGGCGAACTTCCATGTCGAGCTCCTTTCACCCCAAACTGTGTCATGCTCCTCAAGAAAGTTCCCGACCGCCCACCTCGGTAGCCCCGAGAAAAAGTTCAATAGACTTTCGATTTCATCTTTTTTTTTCCCCGTCCAGCCCAGACCGTCACTCTTGCTTTCTTCTTCCTCTGAGGAATGACTTTCTTTGGTCTTTTTTTTCCCCCCCTGAATTTTCCAGCACTAGTTGACTTTTCTATTGTCGCCAGCCCCTTCCTCCTATAGAGGTGAATCCTTCCCCCTCTGTCATTGTCTCTCCCCCTCTGTTTCCTTGCTGACAGCTTAGAAGATTCGTGGCCTCCTTTTCTACCCAAGTCCAAGTTCGAATGGATCCTTTCGAACTTTTGAATTTGATCTTTCGCATTTGCCCCCCTTTCGTGCGTGTTTGCGTATCAATTTCCTCCCGCCAACGTCGTTTGAAGCCCCTATGCTTCCGACTTTTGTGGTTTTTTTTACTAAAATCCCCCCTAAGATATCAGCTTCGTCCCTTCTCCGATCTTCTTTATCTTATTTTGAGCCCCATCTCCCCCCCTCAACCCCCCTTTTCAACCTTTTACTCAAGAAGATTTGTCTCCCTCTCCAGGGGAAACCAGTCCCCCCCGCCCTTTTTTCAATGCAATAAGGAGTGACTTGACTTTCTTTTTCAGCCCCTGCCCTCCCTCTTTCAATCACTGTGACGTCGTCTCCGTAATCCCCCTTTTACCCCCCATACACCTTCGTGTATCTCACTTTGAACTTCAGCAGACCATTAATTTTCTTCTACAACTAGAGACGCGCTGTTTTGCGGCTGGGCCCTTTTTTTTTTCTTCCCTGAAAGTCCCTTTTTGCCGTACGTTCTTTTTTGAAGTCCCTTTTTCATCCACCAACCTGCGGCTGTTCCCTTTTTTCAGTTCAGACCTTTCCCTCCAGCTAGGAAAGTGTCAATTTCCCCTGTTTTTTTCGCTTGTGTCCCAATCTGATAGTCGTTTCCTTCGTCTGACTCTTTTTTTTTTTTTTTTTTTTTCCAGCCCACAGATCAACGTTTTTTCCCTTTCCCCCCCCTTCCAAGCCTCCAACCCCCCAGATCTTGTTGCCTCCCCCCGTACTTCTGTTTTCCCCGCTTTTCCGCTTTCTCCGTGATGTCCCTCCATTTCTCACTGTGCGCTCCCCTGACTCCTTTTTCTTTTCTTTGTACCCCGAAGTGCTATTTTTTTTTTTTTCTCTCAACCCTTCGAATTCTGCGCCAACCCCCACTCGACCCCTCACTCTTCAATGCTTTCCCCCGTTTAATTAGTTTTCTTGGCGTCTTCGCGGTGATTTTTTTGCTTTTTCTTGGGCTTTTCCCCCCCACACCCCAACCCCCCCAACCCCCCCTTCGTACAGTGATGTTTCCTGTCCCCTTTTTCCCCACCGAGAAATTAAATGCCGTAATTCTGAATTTTTTCAATCTCTGTCTCCCTGCCCCCCACCATTTTTTTTACGTTACTCTGACCTTGACCTTCCTTCTTCTCAGTATTTTCCTAGTCACGGCCACCCCCCTTTTTCATCTGATTGTGCAGTTACGAATTTTCTGGCCTTCCCCACCTCTCGCAAGGCTTCAGCAAAGCCCCCAGCATGCTCCTTTTAACCTGAATTTTAGTAGTTAGAAAAGACCTTTCCCCCCCCTTTCCCCTGTTCCTTTTGTCTGGCCCCCTCTCCCCCCCTTCCCGTTGCCCTCCCCCCCCTGCACCATTGTCATTTCCCCTTACACTTTAGTTTCTAACTCTTGTTGCGCTTTCCCTTCGTCAGATGGTCTCTTTCCGAGGGATTTGAGCCCCCCCCCCCCCCCACTGCCCATTTACCTTTTCTGTCTGTGGACTTGCTGTTACTCCTCCCCCGACTTGAAATCTCCGTGTCCCGTTCCCCCCCCCCCAAGTATTGCTTCCCTCTTCCCTTTCCCCTGAAAGATTACCTACCCCCCCGCTCCTGATTTGCCTTTTCTCTTGCCTCTCACGCCCCTATTGTTTCGAACGTCCCCCCTTTTTTCCAGGTCCGGATTTTTTGCCGCATACCCTCGTATCTCCCCCAACTTTTTGCGCCGGGGTATGGCACCCCAGTCTCCCTTGCCTACCCCCCCCAAATCCTTTTCACTCCACACCTCCTTTTTTTTTCCCAACTCCCCCTTTCCGCCACATTAGGCACGATTATTTTATAGTTTTTTCTACTTTGTCTCAGTGGCCACCTCCCCTCCTTTTTTTCTCCTTTCTTTTTTTGGAACTGCTTTTTTCTTTTTATTATTTTCTTGACGTTTCTATCCCCCGCTTTTAGTGTCCTTTCCTGCTTTAGCCTTTTCCCCCCCCCCCCTTGCATTTTTAGAGTATTCCTGGTACATCTTCCCTTCCCCCTTTTCTTTTATCCTTCGGTGTTTCGGTTTTTTCCTTCGTGCTTCCACCTTTTTAGGCAACTACCTCGGTTCCCCCACATTTTCGTAAATTTTTCACAATTTATCCCCTGCCCTTTCATGAACTATCCACTGTTTTTCCCCCAAACCCTCCCTTCGTTCTCCAACCCTTCTGTTTGATTCCACTTGGTCTGTTCCATTTGGAGACCCACCGTTCTCCCCCCCTTTTTACCCACCATACAGAAATGACAGCCTTTTCCTTCCGAGACCTTTCTTCCTTTTTTGCTACCATCCCTTGTCACGTTTACTTCTGTTTGTATGATTTCCTTTAAATTTTCTGAACTCGATCCCCCTACTCCAGTTTAATAAAAGCCCCCCCCCCTTTCACCCCTGTCGACTCGTCTGCGTTCCGACGACAATCTTCGTTTTTTTTTCTCCTCCTCGAAACCCCAGATACCATTCTCCTTTTTTTTCCTCTCCAAGTAGTTTTTTTGACCCTTCCCAGAACTATCTTCTTCACTTAAATTTCCCCTTCGCTTCAGTCGTCTTCTTCTTCTTTTTTATTGCTTTCCCTCCCATTCCCCCCCCGGTCATAAACATTTCCCCCAAGGGTGTCTTAATGTTGCAGCCCCTTCTTCCCGCAGTACCTCATACCCCCCCCCTTTTCCCCGCTCCCCTTTCACGAAGTCAGTGTCGCACCCCCTGTTTGCCGAATACTTTTTAAGAGTTTCTTTTCCCCTTCTTTCTCTCTTAACATGCCCTCGTCCCTTTCTATTGTTGCCCCCCTTCGTCAGTCTCACTCTCACGCTCTTCGCTTTTTTCTTGCCTGGCCTATTTGTCTGCTCCGAGGATTTAGGTGCAAAATTTTTTTTGTGTTTATGCCCATCCCTTTTGTCTGTTCCCCTCCCTCCCCGCGCCAGCTTTTTTTCCCTTGTCTGGCCCTATTAATTCTTTGATCCCCCCTTTCCTTTTTCCCAGTCCCTTTTATAGACCTCATGCCCACTTTGATCGAGTTTGCTGAATAACCAGATTAGACCTGATGACTAAGTTCCGTGGACCGGTTCTTCGATACAATGAATTGCCTTTCCCCCCTTCGCGCTGGGAAACCCCATCTTCAGTTTTTCATCCCCCCATGTTCCCCCGCCGAACCCTTACGCCTCTTCTCGCCAGAACAATCCCCCTTTTTGTTGAAACTCCTCCTTCCAGCGCCCTTGCTGTTTTTTTGTGTTTCCCTTGGTGTGTTTTTTCCCCTCCCCCTCCTTTTCTTTTTACCCGTTTTTTTTTTTTTGCCACTCTTTTTTTCTCCTTCTCCGTTCGAAGGGAGTTAAACTGGGACTTCCACCGCCGCCCCTTTGTGCGTGCCGCCCCGACGCCCCCCTTCCCAGGTTTTTTTATTATACTTCAAATTGCTGGTCTTTTTGTAGAGGATTTTTCCCCCCTCTGCCCTCCTTTGTTGGTTTTACCCCCAAGCCTCGATGCCCCCCCCAGCTTTTATCAAGACCCCCAAAGCTCCTTTTCAGGGGACTTACCTTCTTTTGCCTTCGTTTCCACTTTTCTCGAAGTGAAAGTTCCCAGTTTTTTTTTGAATCCCTCTTTTCCCTGCTAAAGTCCGCGTTTTTCTTTCCGCGCCGAAAAGACCTTTCCCCCGTTTTTAGCTTTTTTATTGGTCGCATCCAAGTTTTTTTCCCCCCTGTTTTGTTTTTCCCCCCCCACCTTCATGCTCTGTTTTCTTTTTGATATAGCGCCTTTGCCGCAAGAAATTTTTCTTTGGCAGTCTGGTGCCTATCATCTGCAACTCCTCTCCCTTGCCTCTAGCAAAAATTGGACTTGTTTTCCTCACTTTTTTGTGTCTTCTCCCCCCCCCTTTCTTTTCTTTCACGCCAGTCCTGCTAGATCGTATTTTTCAATTCTGTCACCACCTGCTGTTGCGACTTTTTGTCAGTTCTTTGTTACCTTAGCGACCCCCCCCTACAAGAAGAGACGTGATCCTCTTTTTTTCCTTGTAAAGCCGAAAGAAGGGACTTTTTCTCGGAACGTCTTCCTTTCTGCCACCTCTCCCCGTTTCCTCAACGACTCTTTTCGTCGTTGTTTTGTTTTTTTTTTTTTTGTGGTTTTCAGACCCCTTCTCCCTTTCCTTCCTTTTTTTTTTTTCGCCCACACCTGGACCTTTCCTGCTGCTTTTTTCTGGTTTAATTTTGCTTCCTCCGATCTGCTGTGGTGACACTTTTCCCTTGCGTGAAGTCTTCCTTCCCCCATTTTGCCCAAACGACACATCCATCCGCTCGTCCGCCGTCATAATTACTCTCCTATATTTTTTTCTTTTGCGTTGTTTTTTTTCAAGTCGTTTTACCCCCGCCCCCAAGTTGATTAAACCCTTTTTAATCGCACCCCTTATGTGGCCCTTCGGGGAACAAGTAGGCAGAAAGCCCGTTTTGTCCCCCCTTCCCCGGCCATAGAGATAAGTTCACCTTCGTCCCCCCAAGCTGGCGATCCTCTTCCCCAACTGTGTTCTTGCTTCACCTCTTCTCTTCCCGTTGTTTGTTGTTCGTATTCTAGACCTGACTCCAAAGGCATTTGGTAGTCCTCTCCCGTTTGGTCTAATTTCCGTCACCCGAGTTCCTGTCATATGCTTTCCAGCTTCTCCTGTCCCCTGACCTTTTTCCTATTCAGTTTACATAAGATATGAGTGGCAGATGTCCGCTTCTTTTTCCCCCCCTGCCAGTCCCCCCTTACGAAGTCATCTCCTTTGTTTTTTTTCTTCGTCTGCCTCCTCGCTGTTTTTGAACCACCGGTCATTGAGCTGGAACCTTTTTCTGTCTTTCCGCGTCCCCCGCCCCCTCACCTCTCCCCCTTCCTCCCCGGAAGTCAAGCGTCTTTTGTCTCCATTTGAAGTCTCATTGAGTAAAGATTTTGAAGTCCTGCTTTCCCTTTCTTCCCAGCACGCTCCTCTTAGTCTTCTAACCCACTTGTTTCTTTTTCTTTCAAGCCCCACTGATTTCCTTCTTATGTTTTATTTAAGTTTTGATCCGTCTCTTCTACCGTCTTCTTTTTTCCCGATTCTTCCCTTTTTTTTGGCTCTGACACCCCCCAGTTTGCCAATCCCTCAGGAGGTCCCCCCTTTTTTATCGCCCTTCAGGAGATATCCGCTGCGCTCCCCCTCTTAAATCATTCAGACTCTGCAGCTTCCGGCGTTGATTTTTTTTTTTTTTTTTTTTTTTCCCAGCTTGTTCCTTTTTTCTAGACTTCTCTCTCTTTCATGATAGGTTTCCGAATGAGTAAGTCCTGTGCGCTCGGTCTCTCCCCCCTGACCCCCTCCAATCGTAGCCTCATTTTTTTCCACATATCCAGGTGCACCCAATTGTGATTTCTACAAATTTTTGAAGCTAATGTCCTTTTTACTTTGGTTTTTTGAATGAGTTTAGCATTTTTTTTTTCCCGTTCTTTTTTTTCCCTTGCCGTCTGCCGTGGGGGTCATTCCCACCACTGGGAAATCGTCTCCGTGTACCTGATACCTCCGCGGCTCTTTTCTTTTTCGTGCGCTGTGGAAAATTTTTCCTAGTATGGTCTTCCACTTTTTTTCTTTTTTTTCCCTCCCGCTCACACCGTTTCATCCCTTTCCAAGCGCTCCCAAACTTCCCTATTTGGTCCATTCCTTTCCTTGTGGTATGTTCTTACCCTCTCCCCTTGACCAGAGTTTTACATCCATTTTGTCCTTAAAAGTCGTTTTTTCCTCGCTCCTTCTTTTAGTTCACCCGGTTGCCCCCACACCGGTCCTGCCTAAAGAGCCTGCCCACAACCCCCCCTCCAGAAAAGGCACAAGAACCCCCTTTGATTTTGTTTTATTTGTTTTTCCGCACATTCTCCCCCTTGTGTAAGTGTTTTTGTCTCCTGGCTTTTTTCAATTTTTCCTCCCAGCTCCCCCCCCCCTCTTTTTCATGTTTAAATTGAAATCACCCCTGCCCCTACTTCCGCTTACTTCGGCCTCTGATCTGGCATTTTTCCTACCTCTCCTTCGAGTTGGGGTTGGTGGGGTGAAGACGAGCTTCTACATTTGATTAGCTTGCTTCGTCCCCGTACCATCGCTGCGAGAATTTTTTTGCTCGTATTCTTCACCACACACCCTGCGTGCTGCCCTTTTTCCCCTTTTTTTTCCCCTTCCGCGTAAACCCCCCCCCCCCCCCCCCCCCCCCGAGAGATTTTTAACTTTTTTTTTCAATTTTTCCCCCGGGCGTTCCACCCTCACTTCATGTCATTTCTTTGTCGACATAGCCGGCGGTGACTCCACCCCACGACGCCCCTTTTTTCTTTCCCTTTCCCCAATCATGTGAGATTAATTTCTCGTCCATTTTTGATGAATTTCCCCCGCTGTTGTGGTCACAAATTTCTTTTCGGTCAATTTTCTTTCTGAGGATACTGAGGCTCCAGAAAATCCCCCTTGAATGACCCCCCCCCCCCCCTTGTTCCCATGCTAACTTTTCGCCATCCTTCCTGTCCCCCCCGCTCCTTTCCCCCCCCCCCGTGTTACGAATTGACGTGATTTTTCTGCTCTTCGAACATGACTAGTTTTTTTTTCCCCCCCCGCGCCCTTCGTTTTTTAGCTCCCCCCCGTCGTTATCGAAGTTGCGCCCCTGTTAATGTGTCCCTATAAAGGATTTTCCCAATAAAATCGTTGCAAGATTCCCAATTATTTAAAGCATCCATTTCCCCCTTTCCCATTTTAACGTTTTTTCGCCCTTTCTCCTTTTTCACCGTAACCCGATTTATCACAACCTTTTCTTTTTTTTTGTGTGACACCTTTTTTAAGTTTTTTTTTCATTCTTTTTTTTTCGCGCCTCTAAGCTTTTTCTTGGACGCTTCTCCTGTTGGCCTTTCAGGTAATTTTCAGTTCCCTTATTTTCCCTCCCCTCCCCCTTTCCCTTTTTTTTTTTTTTTGGTAGTCTTTTCCCTTAATACCCGTGCCTTCCCTGCGGAACCTTCTTTTACCCGATTCCTTTTCCGGTCCCCTTTCCCATTCACTATCCCACACCCACGTTCTTTTCCCTTTCCGGAGAAACAACATGCCCGTGCTTCCCACTCCTGTCTCTAACCCCTTTTCACTCCCACAACATTTCTCCCACAGTTAAAATAAGTTTAATCCCCCCCCCATGTTTCCCTGCCTGTGCCCGTTACGCGCATTTCCTCTTTTCCCTCCTTTACTTAAAATTTTTGCTTTCGGTAATTACAATTGGACTCCCCCCCCTTTCTTGATCCCAGGTTTTTCCCCCCACACCGTCATTCCCCCTTCCTGAGGTTTTTCCCTGAACCAAACTACTTCTTTTAGAGAGATGACTCCCCATTGTTACTTTTTTTTTTTTTTTCCTCGTACGGTCCTCCCTTTTCTTTGTGCCCCCTTTCCCATCCCGTACAGCCTGGGTTTCCGCTTTTTTTCTGTGGAGGTTTTTAATACCCACCTCCCCCATTCCCAGAAATTTTCCCCTGGTCAAAGAAAACGTTTTGGGTACTCCCCGCGGATTTTACCATCCTCCAAAGGAACTCCGTTGAACCCCCCTTCACCTTTGACCATTCCTTGCTGATCACAACTGCCTCGCGATGTCTTCCCCCCTTAGGTTTTTTCCACTTTTCTCCCAGCTCCAACAGACCTTTTTGAACGACGCTCGTTTTTTTCGGTTCCTGTTTTCATCGAGTTAATTGATTTAACGTCGTTTTTCCCGGTTGTTGCCTTGCGCTGGCCGCATCCCGGTAGTTGTGCGTGGTGTTTTTTTCCCCCTCCCCAGGTTCCCCCCCCCTACCCCTGCGCCGCTCTTTTGTGCTGGGATGCATTCCCCGCTTGTCGATCGGAGAATACCAGGGGCCAGGCATCTTTTGCCCCCTCGAACTTTTATGATATTCTACTTAATTCACCTTATTTACTGTTGGACAACGTCTCCATTTTAATGGTCCCACATTTTTCCTTTCCTCAGCCCTTTCATATTGCTCGACGTTATGAGCTTCCGTTTCTCCCGAATCTTTCATTAACTTTTCCCCCATTCATGACGGAATGTTGGACCTTGCCCAATTTTTTTTAAGTTGAATTGCCAACTTGAACCTGTACTCGTGCCGAGTCATTTTCCCCCCTCCCATGTAAGTCCCCATTTACCCCTGTTTTGGCCCCCCCACCTTCCCCCTCCCACCCAACACTTTTTGCCCTCACCCCCTTCAATTCCCCGCAGAACCTTTCCCCCCCAAGACTTTCTTGCTGTGTCGGGGACTTTAGGTTTTTTTCGTTCTTTGTGACAGACCCCCCCTTTTTCCTCCCCTTTTTTTTTGAAAAAGTTCCCCCAGTGTGCCAACATCCCCACTAGCGCTTTGCCTTTTCCCCTTTCTTTTCCCAAATACCTTATTCTTTTCTCCCGTAAGCTGTGCGCGATATTTTGCCCCCCGTCCTGACCGTACCTTTCTCCCCGGCGACTTTTTGTTTCTCCCCTCCTTTTCAAGAATGGAAGCCCTGAGTCTGATTTTGACACCACAAGCCCTCTCTATCCACAGTTAATCCCAATTCTCCCTCTCTTGCTGGTCCCTGTCTCCCTTGGAACCATTTTGCTTGTAACTCCAGTTCTAACAGACGAGGAGTGAGTAAGGTCCCTCCCTCACGGAGAGAATACATTTTTTTTTTTCCCCCCAGAGATGATCGAGCTCTTGTTTCCCCTCTTTCCTACACTTAGTGTCGAGCCCCCCATTGTCCGCACTTTACAGGTAGGTCTTTTTTTTTTTCTGTTGCACCCCCCTCTGACCAGTCCCCCCAAGAACACACCTTCACTAGCCTTACACACTGTTCGTGCACCCCTCATTTTTGTAACTGACCCCCCTTTCACCTCTGTTCCCCTACATTGATCTTTTTTCAGGTTCTTTGCAAGCCTCACTCCATTTCACGCTTCTCGAAGTCTTTTGGGCTTGGACCCCCTTCCCCGCCCCACTCACATGTGATTTTCTGTTTTGCGATCCCCCCAAAGCTAGAGATTTTCGCCTTGTAGTCTTTTTTTCCCACCCCGCTTGCTCCAGTCTTTCTGTTGTGGTTCCCCCTCTGATAGGTTTTTTTTTCCACAGCCCCCCCCCGACCCCGTTTGGACAGTCCCTCGGGTACAAGGGTTTTTTTTTTTGTTCACACCTTTCTTGACTTCCCCCCCAAGCGCTTGTCGTCCAGAGCTCTGTTTGTTCTTTTCCCATTTCTTATTCGACCTACAGGCAGGACGCTTATTTTTTACAATTCACCACTGCCCCCTGAAGTCCCCTATTCCTTGCCAACGCCCCCATCCCAATGTTTAGATACTTCTCCTTCTCGTGTGCTTGGTTCGAGCCATTTACGGTGATTTTCCCTCATATCTCCCCGCCTATTTTACCTGGGGATTCCCCTTTTTGCCCTTCTCTTTTTATGATTTTTTTCCTTTACCCGAAATTGCCTCTCCTCCCCTTTTTTTCGGTTAGAACTTGCTTTTGTCCCTGAGCCCTTTTTTTCCCCCCCATATGGTGACGTGGCACACGCACACATCGAAATGCCTTTGATGTCTCCCGCTCCTATTCTTAAGTTCCCCCTTTCTTTTTGGTAACTGCTCCGGTGGTGCCCAGCGATTTTGACCATCGCCAACTCTTTTCTAACTGTGGTCGCCCCCTTTCGTGTTTTTTACACTTTGTTTTTTCCCAACTTCGCAGGAAGTCCTCTTCACAGTGCGTGCACGTAGTCCCCCCTGACAAGAGAGAGATTTTTGCGCAGGTACGGCATTTTTCCTTTCCCAAAAGTTTCTACCCTCCCCCCCACGTTGAGTTGATGTTTCTATTACCCCTTCTTTTTTTCGTTTTTGTTGCAGATGCACGAATACAGAAAGAACTTTTTTCCTCCCTTTTTCCCGTTCTCCCTTGCCTTTACGCTTCCTGCGACCCCACTTCACACACACTTTATGTGCTTTTTCGCTTACGGTTACCCCCCCCCCCCCAGTCGCATCCCCACAGAAAGGTATGAATCCTCAACTATTATCCTGCCTTTTTTTCCCCATCATTTTCCTTGTGATTTCCACACCGTCCCCCCCGGTTCCCCCCCAAAACACCTACCCGCATCTTCCCCTATTCGCGATGGTAAGTCGTCAGCGGATTTCTCCTTTGTGTATCTCTTCACCCCTGTCCCCACTATTCGTTTTCCCTGAGATTGTCCCGTACCGGCGCCCCCTCCCAGCTTTCCTTGCAGCTTTTACACCATGCCCGGCAAATTCCCAGTTTTCCAGCGCGTAGTAGTTTCCTTTTTCTTTAAGTTTTACTTCCGAAGTTTTTTTTTTTTTTTTGTTTATTTTGAACTTTTTCCCTCGCATGCTCTTCCCATGTCCCCCGGATCTTTTTTTTTTTTTTTGGGTGACGTTTTCTGTCGACCCTTAGTTTCCTTATGTGATTGCCCTGCATCCTTCTCCTCCAGAATTGGCCTGCGTTCTCTTCCTTCAGAGTTGCTTTGCCCCTGTACCACGTCCCCCTGTTCTCTCCTTTTTTTGGTCTGGCATACCCTTTGCCCCCCTTTTTTGCCAACCTCCGACTTTTTGAGTACCTTTTGCTTTTTTTTTTCATTCGCATCTTTCTCTTTTACGTTTTCCCCGCTGGCGCGAATGATGACCAATCCGTTCCCGGCCCGAGCGTCATCCCCGATCCCCCCCCTCCTTTTATCACCGCCGTCCACATTTTTCTTAGCTGCCGAAGCAGATTAGAAAGAAAATAGTATTCCCTCCCCCCCTGCTTTTGTTGCTTCACCGCTTTTCGCACACGACCCCCCGTAACCCAAATTTTTTTCCACTTTCGTTTTCTCCTCTATGGTTGCTTCCCCTGTTACACCCCCCATTTGGCGTTTGCGCCCCACAGCGTTGAATGCTTTCTACATTTACGTATCTTTTTGTCGGTTCTTTTTTTATTGGAACGTCTCTTCCTTCTTTCGTTTTTTTTTTTCCCTGAGTACGTCAACTTTATCGGGTGGTCAAAACTTTTGGACCTTAGAGTAGTGGTCCCCCTGCTTATTCCTGCGGTCTGTCTTTTGACTAATTCCCTTCAAAGTACAAGTGCGGTGCCTACCCCCCATTTACTCGTCTTGTTCACGTTATGAAGAGTTTTTTTGCTTTTTTTTTTCCCAGCCTGTTCCCCCATCCGTTTTTTCACGCTGTTTGAACACACCCAGCGCTCTTCAAACAAATCGCCTTGGTGAAACAATTATCCGTTCCTTTTGGCTCTTTTTCTCTTCCTGACGGCTAGTTATGAATTCCTTTGAGCCACTTCCTAAGTGGCCGGGATCGGGTTAGTTTACTAAGACTTTTTAGTTTGAGTATCAGGCTTCCAAAACACCTCTTTTTTGAAGGGAAATTTTTTGTTGATTTATTTTTCTGCCCCCACACAACCCAGCCTCTGAATAACGCAAATCCATTGAATTGAGTTTACCTTCTCGCTTCTTATTACTTGGAACGACCGTCTCAGCGGGCTACCTGGGTGTGATTGTTGTGCGTGACTGCTACGGAGGCCTCGTTTGGCGTCCGTTTTTGTTTTAACCTGTCCCCAATTTCCTAACGAGCCACCTTTTTTTCCCCTGCCATCTGTCTTTCCCATTATCTTCCGGGTCCCAGACCCACGCCCCCAGTCCTCTGTAGCCTTTCCTGCCTTTTCTCGGATTTGCCTGTCAAAGTCTTTTGTCAGTGCCTAGTCGTTTCCCCAAATGTTAATCTTTTTTGCGCTTCTTTTTTTTGTTCTACTTTCTAATTTCTTCCACAACCTGCGTCGCAGCTGCTTCTTTGAACTCTGTCCCAAAGCCAGCCCCCATCCCTCGTGATTACACAGGTCCCCCCCGCCCCTACCTTTACGCCGAGTGCCGCGTTTTTGCCCCCCCCCATCCCCCTCCCATTCAGGTTATGTTTTTCTTACCCAACCCGCCTAGTTCAGACCCCACCTAGTTACCCCAGTGTCCCGGAATGACATTTTTTTCTGTTTCTCGCAAAATGAGTGACGTCTCGTTTTGACTTTTGTCTGTTTGGGGTTTTTTACGCTTTCCTTCAGTGGTTTTGCCCCCAACTAAAGTTGAAAGTTTCTGCCTGGTCTATTGCGTCAGCCTCCCAAACCAACCCTTCCCCCCCTAATTTCTTCAACCTTTTTCTCCGAGATTGTTTCCGGTTTTGCATACGCACTTATCCGAGTCACCTTACCGTCCCACGCGGAATAGGTTTTGGCCTCTTTCCTCGAGCCGGATCAGATTGGCGCAAATTTTTCTGCTTGGAGAACCCTCGAAAGAAGCCTTTTGCATTTCGATGCTGTTGCCTGGATTAGTTCTTTCTTTTTGATCACCCCCTAAGTATTTTCTCCCCCGATTTTTTTTTAGATTTCTCGCGGTCACCATACCCCCCCGCCCTTAAGCGGGAGGCCATCTCTCTTGCAAGTTTCCCCATTCCCAAAGGGCCGCCCGCACATTTTTCTTTTTTCGCCGCTTTTTTCCGTGGTGACTTGGCTTCCCAGGTCCCAAGAAAGCTTTATCCCCCCTTTTCCCCCGTTGGCCTTGACTGGTTTTTTGCCGAAGGGTCCAGCGTGCCGCGGTGCCTCTTTGTACCGAGTCGCTTCCCTTGAAAGGTCCTTCCCACTGTC
>Ga0179593_1409036_pt1 | contig 20612 bp, 28 predicted proteins | sample CZODoug2_1_08_16_FD_185931 | JGI IMG/M metagenome (GOLD analysis project Ga0179593, IMG submission 185931) | Vadose zone soil fungal communities from Angelo Coast Range Reserve, California, USA - CZODoug2_1_08_16fungal (PacBio error correction) | ecosystem: Environmental > Terrestrial > Soil >... | reverse complement strand
TTTTTAACCCCCCCCCCAGACATCCGGTTTCCAATTTACCCCCTTCCGCTAGCCGTCAGTTCCTGCGTTATGAAGGTTCGTACGCGATCTTTGAAGACCGAGTGTCTCCCAGCGGACTTCCCATCCAGTAGGCTCTCTATTTCTTTTTCAATCTTTCTCCCGTTTTGCTAGGTCAGTTTTTTCGTCCCAGTTAGTAAGATGTCGAAACGTCATTTTGGATTTCGCTGCGTGTTTTATAATCGCGCACATAACTCAGCCATCTGCTTTTCTAAACTCCACCCGTCGAACTAAGAACGTTACGTTTCCCTTCCTTTCTGATTTCGATCCTATTTTCCGCTGACGCTCTTCGTACGTAAGGAACCTATTCACGCACGCAGCTTTTGGACAACTGTCCTTTGGATAGACAGGAAGAATAGAACCCCCCCATGTTCATGGGACCGCGGGATTTTGATTTGGTCGGACAATGCCACTACCGCCTTTCTGTCGTTCTAGCCTATCTTGCCGATGGGTGTAGTTTTTCCCCCAACCTCTCTTCATTGTGCTTCGCTTTTCCGCCGTCCTTTCCTTCTCTTCGTATGACTCTATTTCTGCTTAGTCCTTCTTTTTTGTCTCCCCTTTACCAAATTGTCGGTCTGTTCTTGGTGCTGCATATGGCCTGGATTCCTTTTTTAGAGCGATAGGGGAACTTTGCTCGCGACTTTGCTTCCTCCTTTGATTTTACCCCCTGAAAATTCCTCCTTCTATACCCACCTCCCCCGCACCCTTTCTTCTTTCTTCGTTCTTCTCCCTGACCAGAAAAGCTGCTCGCCGTCCTCTTTCAGAAGTCTTGGTTCTCCCTATGAGACCAACTCCGCGGATAGATGGTTCAAATCCTCTAGCCCTCTCTCATTTTTGTTCCTTTCATCCCCCCTACTTCCCCTAGTATTCCCCTTTCTCTTCGTCGTACCCTTTCGTCTTTGGACCCCCCCCCCTTCCCTCCCTTCTCCTTGCCCTCCGAACTGTACATGGTCACGGGCAGGATGCATGATTCCCACCTCTCGGGACCTTACATGGATACACCCTTCCCCAATTTTCCCAGAGGTATTCTAGCGCCAATCCGTCTGGTGTCATTCGCATTTTCTTTTTTCCTTCTCCTTCTCGTCTGACCCCTAGTCCTACTTAAGTGAAAGACCCCGCATCCACCAAAATTTTTTCACCGTTCTAGCGTTTATGTGAGAGCCCGATTTCTTGGTCATGACTTTCTTATGCGGGTTTAGTTCCGAAGCTTATACAAGGCGAGTTCCTACTTTATTCCCTTTTGTACTCTTTTTTCTGTCCGTCTCACCATTCCGACGAAAGGCGTCCCTTCCCCTCATTAGTGAGATATTTTTTTCCCCTTTTTTCGCCTCATTAACTTGGCGTTTAGAAGTCTCCGTTTTTCCCTTTGCCCAATCGTCGGGTCTTCGCGTCTCGGTCTTGTATCCTTTGGCGACCCTCGACACCCTTCTGAGATCTCGGCTTTCGCCCCAAGCCGGTAGACGTCTAAGTAATTCCGCATCCGATTTTCAGTCTGCCTTTTTCCCGTTGTCTTGTCCCCCTTTATAGGTTCTTCCTTCCCAGCGCTGTTAGTCCCGTCGGTGCGATATTATGATTCGAGGTTTGAATATTTCCCTTCTTGACCTTTTCCTCTGAAACGAGGAGGTAATCTCCCCCAAATACTTAAGTGGCCGTACAATTTCGTTCCCTCTCCTTTCCGCCTTTTGGAAACGGCTTTCTTCTCCCTACGACGACCCGGTGGCGCCTTTCTTGTCGAGATAGTTGTTTTCGTCCCTTACAAATATCTGGTCAAAACGAGATGATTTTCTCCTCCCTTTTTCACCTTCTCTGTGACGGCTCTTGCATCCCCCCCGGAGTGTACCTGCGTACGCGGTTCTTATTACATTTTTTCCACTTTTTAGATTGCCTTTGAGGGACGCCCCAACATACTGCCCACTAAGTCTTACACCAACACGGGTACTTTTCTTCGACCCCCCCCAACCCGTACCTCTTCCATTTTCTCTTAGGCTGATCACTGGGTGCCACCCTCCACATCATCCTCTATTTCTTGGCGTGTGCACGCGTCTCATTTCTTCAATCGGGCGACCCACCCCACGCGACGCGTCGAAAATTCCCGCATGCTCCTTGATAGAGAACGTAAGTCCGCTGGTTTTCATGATCCTCCCGATTCGCAGCCCTTCCATTTCGACGAATTGATTTCACAGTCTGCCCTAGCGCCCTTTCCCCCCCCCGCCGAGCCACGACGCCCGTGCCAGTCAAAGGAGTAACTGTCTGATGGAGATCCAAAGTTTTTTTCTTGCCTGCTCTCCCCTCTCTCTTTCTTTTAATCCTCCTCCTTTTTTTTGTTGATGCTTTTCTCTCAATGGCCAAATTTTCCCACCCCCTTGCCTCTTCCTTGACCCTCCCTTGAAGACTTTGGACGGTCTGACTATTGGCGGGTTCCCCCCCTCTTGCGATCTGACTTATAAATGTTTTTTTCGTTCTTATGGACTGTTTTCTCTTCCCCTCACCGTCGCCCAGGGAAATCTTTTCCTTCTCTCGCGCCGTGGCGGTCGTTGTGGTTTCGCGTCGCTTTTGTGAAATCGTCATCATGTTCTTTTTTAAGAAATTCTTCCCTTTGAAAATCGCCCGTCGTGCTTGTTGACGGTTATCGTCCGCGGCCCCCCCCTTTCTATCCTCGCGGCAACTTGTGAATGTCTTCATTTAAGCCCTGCCCTACCGCCTGTTTGCTGTCCGACTGCACGGTCTCCACCGTGTGCTGGTCGTTTTGAAAGCGCTTCTTTTCCATTTGAAGAGACTTGCATTCACACGGTTTCCCCCGATTCGGGACACGCGTTTCACTCTCCTTCCCTCTTTCCTTGACAGGAACTATAACTCCCGCGCGTATTTCTGGTTTTCCCTTTGCCCCCCTCTACTCTACACTCATCAACCCTCTTGTTTTTACTCACTCTCCCCTCTTATTTTCTAGATGCGGAATGAGTATTTTCCACATCTGTCTCGGGCAACGCCACTTTGAGCTTTCACTTCCCTCTCCCCTATTTTGACTTGTCCTGACTGGGCCTGATACTCCCGTCAAGAAACACTTAGCCCCCTCGTTCCCGAGATACGTAACACTTTACCCCCTCTCCGCCCCTCACTTTTGACGACTCGTCTGGAAAGATGGGGGAGGCACGGTTGGTTACCGCGACTCAACGGGCATCCTCTGGTCTTCTGTCCACTCTGATTAGGATCTCCGAATTCTCCCCCCTTTCTTTAAGCCTCCTCTGATTCCCCTATTTGGTCGCGTTATGGTCCCGCAGATAACTCTGCGGTAGACCGACCTTTTGGTCGTGCTTTTTTTCCCCCCAGGATGGATAACGCCACTCCGGCGACTAAGGAGTCCACCCCAGTACCCCCCATCTTTCCCTCTCTCGGCTCTTTTCTCCTTTTTGTTAGGCATTTTCGTGCAGCTTCGAATTCCCACCCCTTTTTTGCCCCTTAAACCTTCCGGATCGTATTTTTCGTACCTCCTTGAAGTCCCCCCCTCTTGCATACGGCAAAGTTTCCTGCCCCATCGACTGCTCTCCAGGAGACGGCTGATGAGATTTTCTAGAGCCTTCTTGTAGAAAAAATAATAGTTTGTTCTCTCAGCGGTTCTTCTGTGATCTAGTCGCAGTCTGGACTCAATTCGCCTTTTCCCCCAAATTATACCCTTCTCCTCCACCTTTCTCCCAGGCGTCCCCATCTTGGGCGCTGCCCCTTTTTTTCCCTTGTCTTCGTTTCTTTCTCAAATGTAAACTAGTTCCGCGAGCTTTACTAAATTAGGCTTTGTCCCCCCCCCGCAAGTTCGTGGAGAAAAGGCGAGGTGGTTGGACTGAATTTGGTTCGCCCTAGATCCCATTTGGAAGGAAACCTCTATTTTGTGAAATCCTTCTTTGTTTTTCTTACCTTTTCTATCCCCATCCCTTCCTCTTTGTTCGGCCTGGCTGGTCCAAACCAGCGCTTTGCCGGCTTGGCTTCGATAATGATACCATCCCGGCGAGAAGGCCTCAAGCCTTTTTTTCAGTGCGTCCTAACGTCCAGCTCCGCGTCCTCCCCCTACCATTTTGAGGTTCTTCCTTCCGGCCGCCAGGGTGATTTAGTTGATCAGGAAAAGAATGAATAGAAGCAGAGTCGCGAGCCATCCAAAATCCTACTGTTCAACATCACTCGCTTCCTTCCCGATGCCCGCCCTCCCCCGACAATTCCACCCATCCTTCTCTGATCATACTACCCTTTTTCTGCCAGTAGCGCGTCCCTCTCGGAACTACTGAACGCAGCTGATCTTGGAGATTTTGCGTCAAAGTTCCAAACCAGTCGACCTCCTTTCTAGACCGTCGTCCTCCATGCTTGTATTGCCAGTGAATAGACAAACTGGTTGATAAGAGCTGTCCTCAACGATGGATTCTATCGTGAAAACTCCTTGGTCGAGCTTTTTTCTTTTCTCCCACATCCATTCAATAGTCAGGCCATCTGCTCTCTAATCAGGTGGAAACTTTTTCCATTTTGGTAGGAGTTGGGGATCGCGATGAGTAAATTTGCTGATTTTCTCTACACTCAGCTATCTTACTTCCTCGTTCTACATCCTCATCTTTTTAAGTCACTCGATAGACAGTGCTTGACGGCACCCTTAGTTGCCCTGAGCCTTGAGGCTGATTCTGAACGCCCCTCACCTATTTGATCTTAAGCTCTCCTTCCTTCCTTCATTATCCACCTTTTCGCCTTCCGCCCTGGAATGAGATAGGACTAACCGCATGCTCTTCCCCCCCATACCCTCTTTTCCCTCCTTTGTTGGTGATATCGATCGATGGTACCAAAGAATTAGCATTTGCTGTTATGACCTTCCTCGCGCGTCATTGTCAGCTACAAACTTGTTTATATGAAGGTCTAGTTAAGATGCCTATCGAGAAGAGTGTTGGTTTTTTTTTTTTTGGTTTTTTTTTTTGTTTTTGGTGGGCGTTTGTGTGGGCCTGTTTTTTTTTTTTTTTTTTTTTTCTTTTTTTGTTTGGGGTGTGGGGTTGTTTGATGGGGTGGGGTGGTGGATGGTTTCTGGGGGGGTTGTGGGGGCTGTTTTGTTCCTTTTTCTTTTTTTCGAGTCGTTTTTGTGGGGTTTTTTTTTGGTGTGGGGGGTTTTGTTGGGTGGTTTTTTTTTTTTCCTTGTGGTCTGTGTTTTCCTTCGGGGGGGGTGTTTGGCCGGGTTTTTGGGGTGTCTGTTGGGGGGGGGGGGTCCTTCCGGCTGGTGGGGGTTTTGGTTTTTTTTTTTTTTTTTGTTTTTTTTTTTTGGTTTGGGGTTTGGTTTGGGGTTCTTGTGGGTTTTTTGGGTGGGGTTGTGTGTTTGTTTTTGTTTTTGGGGGGGGGGTTTCCCCTTTTTGTTTTGGGGTTTGTTTTGGTTTGTAGGTCTTTTTTTTTTCGGTTTGTTGGTTTGTGGGGGGGTGGTTGTTTGTGGGTTTTGGGGTGTTTTTGGTTGGTTTGTGGGGGGGTTTTTTGGTTTTTTTTTTTTTTTTTTGGGGTTTTGTTTGGGTGGTTTTTGGGTGGTGTTGGGTTTTTTTTTGTTTTGGGGGCAAGGTTGGGCTCTTCCTTGATGCTCCCCTTTTTGTTTCTCCATCTGATTAGATGCTAAGTTGTCTGCTCGTCACGCAAGGCTCGGTTTGTGATCTTTGTACAGGTCCCTGTTTTTAGAAAGTCACTCGTCTAAGCCTCCGCCCTTGCCTCCCCCTTCCTAAACCCATGCGCTGCGCCCAACACTCGAAATTCTCGAACGCGTTTTTCCCCGTAAATTCATTCTTTCCCTTTCGCTGGATACGTATGGTAGTAATGGCTTGCTACCTCACGCAAAGAAGCCCCCCTGTTCCTATCTTTCCTCCTTCATAATTCTTCCCCTTTCCCCGTTCAGGAGATTTAGCAGCCCCTTTTCGCAGGAAACTGGCCCATCCTGCCCTCTTTCCATATTCGCTGGTGTGATTGGGCCCTATACCATATAAGCAGTTCTGTCCTTTCCTGTAATGCGCTATTTCTTCTGCGGGTATTCGCTTCGGATCGTCTCGCAATAGTTTTGAGACCCCCTTTTTCACAATGGTTTTCCTGGTTTTCGTGCATGCCCATCCCGTAGACGATCTGGGAAACCGTCGAGACTCTGCTTTCTTCCTTCTCCCCTTACCTTCTTGCCCCCCCCTGTCGCGGCGGAAGACCCCTCCTACCTTTATTCGTCTTCGGAATACATTTCACTCGCGCCCTAAAGGCCAGCAAATGTTAGACGCCTTTAGGTTCTTCTCCCTCTGCCGCCATCGCCTCCTTCCCTGTTTTCCATGCCCTCGCCTCAATAGAATGTTGGGTCAACACCCCTTGGCCCGCACCTACGAAGTATACTTTTGCCCCCCCTTTTCTAGTCCCTTTATTTGTTTAACCAATTCCTACTTGAGTTGACCTAATTGGCCCATGGCCCACTTTGCCTGTCCTCTGTTCCCCCCTCTCTGACCTTTTTTCCCATGTGATCAAAATCCAGGGCAGTCATTCTCTCCCAATTCAAGGCCGCCTTTTTTTTTTTTTTTCTGGATTCGCCCAAGTTTATTGTTGGAATTACTTGCTCTTACATCAAGACAGACGCTTCACCAAACCCCTCTCCCCCTACCGTTTTCTCCTCCCCTCTTTCTGTGCTTTTGTGAGAGCTTCGTCCAGGGCCTTTCTTCTGCCTGGATTTTCCTAAAGATATAATTTTTCCGTTCGTCAAGTTTATTATCGGCGCCGATCTCATTTTTTTGTATCTTGGCACCAATTCTTTCCCTCCCCCCCGCCCTGCCCCCTTCCTATCCCCCTTTCTTCGACTATTTTTCTTGCATGTTGAAGAAGCCGGAAGCTCGCCGAGTTGGAGGTAGAAAGAGACGTTTTTGTCCCTGATGAAATCTCTTCCCTTTTTTAGCATTTATTGATCCCGGCGGCAGGTCCGATAGAACTGCATTTCGGAGGTCATCCTTTCGCGTTCGTCGCTCCCCCCTTAGCTCTCCTGAATTCAGTATTCTAGATTATACCAGAGTATATTTGAGGAGTCGAGTAACCGTGCTCCCAATACCTCTTTCGTCCCTTGTTCCTGCGGTTGCTTCTGTTTACTTTGGCTCGATCTTCGTATTCTATATTGCTCTTCCTTATTGACGAAGGTAGCGGGCACCCTGTTCTCAATGAACCTCCCGCCCCCACCACGCGCCAGTCGTGGCCCGCTCATTGTTGCTCCCGGTCGCCTGCAGGAATCGTCTTATTTCGCCATCAGGATTTGCTCCTTTTTCTATCTTTTCTGTAGTATTTGTTGACGATCCGGTTCCCGGCTGCATAAACCCTTCTTTTTTTCGGCGGGATTTTTTCTTGACTTGGGTCAGGATCGGAGTGCTTCGGCAGCGTGTGTCCAGCCTTCGTTTCCCTCCTTTTCTTTATTTCTCCCCGTAAAGCATCACGAATTGAGTGGCCCTTCCCCACTTTTCTTCGCCACTCTCCTTCTTCACCAGGCGTTGCTTTATGAATGGCGGGCCTTTCCCACACGTAATTCCCATGTTTGCAGGTCGCGGAGGACCCCGGGTGCGCGGGTTTTGTTCCGCCCCGACCCCCCCAACCCCCTAATCAGCTCTTTATCTGCTCTTTTTTCCGCTTCGAATTTATCGCTCCCATCCTGGACGTAACCTCCGGCGTTCCCCAGTCACCCTCTCTTGGCTTTTCCACGTAGATTGGGGCCATCAGGTCCCTTTTCTCGATTCTAACGCCTTCCCCATTTCTCAGAAGTTGATAGTCGGTCCCTCTTCCCTTGCCCACCGCGAGTTTCATGTTAAGTCCCCTGCGTCAATTAGTTTGTAGACTTCCGGGGGTTTTTCTTTTTTGCCTTGCAAAGCCCTCTTTCCCCTCCTAATCTTTCTTTTTGCTAGAGCTCTTTTCGAGCAGTCAAGAAAACAAAGCTGCCTTTTTTCCCCCTACAACTTTGACGCCCGTTGGACTCAATTTCTCCGGGGGTTTGGAATGATGGAGCGCCTCTCGAGATTTTTCCCTTATCGTCGAAATGGCCGATCACGAAAGGCGTTCTCTCTGCCTCAACGTGTGGAGATCCGCTTTTTTTTCTTCTGTTCTGTTGCGACTCCGCTTTGGAATCGTACGATGTTCGTCTTTTAAGTTTAAATTCCCTCGTGCCACACGCGAACTGATTCTCGCGGATGATTTTGATGGGACTTTTTTCCCCCTCCTGCGGCACCCCGTTATTCCTGAGCACGATCCCAACGTGGTTGAATGACGTTCCTTTGGCCCTCAGCCCACCTTTTCCTTTGTTTTACGCCATCGAAGTGGCGACCTCCCCTTTTTGGTTTTTGAAAGCAAGTGTTTTGCCTTCCGATGAGAGAAGAAGAATTCTCCCCGCCGGTTTCCCCTCGCGTTGCTGTTTCGACTTTTTTTCGTGCCACACGTCCCCCCCCCCTCTTCCTCCCGCGCGGCCAGGTCTTGTTGGCATATTTGTCCTCCCCCTCGACCAAACACTTACTCAGCCCCTATCTCGCCACACTACGTCGCAATGTGCGTGTCGCCCTAGCGGAAGTCTCTTCCCTGATTTCTCCCTGCGCTTGAACGAATTCCTCCGCCAAGAGGGTCGTCTTTTACTTTTCTGATTGGCGCGAAATTCGGAAGAAGGCGCGCCCTCTTCATCGCCGTTCTCTTGAGCAACCCCCTTGATACGCTTCTTTCCCAGCCTTGATTTTTTATCCTAGCATTGGTGAGCCCTTGTGTACGCGCAGCCCGCGCGGTCCCTTCTTATTCGGATAGAGAAGCGCTTCCTGCCGTGGCCTTGTACGCACTTCTGTTTGGGGAGGTTTCCTATAGCCGTTTTCCGTTCTCCTCTGTTCCTGTCTCATGGAACCGAGCTTGTTCCCGCCCACCACCTTTTCGATCTTCCTTCTACGGGTAACCAAAGTTAAGAAAATGTTTAAGCGTTTTTGCCCCGCCTTTTTTTGCTGCCCTACTCCCTTCCGCTTCCCTCTTACAAAACCACAATCGTTCCTCCCGTACTTTCCCTTCTTTCGTTTAAATGCCTGGTACCCTTAAAAACTTTCCACATTGCGCATGTTCATCCCAATCCATCTACGTCCTCTCCCACCTCCACGTCAGCTCTAGAAAGGGCTTTTCCACCCCCTGTTTTTTGATCCGTTTTCTCTTCTTCTCCAGGACTCCCCTCATTGCTAAGTAGTTTCCCCCAAACGGTCTCGTCTCCCTTCGCGTACCATGGATTTTTTCGCTACTTATCGTGACTTTTTCTTTTTTTTTTGTAACTCTTCTCTCCCGCTTTTTTGAACTCTCCCCATTCGTTTTTTTGTTGCTATAGGTCGTCCGCGATGTGCTTTTTTTTCCCAGCAGAAGACCCCTTTTTCGAACTCTTTTAAGACCTATTTTGCGGATGCCCATTTTTCTTGAGTACCATTTCGAATATGGCGTCCTCTTTTCCTCCAAACCTCGTTCCGCTTCCGATGGACGGGTCTCTTCGATAGATGTATCCATCCGGATATGCCCGAACGGCGAGCTTTTTTGCTGGTATTGGGCGCCTCCCAAGCAGGCTTTCAGATTTTTTTTTTTTATGGGCCGTTTCCGGCGCGTTGGGTTTCTCTTCGGTGTCAGAACCTTGGAAGAGAAGCCCTAGTCGCCCGCTCCCTTTTCACCTTCGATTTCAAATAAAGACTCCTGACAGACTTTTAATTTTTTTCACCTCTACCCTGAATGGTTCTCCCCCAAACGCTCATATCGCCTCCTCCATTCCGACATCTCGGCCTTTTTATCCTTCTCTACTTTTTTTATTTCCGAACATTTCCCCCTGACCCCTCTCGGCTAAAGCAGTAATCTTTCTTTCCCCTTGTAACCACTTTTTGCTAAAGCCCTGGCTTCAGAGTTGTGGTTTTTATTTTCAAAAGGTCTTTTTTGTTCTCTTCCTGTTCGAGGTGCTCCAACCCACCCTTTCGACCCAGACGTTCCTGCGCACTTATCCAGCTAGGAATGACGGGAAGTGCGACGTCTGGTTCGGCTTGGGATTTGCTTGGTTTGAGTTGCGCCCAGTTCTGAATGTTTTTTTTGATTACCCCCTCAGCGACTCTTTCACGTCCCTCCCTTGGGTACCTCTGCATAGCCAACCGCCCCCGCTGCCCTCCCTCCTTCTCCCCCCCCCGCCAAATCCCCCAGACTACTAACATGCTTGGTTCGTCATATTCCCGTTTCAGGCCTTACCTCGGCCCTCCCTGTTCTTTTCTCATGTCTCCAACAAGGTTAGATGTGACCTGCTTCTTCCTTTCCTGGACCGCTAATTTGGTTCCCAACTCTTCTCATCATTGTTGTGATTTCGAGTTTCTGGTTCCACCCCCCTTTTCCTTAGCCCCGATTTCAGAATGTACCTGCCTCCGCCCCTTTCCTCCATGAAAACGTCTCTTCCTTTACCTCAGCTGGATTCTTTACATTCGAGTCGTGCCCGGTCGTGCGGTTCTTGATCGATTGAGGAGGTTGGAGAGTTTGCGGCTAGGTTCTCTTTTTATGCAGGTTTACCAAGATCCCGTTTGAAACTTCCTTACAGAGTCGTCTTGTTTTATAACGCCTCCTCCCCCCCTCAGCACCGCCCTTTTCCACCACAGCGACCCCTTGCTAACCCACAAATGTTTCCCCAGAGGTACGACCCGGACGGTTACCGTCATTCCCTTCCCCTTTTTTCTTCGCTCCTTGTGGTTCGTCATGCTTTTTTGCTCCTTCCCTCGACATTCTCTCCAAAGGTTGCTCTTAGCCGGCTGAATTAGCTTCATTGAACTTTTTCTTTCCGCCCCTTGTTCTTTCCTGGCCCTACCGCTGATGGATCTTTATCCTATTGTCGCTGGTGTGTTCAACCTGTGGCCCTATACAAAATATCCCCCCCCCCACCCGCATTTTTTTTTGTACTTGCTTTTTCGCGTTTGAGTCCTCGTCTTTCTTTCCCGCCCTCTTCTTTTTGGACCATTGTAGCAAAAGTAGGGTTTGGCATCTTCCTCTGTTCCCGCTCTGCGCTCTTTTCAATGTCTCCTCTGCCTCCTGCTTTTTGCATTTCATGCTCCTCCCTTTTTCAACCCCGTTCTCCTTTTTCCCTACTTCCCCAAAATTTCTCTTTTTTTTTCCCTGCTCTGTTTAACGCAATGACCGCCCGCCTTCGCCGTTTGTCCTTTTTCCTCGCCGGTCATCTATCGCCGGCCATTGCCTGGCCATTTTTTTTTCTGTCCCCTTCCCCTCCCCCGCCAACCGCAGTTCTGGTCATCAACTGGTTCCTCCAGAAGGTTTCTGTCGTGCCCTGTCGACAACATGGGGTTTTCAGGCTGGGACCACCTCGCCCCGCACTGTTGGCTTACTGGCCATCCACCTTTTTTTTTTGCTCCTGAATTTCAAAACAGCCTAGGTACCTCGGTTCCCATGATAAAACAGAACTCCCCAGGGTCGAGTCGTCGCGACCAATCCCGGATGGTACTGGGTACATTTTTAGCGCGGCTGTTTTTTTTTTCGACTGCGTTTTTTAAACTGTCCCCCCCCCTGAGACACGGATCACCCCAACCCTTTCTTTTTTCTACCCACGTCACCCTTTTCCTCTCTTTTGGGAGGATTTCTTTTCGACTGGTCAGGCCCACTTCTCTTTTGTGCTGTTACTCTTTACCCTGCGTTCCTCTTACGTTTCCTCCTTTTCTTACGTTTTCACTAATCCAGGCAGTCCCAAATAAGCGGCCCCTTTCCCTTGCTACACTATTTCTTGACATGTTTACGCTATTCCTGACTAAGCCTTTGCTTTGCGGCTAGGCCCCCTGCTGTCGCTTTATTCCTTTTCTGCGGCTTCTCGGCGGAAGTTTGTCCACCTTCTCCCCCAAGCAGATTTATTCGGCTTGAACGTCGTTCGATCAGTCCTCAGTTAGCTTCAGACTCCTTTTTTCCCTGGACTTTCCTTGCCCTCTCCCCCCTCTTTTCCCCCATCTTCAATATTCGTACCTTGGCTTTTTTTTTTCTCTGTAGTCCCTATTGTTCGCCCCCCCTCATCTTCTCTCCGAGTCTATTTGATCCCAGGTTCCGGCACAGTTCTAATCACACCCTCCTTGCGCGCGGTCCTTTTTCCCCGTCTCAATTGTCGTGCCGCGTCCGGTCGACAGCCCAGGACCAAGCTTTCCGCGATCCGCCCGCCCTCAGGAGCGCTTGCGTGTCGAGCTTTCTTTGTAGTTTTTCGATCCCTATCCAACCGCATTTACAATGTCTCCCTGCCTCTGGGACTCGTCCCCACGGAGATTGTGAGGCCAGATTGTCAGCCCCCCACCGTTTGTCCCTCTTTGCGTGTTCTTCTTTCTTAATCGGAAACAGAAGCCGATTTGTTTCCACCTACACAACTCTCCTTCGAATTCATCCAACCCCTTGCTGTTATTCCGGCGTGCTCCCCTGCTCTTCATTAAATTTTTCCGGTCTGGCGGCATAACGGTCGCCCTGCTGATCCCCCAGACTTCCACATTTTTCATCCTCCGAGGGCATCTTGAGCGTTGTGACAAGACGTCATTCCTTCCTCACGCTCATCAGACTCTTCCCACCAAGCTCCCCCTTTTTCCGACCTCAAAATGCCTCCTCATCTCTGGATCGATCACGTAGTGCCGTTTTTTCTCCCATGGCTCCTTTCTTTAGAAGCAGCTCCCCGTGCTTTTTTCCCCAAGTATGCTTTGTAATAGTCTCGACTTCGCCAACATCCTCCCCGGCATGCCAACGTCAATTCCTCTCTACTATTCCCTTGTTTTGAGTTTTTTTTCGTCCAGATCCCTTCTTTCCCTTTTTTTTCATCTATGTTTGTTTTTGTAGCGAGCTCTTCTGAGTACTCACTCACCCAAATCCCTCCCTTCATCGCCAAAAGACGCTTTCCTCGTGGCTCGGGCTAGGAGTGGGACCTATGTATCTCTGGATTCACTTTGCCTCAACTTTCTCTTACAGGGTCCGGTTCGACTGACTCCGCCGTTTTGGTCTTTTTTCCCCCCCTAGTATTCCCGTATACCCCCGTCGGGCTTTTCGACTATAGTTTTTTTGACTGTCCGTTGATGCGGAAGTTCCCCTAATCTATCTCATCTACTCTCACTCTTTTAGATGTTTCCCGGCCGCCCGCTTTTTCCTGGCTTCCCGAACTTTCCCCAACCCTTTGGACTATCTGCCCTTTCTTGCCGCCCGGCAGAAGCCAAGGCTTGTGCCTCCTTCCGCGCGAACGTAACCTTAGTGTTGATTGGGCTGTGAAGCTTCTTCGATTCTCCAGAGCCAGCCTAACACTTTTTCCCCCGATCTGGCACCCTTTTCACCTCCCCGCTTGGTGGTTCGCTGGGTCCCCGATACAGGGGAAACGTGTCCGATCATCCCCGCGCGTTCATTTTCTTGTTGACCTTGAGTTCCTCGCTCCCCCACTACCATTTGACCCCCCCTCTCTACCCCTCCAGTGCCATCCTTTGGAGGCGTATGCTTAAGGGCCTTTTTTCCTTGTGCCATATTTCCTCCCCCTTCGGTTTTCCATTGAGCCTGAACTGTTTTCCTCCAGTTGTTTCCTTTGGGGTCTTCCGACCTTTTGGACGCGGCCCTTCCTGGACCGAATGAAAGATGCCCCATGCATATTTCGTTGTTTTGCGCCCTTGACTCTTCCAGCACCTCTCCAATTGACGTTTCCAAAAGAGCAGGGACGCTTGGTACTTTTTCTTGCCTACCCCAAGATCCATCGTAGACTAACCCTTTCGGTTATTCCCGGCGTTGACGAGCTTACACGCGAAGTGAGGACGCTCCGAGATTTCAGTTTCTGGTTCGTTTTCTGTCGTGACCGATGACGGCGAAACCCGATGGTCTTTTTTTTCGTGATCCCCCCCGTTTGGGGCTTCCCTCAATTCGGCGAACGCAATGATCCGGCGTCACCCCGTCTTACACTGTCAATTTGAAAATAGGTCTAAGCTTTGCCCCCCTTTTGACGCCCCTTTTTGGCGGCCTTTTAAGTGCAACCTACGGAAAGAATTACCCCCCCAAACCCGGCTCATCGGCCCTCCTTATTTTCTACAACTTCCCGGCCTTTATGTCTTTTCCATTCGGTACTACGTGCCCGTCCAGCAAGCTCTCATATTTCCCCATGTTATTCCACCCCGACTAGTGATGCTTCCACAGCACAAAGCTCCTACGGTGATCGTGTTCACCCAACAAGAATGTTGGGGCCTCTATTTTGTTTTTCTGAGTCTCTTTTTGCACCCCTTGACTCCAAGTGAAGGCCCCCCTTACACCTTCTTAGGCCCCTGTCTCGTTACACGGGCTTTTGCGCCTCATGAACTGACTTGTTTCTTCCGTACCGCAGTCCCGAGCTGTTTGTCCCAGTCTTCCTTTTTTTTTTAAAGGCCAAGCGTTAGGGCGCCCAGTTCGTTTAGACCCTTTCCCCCCCCATTCCTTCACTAAACTGTTGTGGGAAGCCGCTTTGTCTGCCTACTTCTCAGTTGCGTCAGAGACCCCAGGGTATGATGCCCCAAAATTTCCCTCCGCTGGCGGCTCTTTCTTTGTACCTCCCCCCAGCGGCGCGTGCCTCTCTCTGTGGATTCCATCCCGAGGACCTTTTTCTTTGCCTGTCTTTCTTTTGATTTTCCAGTGTTCTTTTCGAGCCCCCAGAGCAGGCCTGAGATATTTTTGCGGAGGTCTTTCTTTCCTTCTCTGCTTTTTTCTCATTTCTTGTGATTGCCCAGGCCTCAGCACTTATTTTCTCTGCCGCTAGACGGGAAAAATAAATCCCTCAAGTCCCTCTGACCACTCAAGCCCCCCCTCCCTTTTTGGAGCCTGGTTTTTTCCCCCCCAAATTGCTGAGATATTTTCCGCAGTTCCCAGAGGATACTGAAATTTCTTATCTTTTTTTTTTGTATCAGGTGCCTCCCCAGTGTGAACCACAACGCCCTCTTCTTTCCTCCCGTGTAGTCCTTCAAGATTTCTTTTTCCCAAGTTTTTCTCCCTTTTCTGCTCAAGATATCTGAAAGGGCCGATCGTCCGGCTTCTTCCCCCCCCCCTGCCATTGGTCGCGTCGGGTTCCTCTTTTTTCTCTTAGAAACCTCCCGGTCCGACAGAGTTTCCTCGTCCTCAAATAGGACTTCCTCGCGAACCGTTCGTTCGTCCGTCTCTTTGTTTTTTCGTCCCCCTTTTTGGGGTTGCTTTTGGTTGGAGAGGTAGGCTCTTTTTTTCTTGCTTAGGATCCCAAATCCTCCTACTTCTGGCAATTCCTTTTCGATGGTAATAAGCGGGTGACGCCTCCCCCTCGAGGGTCTTGCTTTTTCGCGTATCTCCTCTTCGATTTTGAGACCGCCTCTCCCGGCACTAAGCCCCCCTGCCCTTCTTCGCGCTATGAAGTATCTTACTCTGACCTTACTTCGCAAAATGCTTCGCATGACTGCCTTCCCGGCCATTTTCATTGGTCCCCGCATTTCGCTAATTCGTTACCAAGACTTATAAGTTTGTTGTTGTGCTAGATCTGAGGTTGTTCAATTAGAGTCTGGTAAAATGACCTTCCCTGAAGTTTTTCGAATCTTTGATTACATTCCCCGGTATAGCGAGATGATAGACTTTCATGTAGAGTAAGTTGTGTTCTTTCTTTCTCTCTTTCCTTTGTCCTTATCTAGTCTTTGGCGGAGGCGGCGGAAAGCCATGCTTCTCTCCGTCCTTTGCCCTGTTCCATGGATATCCGAGGTTGACCAAGTATTTTCCCGCACGATCTGCTTGGTTTTATACCTCTAAGCCCCCCCCATTTTTCCGACATGTGCCATTGATCAACCCCAAGGCTTCCCCCAAAATTCCTAAAAAGAACCTGGCTGCTCTCCAAGACGGGTCACGCCTCCCTCCCCTCTCCTATTGATGATCTAGTTTTTCGCTTTCTTTTCTTTTCTATGGATTTGTCCGCGTCAAACTCGAAACCTCATCTCCCCATGCCTGTGGTCTTCCGCCTTCTGAGCCGTTCATTTTTGGACCGAGGCCTTATCCCTTTTTCCGAGGCAACTGGACCCTACATCTTTCTGACGGATATCGTTTGTCTTTTTGAAACCTGTTCCCCTTACTTAAACCCCCCCCTCCCGTATCTTGCTGCTTTCGCTAGCTCCTTGTCTTGCGCTGGTCTGCTTTTCTTCTATTATTTTGTCGATTTCCCCGTCGCCCCCCAAGTATCTTGGCGTTTGCACTTTTCCTTTTCTTTTATCTCCCCGTTATTCATGGGAACTGGCTTTTGACTCTGCTATCTTCTTCCCACTCCATCGGAAAACCAGGGGTCTGCTTCTTCCCATCCGCAACTTAGTCTTCCGGAAGGATCTCTCCCAACCTCCCCGACTGCTTTCGCCCGTTTTACTTTATCACTTGCTGGATCCGCCGCCGCGTGTGGCCAGCGATGGTTTTGCGTCCCTTCCCCCCGCAGACTAGCATTTATTTTTTTTTCAATCTCCCCTTGTTTCCGCCATAAGAATTCCACCCTCTTCCAGAAAACCCCATTTTCTCTTTTTCTTTGGGGCCCCCTTGCGCCCCGCACTGGGCGCCTACGTTTAACATTTCCTTTCCCAACGGAGAGGAATGGACTTTTGGTTCAACAGCTCCGCACGCGTCTCCTCAAACCAAGCGGTCGATAGGCTCTCCCCCCCAATCCCCTGATGGTACCCTTATGGACAACTCCGGGCGCGTCCGTATTTGTGGTCCGTGATACTGGTCGTATGACACGCCGCCATCTCTAAATCACCCCCCACCCAAATTCTTTTTCTCTTTCCCAAGCTCCTTTTCTTTTTCGTCTTCTGTTTGCGGGAGAGCGATTAGCTGATTTCTTACTTCATTATGCGGGTGATTTTTTTCCCTCTTTATGTCCCTACAGCGTAAGGACGTTCTCTCTTCTCAATTTTTGGGAACTGTCTTCCTTTCCCTTGTCCTTCCCCCCCCTCAAAAAAGTCCCGCGGACAAATCTCCCCTACCCTTTCGAACTATGTGACATGTGTCAGATTCCCCTTCGCTCGCCTGCTTGAGAAAGATTTTTACAGAAAAGTCTGTTCTTCTCCTTCAAGATGTCGGCTGTCCAGACTTTTTTTTGCATTTCTCTTCGGTAGGGTCACAGCACTTGCCCTTTCCGATCATGCCTCCTATCCGAATCTTCGTTTCTCCGATTGGATATCCCCCCCGGTCTTTCCCAGTGCTCCCCAATCCTTTTCTTCCTTTAACTTGGCGGTGTGCTGTGTAACCCGTGTACGCGTACGACGTCCTAGTCTTTCCTTTGATCAAGGTCCCTGGGCCCCCAGGTAGCCCTACTTCCCCCCCCCCATCGCAACCATCTTGCGAGCCTCCGTGTCCCGCCCAATTTTCCCGAGCCGGTCGATGGCAGTTCAAAGTTTAAGATCCTCGCCCCATTTTCAGGATGTCCCTGACTTGCGTGTCGAGCGTCTTCCGTGTCTTGGCTCGCTGTCCTGCACATTTTCGTGTCAAACTCGCCCATTAGCTTCTTTCCTGCCCGGTCTTTTTTTTGTCGTGTGGGCATTTATTGGCAGAAACAACTCGTTTCTCGTGGTACTTTTTCCTTCTTTCTCCTCAGAGAAAATCCCCTCCTGCTTTCGTTCAACTCAAAATCCCCCCTATCTTTCTCCTAGAATACATCAACCGGATCGGTTCGAAGGGTGGAGCAAACCTTATCCAAATGTTTTGCCCATTCCGTACTGTCCCGTTGTCAGAGGGAGGCACCCTACCCCTACCATCATCAGAGAGGGACCCTCTTTGCCTTCGTATTTTTTGACCCTTATTCTACGACCCCTTTCCTGACGAACCCTCTCCGGTCAGACCCCGCCCCGGTCCGAAGAAGAGATTTCTCCCTCGAGTTCACTCTGGAGCGCCTAAGGCTCAGCCTTCGTCGTCGAAGAAGCCCTCTTTCAGGTTTATTCTGTCTCCCCACCGCCCTACGACCGGCCGCCCCACTTGGAAATTTAGCTCTTGACGTCTTCTTTTTTTTTCTTTTTTTTGCTCGAAAAATCTCCATCCTCCTCCGTGTTGTTTTAGATATACTCTTTTGATTCAGAAGCGGACCCTTAACTGCATCATTTTTCCTCCTATCTCCTTTTCCTTCCCGGGAGAGGTTCCTCGGGGTCTTTCCCTCTTTTGCAGACTTTGAATTTTTACCCTTGTCGAACATGACCTCTTTTTTTTAAGATTTCTGACTGTCCGACCCATCGTATGGCTCGCTCCCTTCTTCTTAGGAAGGGGCTTTTCCGAGGCTTGGTTTTTTCCGGTTAGCGGACGGGTACATAACCTCCTTTTCCCCAGAACGATTTTCCTCTCGAGGTCTTCTTCATTTGGAGGTTATCCAGCCTTCCCGGGATTCTCCGAAGTCTGGCTTTTCATGCTTTCTTGGTGCAGAATGGAAACACTCCCCCCCGAATGTTTTTCTTACCCTACTCGAAGTTTGCTCACCTTTCTCCTTTGGAACGCCAAGTCGCTTTTTCCGATATCTCTCTGACAACCTTGTTTAGAGGTTGTGTCCCCACCCCGTGGTCGCCCCTTCCTTCCGCAAGAGACTGTTCAAGTCAAGACTTCGAGCGGCCTTCTTGGGCCATGCCTTCGTCAATTTTTTCTGATCGCCACCTCCAATCCCTCCCCCTTCTCGACCAGAAAGTATACCCTAATGAGAGGGGATGCGGTGTGAATTGACCCTGTGGGGTTTTTTTCTGTTCCCCGTACCCTTGTATAGGGCCACTTCCTTTGAGCTTCAGGTGTTCCTCTTGGTATGAGATGTACATTGGCTCTTCCCTTTTTCCTACTTCCCTTCTTCAGATCTTATCTTCCCTTCTCAACACCGGAATCGAGAGAAACCCTCCCATCAGATTGACGTCCTCTTCAGTTACTTTTGCGTACTTTTATTTTTCCCGCAAAATTCTCATTCTCCCTCCTGAGATATGCTTCTGGCTCTCATGTCTCCCTGAGACGTGCTGGACGCTTTCGAACTTGCTGATTTATAGGGTTTTCTGACTGACAGATCCTTCCCGTTAAACTCCTTATGAGTGAGGATCAAACACTCGCGGGCTCCCTCCAAGTTTTTGAGCGTCAGGGGCGCAACACATGCAAGAAAAAATTTACTCCTTCGGCTATTTTTGCTCCTTTTCTACTATATTAGTGCCAATCTTGATGCATCCACCACCAGGATATTTTTTCTGCCCGTCTTTCACTCCGGCCTCGTAATGTTCGTCATCTCTTTCCCTTGAACTCCCCCTCATCTTCAAGTGCCGCCCTCAGATCGAATCTATGCTCCACCCCTCCTTAACCAAGCTGCCGAACGGTGTAGTGTGTACTCCCCCCCCTTTTGTGGGACTCCCTTTTCGTCTTTGCTCTAGAGGTTTTCAGACGGAGCGTTCCCCAACTCCCGGCTCTGAGCTTCGTCCCAGTCCGTACCCTCCTGTCCTTTTTTCCCCTAATGACTTCGACCGCTTTTCGTTATCCACCCGAGTTCGAACGCGCTGTTTTTTTGACCTTCCTCATTCTGTCTCGTTTTTTCATGGTTGCCTTCGTAGGAGACCAGAGCTTTTTTGCGACTGTAACCCTTCCGAACTGATCCATTGTGTCGCGGTACTTCGCTTTGTTCCTAGTTGCGGTCTCAACAGTGTCTATTCCCCCCAATCACCCTGATCTTGCGTCATTTTCCCCTAACCCCCCCTCTGGTTGCTCTTCTGCGACTCTTCCCCATCTGAGACAAGAAAGTGATCCCATTTCTTGTATGTTGTGCGAGTCCACAGAGCAGGCGAAAGCTTCCCTCTTTTTGCGGCTGGTGTTTCCGGCCTCTCCTTTTTTTTTTCCTCTTTTTGTGATAAAGTACTGCGGAGAAGTCGAGCCTCGTTCGATGCTCGTGGGCTCTTATCAATAGCATCCATTCCCTCCTAAGCAGAAGACATTGGTCGCCATTCTCCCCCACACTCCTTCGAGACAGACTAGGACGACCCTCCCTGACATTCTCTTATTTAACCCGATCAGTCACGATAGCTTTTGCTCCGGTGCCCTCACAGTTTTTCAACCCCCCCTCGTACACGAGGGATCTGGACCCCAGGGGCTCTTAGTTTGGACCGGTAATCTCAACCCAGGGGCTGCTAAAGTCTTTGATGGCCTTTATGCGATTCTGTTCATATCCCCATGCCCGTTGGTCGCGCTGAGGTTTTTCGATTTTTTTTTAGCAACGGACTCCAGACGGATCTTTCCCGCCCTTCCCTCATAGTTGAGGGAACTTTGCGTTTTGAAGTCTTTGCGCATTGGGTTCTCCTTTGCGTTGGCTCAGGCAGGGTGTCCTGTTTTTTTTTTGCTTCACACGACCGCGACTCTGATTGCCCTATTTCCCTACGGCCTCACTTGTCCATCTCCGTTTCTCTTGCTTGTCCGCCAACTCGCCCGGTTTTCTAATCAGGATTTTCTACCGCAAAGATACCCGACGGCGCGCACTTGACCTCTTTCAAGCTTCGCGTACGAGACCTTTCCAAAGGTTCGCTTCGCCTTTTCCCTTCGGCAGGGTCGGATTCATCGCTAATTCGGGGCCACAA
>Ga0179593_1809245_pt1 | contig 20613 bp, 16 predicted proteins | sample CZODoug2_1_08_16_FD_185931 | JGI IMG/M metagenome (GOLD analysis project Ga0179593, IMG submission 185931) | Vadose zone soil fungal communities from Angelo Coast Range Reserve, California, USA - CZODoug2_1_08_16fungal (PacBio error correction) | ecosystem: Environmental > Terrestrial > Soil >... | reverse complement strand
CCCCCCCGCCGATCTTCCTTTTGCCGGCCTCAAAACTTTAAGAGCCACAAAAAAAGCCCCTTGATTAACTGTCGTACCGCCTCTGAAAGGACTAGAATCTCCTCCTCGGGAGCCCCTTGCCATTGCTCGTTTCTCGACTACCCCTCTTTTTGCCAGCGGACTCACTCCCGGATTATTGTTTTTAAACCCTTTCTCCTTTGACTGCGCCGACCTGACTGCTTTTAGTATACCCGGGCCACCGCTTCGTGGTCCCATGGGTGTACTTTGACTTTTCCCGTTTAGGCCCTGAGGGATGTGGGATCTGTTTTAACATTCTGACCCCTGTCTTCTTTGGCCATTAAGTTGTCGTGACGTTTTTTCTTTCTCCTCCTGATCCGTGAAGTGCGGCATTCGGATTGGTTGTCATATCGCCTGGCTTTTCCCCCCCCATTCCTGGGGGAGGCCTTTCTTCTGCCTTTCACATTACTGATTTCTTTCGGACCCTTGTCGTCTTCACGCCCCGTTCTAACTTTTGGTTATCCTTCGGGACACCTGACCCCCCGACTGCAGACTGATATCGTCTTTGGCGGTCTCCGGGCCGCATCACCTTGGGAGCGGCTACCCGTTATTTCTTCTTTTTTTCTCTTCCTGCCAACTGGGACGACCGCCACGAACAGACTCTTTTTATGTACAACATTTGAGTAGCGTTTTCTCGTGGTCCGAGAATTGGGCTCCCGGCTATCGGCCCATGGGTGTACGGCAAGTTATATCTTCATCTCCCAACTCAATTTTTTTCTGCAGATTTCTTCGATGATCGAATAGGAGTGTCCGTTTCATTTTCTTCTTAAATAGGTCAAGTTTTTCCCCCCCTTAGGCGCTACTGTTGTCTCTTTCACTTCGACTCCTTCCTTCTCCCACGGTCGCCCTTGAACCTGGAAAGTTTGAAGCGCTTGCATAGCCCGCGGCGAACTTTCAACACCCTTTCTCTGGGAAAGTTTTGTCTCGACCAGCTTGGTTCCCTCCCTCTCGATTTTTCCCTTTCGATTTTTACTCATCGACACGGCTACAATGTGATTCTTTTTCCTTCCGTCTTGCGTTAATTTGTTATTCGTTAGAGCTTTCTTTGATGTTTTTGAGCCCCGACCTTTTCTTTTTTTTTGCATGAGAGATATCTTTGTAGTCTTGTTCTGTGGAAACCCCACCCCCTACATCGTTCGGACAACTGCTACTTTCTCAGTCCGACGATCATCCCCCCCCATTCCTTTTCACTTTCCTACTTGCCTAGGAGATGCCCGCGTCTTCCCTACGGACAGCCCTGTTCTCGTTCTCAATCGCGTTCGCTCTTTCGAGAGGTCTCAATAGGACAATTCACCAGGAAGTAATTTCGACTGGCCTAAAAGTTTTTCTCCCCGTCTGTTTCTTCACGTGTCCTCCGATGAGCTCCCTCAACCAAACAGTCATCCAGATTATTAGTTGGCGATTCCCTTTTCGAGTATGATCAGCCAGCCCGTTTCGAGAATCCGAGTTTCGATTCCTGGGTGACACAACCCCTTGCCCCAACGGAGTCCCTAGTCTTCCTCCCTTCTCCCTACTCTGATACCATCGCGCTTCGATCTCCCCCTTCAGAACATCTCGTAATTGCCGATTCCTCGAGAGTATTTCGAGCCCTCCTTTCCCCGGCGTTAGAAGGAAGAGGATCGCGATAAAGACTTTAGCGGAAGATGTTCTATGAGATGTAGGATCCTTTTTTCCCCTTTCTTCCCGCTGTGAATTCCTTCTTTTCGGCCGCGGCCGCTCCCTGTCTTTTGTAAAACAAGGTGAGCTGTTCCACAGTTGTTTTTACAGTGCCGCCTATTTCAAGCACGGACAAAACCCTCATCACTATATTATAGACTTCTCGTTTTTGAGCGTTGTTGAAAATCCACCCCGGTAGAGGGTCACTTCATCGAGGCCTATTCCCCCCACACCCAACACGATCTTGGTGTGGGAAATGTTTTGAGTCATGCCCTCTTAATTGAGATACATTCACGCCAGCTTGCAGTCCTTACTCGGCACGAGGGTACTTTTCCTTTTTGAGCGCCAAGACGGGACTTACCCGACCGGCGGGCCCATGTAATTGACCTCCTCCGCACTGGATCGTGATCAGAACGTCTTTCCTCTTTTTGCTCCCCGGGCAGGACGTGTAGGCGCCGAACCATTCCATTTCCCCGTTCCCCAGGAGTCATATCTTCTTGAAGTGTAGAAGACCAATATGAGGTGATCAAAAAAGCCTTTTAGCCGCCTGACCAAAACTCAGAGTTGCAGTTTCATTTCGTTCATTTCGTGTAATAATTCGCCCTCTTTTCCAGCTAAGCCTCTTTTGTAACGCTTCCTACATCGAAGAGCGAAACGCCGCTCCGAGTGATCGGGCGCATCTCGTGTAATGTTACTGATAGTGGTAGTTGAAAACCAAGGATTAGAATTTTTGACACATTTGTTCCTATACGACACTGACGCTCGTCCCTTCATTTTAGTTGAGTGGAATTGGACCGCACAAAAGCACCGATTGGGGAAGGTGAGGGTTAGTATTTTCCACGCTCTACAGTATATCAGGCACATGCTCGTCGGGCCTTGCGCATGGTCCACGCTCCGTGAACTTTCTTAGATGGACAGTAGGATCATTGACGCTGACACAAGGACACTCACATTAAGGGACGAGAAATACAATGTTTCATTCCCGACATAGGGTTTTTCCCTAACCGATGGGGATCCTCTCCACGCCCTCCCTGACTCGCAGTTACGCCAAAACACCCTTAGCAGATCACCGAGCTAGCCAGCTTCTACACCCACACGGGGAACCAATGAAGGACAGCAACTCCCGGGCTCCGCCGTACCGCATAGACCCCAAGACCCACCCTACGCCTTCTATTTTTACAATATCACCCCCCTCCAGCTCGCATTGAACGCCCAGCAAGCACGATCGATCGCCATTGTAGGCTTGCTTCCCGGCGACCGACTCTCATCGCTCGAATGATTGCGAGAAACGTATTCAGAACATTGTCCTCTGGTCGCTGACTGTTCGTGCCCCCGCTCCGATTAGTATAACATTTTCCCTCCAGCACCCTGTGTCCTGAGCCTTCCGGCCTTTTCTGCCGATCGGCATTTCGTCGGTGTTCCGGAACAGACCGACCCTCGTCCAGGTAAACGCATCAAATTTGCAGCAAGACCTTGCGTCGCCCTCCTCTTCCCTGTACCGGCGAAACGCCTGACCTTACAGCTTCGTTTTTTGCAAAGAAAATTACCCCCTCCATGCTTCTGTGCCAGCAAACGCCTTCACGCCTCCAAACGGCTGAATGATAATTTCCTCCTTCCCGCTTTTTTTGTTGTTTCTCGAGTTTCCCCCCTTTTTGTGCGCCCTTTTGCTGCGATCTGCCGGCCGGCGTTAGGATGCTTCGGAACACGCTTTAAGTCTGCGCTGAAGTGATAATAGGCGACAAGCATTTCATACCCGTTTTTTTTTCACTGGGAGACGGTATTGCCTGCTTTCTATTCGAGAGGTATGAAATGTCCAAAAACTGTGGCGTTCTTTTTTCCCGTGCGCACCCTAGACCCACCTGCCGACTCGGCGACGAGCCGACTAGAGTCGAGGGGCACGGCGGATGTCGTCAACGTTTGCAGGTTATACGGTAGCGTGAGAGGGGGGCCTTGGTGTTGACTCATCTTCCTGCCATTCTCCCTTTTCACGATAGAGGTTGCTCCTCTCCCGTTGGGCGCGTGTCGACGAAGCCAGCAGGTTGGAGCAGAATGAGGGTTTAATTTCTGTCGTGCGGCTTCGTTATTCCCGCAATGAATTTTCCCCCTTTGTCTTTTGTGAGGGCTTCGGATTTTTCCCTTGTGTGGTCTGGCTTGCTGATGCAGTTTAGATAGCTGTTGTGTATCCCTTTTCCCGTGGTGATCATGGGGGCCTCTACTCGGTTTCTCCTGAGCGGTTGCGGATGATTCACGTCTTTGGGTTTCTTTCCTCCCCCTCATTGCTTTTGTCTTCTACACACATAGGTGCGCAAGGGCACCAAGACCAGATTTCGTCCCTTTCTTTCTGCAGTGTTTGCACGTCCATGATCGCTACATGGTTTTTTTTTTCCCAGACAAAGGACCTCCTCTGTCATGTTTGATCTGATAGCGCGGCGCGGTCAGCCTCACCACAGACTCTGGCTTTTTTCCCCCCCTAGCGCACTGCGGAGTCCATCTTAGGTAGATAGCGTCCGCACGATTTTTGTTCGTAGTACCAATGTTGTCAGCCGCTCTAATCCTTGAGGTGTTCAAGGTCCGACTATCCGAAATGGAGAATCTCCCGTCTGTCTCCCTAACGCGGATCGGCTGGCGGTTAGGCCGGAAAATGTTCTTTTGCTGGCGATTTCCCCACAGTTGAATATACCCTCTCTCAACCCCCTTTTTCGCCGGTTGCTTCTCTTTATTCTTTCACATGGTAGGCTACACTTTGCAGACTAATCGATACGGACAAACGTGTGCGCAGTTTCCGGTCCTCAGCCGCATTCGGACAATATTGTAGCCCCACCTCGTCGCCGATGTTCTTGAATCACTAGTCCTTAGTTTCCCAGGGATACCTTGAGCCGTCCCAATGCTGATCCATCGTTTTCGTCCCAGGCATAGGAATAGCGCTTCAAAGGCAAGCTATCTGGCCCTCTGCGCCTTGGCGGCGCGACTTTTTCCCGAGAGGAGACAACCAGTCCCCCGATTCTTCTTGGTGTGGTTCATATGACCTTATATCCACAGTGCGCAGTTTTATCCCAACCGCGGTTTTTCCCCTGCACACCTGCCAAAACCCGATGAACTTAAAACGCATTCTTCTGTGGGTGTCTTAGCTTGACTCATCGTGACTGATTTGCACTCACAACTGTGTGACAATTTCCGAGCTTGTACCTGACTCCCCCTCGTCGAACAGTGAGTGACAGAGACGTTTCCGATACGCTCTGATCATGCACTTGTTCTGACATCTTCCCTGACAAGCTCGGGCTCGTCCCGTCCTCCTTACGTAAGAATTAACTGGCGTGTCTCTACATCCTTTTTTTTTGTCATCGAAATTACAGCTTCCGAGGAGTTATTATCAGATTACATTTTTTTGGTCCTTATAGGCCCTTTCTCGGCTCTGGTCCCTTTCGGCTCGATCATGGGTTAATGTTTTTACTCGCCCTGGGCATTAGCTAACGTTCTCGTTAAACTCATTCGTTCTTTCTATTATACCTTGGCCTCATTCTGGTGCCCAACCATACACCACCTCGGGGTGGCGGGAAGTAATTTCTTAATTTTTTTTTCTAATAAGTTTGAACTTTTGCTTTAGAACCATCTCTTTTTGTTCAATTAATAATTTTCCCCCGTCTCGAAATGTGTTTTCCCCTTCAGATGAGTCCCTTTACCTTTTGTGCTGCTTCAGAGTATCGCAGCTGTTCCGACGGAGAAAGTCTATTCCATTGGGTGCTGATCCCTGGCTGACAATGAACTGAGTGACATTTGCCCTCCTACGATGTGGGTTTGTTCTATTTCATGCCCCTAATAATAGAGATATACTTACCATTCCCCACTTTCCGTTGGATACCCCCCCCCTCAGATACTTACGTCACGAGGCAAAAGGAAGAAGAACAGGATAGTAGCGAAGCAAAGCAGGGACGTTACAGACGAGACAAAAGTAACCAAGTTCCAAGCTACTTCTTCGTATCGTTCACGAGAGCTGCAGAGGGAGAAAGAGGCAGATCGGTGATGGGAATATGTATGGGGGGGACGTGGCTCGGGGGGAACAGAAAAGAGGGGGGGAGATCGGGCAGACAATTGAAGTCTATTTGAAAAGATATGATGATAAGGAAGAGACGCTGGAGTGAAGAGAAAAACGAGATGTTGGAGATGAAAGGAATCAACGGATAAGACAGAGAGCACAACGAGAAATTGAGGGGCAAATCGGAGGCAGTAACAGCCAGTGAACAGCGGGTCCACGCAGTGGCATGGAAGAAAACAGCCAATCGGGGGAGGTAGGGACTTAAGAAAAGGGAAGGAAGCGCGAAGCAAAGCGCTAGGAGCGTTGTGGTCGGCGTGAGAAACAAGGGTAAAAGGAAAGAGAGGCGTGCAAATGAGAAAGCTAGATGGGGTCGAGGAGGAGAGAAACGCAGTTGGTGGAATTAGGAGAGAGAGGAGGAGGAAACCATAAACTTGAGATAGTCTAGAAAGAGGTTTAACTCGATCCGTTTTCGGGGTCGAGTTGAATTCCGGATCTGCAAGCGTTTCTTGCCCAAATGGGTCTCCGTGTCTCTGATCTCCTTCCCCCAGTCTTGCGAAGGAACATAAGCTTTTTTTGAGTCCCCAATCAACCCACCCCCTCTCCTTTTTGGGCAATTCAGGCTCTTGTGATGGCTATCCAACCTCGGTTCGATCGTCTTGGACCCTATTGGTCCGCAGGTTGCAGCTATAGATCCCTTTGCAGGTCCCATAAGCCACACAACGGGTCTTTTTACGTGCATATAAGGGCCCCAGCAAAGGTCCTTCCCTTTCCACATGATCCCCTTCTTCGACCCTATCAGGGTGGTCCTCGAAGATTTGCACCGATCGAGGGTTCTTTTGAACGCTACTCATGGATTGGCCATTAGCCAGCCGGACGTCCGAGCGATGTTTTCTCCCCGAAGCTCGACATCGCTGAATTCATTCACCCATCTTTGTCCATCAGCACCACGTCTGTTCGTATTGCCGGTTTTAACGACATGTTATCGGTAACAAGTCATTACAATCCGGTGTGATTCGGATACCCTTTTTTCTTTTCCTAGTCGGTCCCCCTCGCTGGAAACGACATTTTTTATTTTAGCGGTGGGTCAGTATGTGCCTTCACCACCCCCCGGCACCCTTTATTCGATACTTTGTCGTGTTCGGTGCTCATCGCAGGTACCGCAGCATAACGACAATTCAGGGGAGCGTGTAACTGGCCCCTTTCCCTTGGGTGATAGCCCCTTGTGAACTATATGAACGACGCACTCCACCCCCAGACGCGGCCTATAAGATGCGCTAGAGCACTTTTTAATGGCAACGTACCGGCGGAAAGATGGGTAAAGTAACGCCCTCTCACCTTTTTAGGCGCAATAAGGGGTTCGAGACCACTTCCCCCCCCCCCCCCTTTCGTCCTTCCTCCCTCCAATTTTCACCCCGGGAGGATTGGTCGTGGCTGGGGCGGTCCCCTCTTCGGCACTTTTGTCCAGGAGTCCCGAGTTTCCAGAGATCCTTTGAAGTCTTTCCTCCGTTCCAAGACTGTCTTCTTCGGTATGCGCCGGCGATGCACGTTTAGAGCCAGGGGCTGATTATCGCAGTCATTGTATTTTGCCGTAGTGTGCCCGTGTTCCCTCTGTATCGGAGTTTTTGCCGCTAAGTTTTTTCGGCACACCCTTCCTTCCGGGTTGATCCTCTTACTTCTCCGTTGGTGTGTTAGTCTACGTTCCCCTGATTTTACTCTTTTGCTGCGCTAGGACGCTTGAACCCCACTTGTCCCCGCCACGACCAGCCGCTCGCGGACTCACGGGCCTTTGTGCTGCATCCCTCCTTTCGTGTCTCATCCACCTGCCCCAATAGAATTATTCCTACTCGCCTTTTTGGCTTTCTGCCACGTCAGCTTCGCTCTTCTCCGAGGCACCACTCGGTTCCTTTTATTTCTTGCTCCCTTGGTTCGGAGAGCACCCAGTGGACAGCCTTCCTTGTTTCCTCAGGGGTGGACTTGGTTTAGTTGGCTGCCGAGCCGCCGAGGTTCGTTTTTGCTCGTTCGCACCACACCTTCTTGAACCCGGCTGTTGTTCACACCATCTCGGCTTTTCATTTCGCCTCGGCTTTCTTCCCCTTCATTGAGGTATTCGCGGTTGTTTCTTTTTCCAAATGTGTAGGGCTCCTTGCATTTGCCTGTACCATCTTTCCTTTTCCTTGCGGACTGTGTTTTAAAGGATTCTCGGCAGTTGCACCGTGGTGGTCTCCTCGGCCCCAACATGCAACCCTCTTTCCCTACTTTCCCCTTAGTTCGTGTAGGCCTGACCTGGTTGCCAATACCTTCATCGAGTATACCGGACCTTATTTCCCCTCTCCTCTTCGTAGGCGGTACCCTACCGCTCACCAGATGGTCAGCTCAAATAGGGCGGTCTCGTTGATCGTCTTTCGAGAAATTTAGCTCCCACCTCGTCCGCCGATTCTGTACCTTCCCACAGGTAACATCAGTCTCGCAAAATCCTTATGTGATATTAGATTTTGTCTCTGACGTGTACTGGGACTTACTTGTTATTTTTATAGACTTAGGCGATTCTTTGTTTCACTAAGGGTTTTTTCGCCCCCCTGTTTTTCGATTACTGACTCTCCCCTCTTCCTGCGCGGTCGCGGCGGTACCGGGGAAAGGTGGGAGAGAGATTTCCCCTCAGCCCCCCGCGAGGCCTCAGCGGCGCCAAAAAGTGTGGAGGTCCCCCTGTACTTTTTCCAGTAGCTAAGATTGCTTCTGGTTCAGCGCATGCCGCTCGTACATTTGTTTAATTTTCCGGTAGTTACCGCCATACGGCCGTTGAGAAAAGATTTTTCAGGTTCCCCGTTCCTTTAGCCCTCTCGACCTATTGCGAGTATTTGTATCCTATTCGGTCTCTTGGATCTGATTGGTAGCCCCGACCCCGTTTCCAATTGACGAGTATCTCATGTCTTATTGTGCTCTGCGGAGGAAAATCCACCACAAGAAACCCTCCTGCCAGTCGTTTTCAGGTGCGATTTTTATATCCCTCACCTCCTTTACCGGTGCCTACGTGTTTTGTTCAGGCACTCCTTCGATACAGGCCTGGTCCCCTTCCCTATAGTCCTTTCATCGAAGTTCCTCCTTGTTTAAATTTTTTTACTGTTACCGACTGAAAGAAGTAAATTCGATGCCCTACTTCCCTTTTCGATCCTTTTGCCCGATCGCCCCACTTCCTACCCCATGTTTTGAGACCGTCCGCAGGCGCCTGCTTTTTTTTCTTGCCTGGGTCTAGATCAGCGCGCGAAGTTTCTATGAACCCGATCTTTTACCTCTTTTTCCCAGGACAACCTTTTCACTGGATCGTTTTTCTTTCTCCCTCTTCTCCCCGCAGGACCCCCCCTCTCCCATGTCACGACACCGTCAGCTGGAACAGTAGTGGCGATTCTCGTGAGTTCTTTTCTAGAGTTCAGTGACCCCCTGGCTATTCGTGTCATCAGAGACGATCATCCTTCCCTACAACCTCTTTTTAGCGTTAAGATGTCGCGCCGATGATCTTCCCTACTCGCTGCTCCACCGGCAGTCTATTGGAATTCCCTTTCCAAGAGTTGGACCAGGTTTATTTTGCCGACGATCCGCCGCACGACGCAACCCACGCCTCACGCCGGAATACGAGCCTCCTGTTTATCATCTCAGTTTGATGCGCGGGGGGACCAAAGGGAACACGAGGAACGGAAGAAAAAAGAGCCCAATTACCTGGCAAGAAAGTATGGAGCTGGGGTGCAGGGATTGTGGTTTTTGTGAGAGTTTAAGAGTGGAGCTGTAACCTGTGGCATCATCCTGCAAACCCCGGATCGGTTTCCATTTTTCTCTTCCCCCCACGGATAGCTCTCAGAGCGTGCGCGATCTTTAACCTATTCGTTATTCAACGACGGGATAACGAATACTCCTCCACCGTATGAACGGCGCTGCCATTCATCACCCTCACAGAGATGGATTGAAGGGACCCCTCCGCGCTGCGTCCAGATGGGTCAAATTTTTTTCGGGCATTTCCGAAACCCTTTTTATGCGGCGACAGACATGCCCCGTGCCGAATTCCTCTCTATGCCAGTTTTTTGTAGGCCTTCGCCCCCTCATTTCTTTTTATCACCTGAGGAAGTCGCCGAGCAAGGCACTGCCCCTCTCAGGACCACTTTGTTGAGTCCGCAGACTAGAGGTTTTTTCTTAGGGGGTGAAGTTTGAGTGCAGCGTTTATCTCTTCTTTTGAACCCTCTCACGCTACCCCGCCCGCCCGTGTGTGGTCTCCGGTCTCGGTTCAGTGGCGCCCATGTCGGTTCGACTAGGGAGTCTTGACAAGTTATTTTCGCGGTTGATAACTGGTCCCCTCCCCCCCCCCCGCTTCGCGGTCCCCTAACTCTCCGCAGTGCGGGGGTTGTGACACTGCCTCCAGGGACTGTGGTGTGTCTTGTGTAGGCACGCGCAGCCGCTAAGATTTTCACCGCTCTCCTCTGAGAATTTCAGGAGATGCCGTGGGGCGGATCCTCAATTACCCTTCATACTCAGCGACATAAGGGGCGTTACCCTTGTGCCGTTGACATGGGTGACCAACGGCGTCCGAGGCTGTCTCTACACAAGTGCGCGCATCCTTGTAATACTACAAACCTCCGAGGTCGGCCACACCCTTATTTCAACTTCTTCCGCCCCTGATACACCGCGCCAGCTGATTATAGAAGATCAGCCCCCTAGAACCAGTCAAAAACGCGAGTTAAGTATTCGACCCTCCCCGTCCCTCCCGTTTTAAAGTAACGACGAACGTGTCCTAGTGACCATCGCCTTACTTTTGGATATCCGCCCTTCTCCCGCGTGGCAGTCGACACAGCGTTGACGCTATTTAGCACAGAACGGGGAAGTCCCTCTGGTCGTGGCTGGAACGCTTACGACTAGCATTGTCTTAAGCCAAACCAACGGAAGGGCGGATCGGCTCTATTCTGCAAGCTTTGGAGCGTTTGCCGTCCCCCAGAAATCCTACTTTCTGCATCCACACGCATGCACGACAGTCCATTGAACGGTACACCCGGGCCGTCCGATTAGCGGGAGCCGCCACCTCGTTCGGATACCCTAGCAAATTACACCATGAGTACGCCCCAGGGCTCTCCAACCGGCTAAGCCAGCTCTCTCGCTATACTCTAAGTTATGTTGTTGCTGCTGTCTTCGGCGTGCGCCGTTTTGGTCACGAGTTTTTCTCTAGACTTACCTTTTTTGGGCTTTTTTCGAATTTTTTTCGTCGTCCTTTGCCCTTTTGGAACTACCTGTGAGTTCGTCGTCATGTGCAGACGATATAGGTTTCTTCGTATGGCGCGGCAACGGCTCGTTTCTTCTTAGTTCGTGAACCTCCTTCCCCCTCTCCCTGCCGCAGGCCCTTCTTTGGATAAGGATTCTTTTTACTTCATTACACGCCCCACTTCCCACCGTTCATCGTAGGGAGGTAAGACTCATCCCCGGAAACCGCCAACTTCTTCAACTGGTTCTTTATGAGTGATCGGAAGTCTCGCCTCGTCTTGTTCCCCTCGCCTTAGGTAGCAATGTTCGCGGATCGACGTGTCTGAGTTAGCGCTTCGTTGGCTTCTGGCGAGGCGTTTATAGGCTCGTCTTGTTTGTTGGTCTGGGGCCTTGAGTTGTTCGATAATCCTTTGTATGGTTTTTCCCTTTTCACCGGTTCAAAGTGTTTGAATTACTAAGAGCTTTCTCGCGGCGCTTTTGTTGGAGAACTTATCTTCCTTCCCTGTTAGCAGAGAACATCGACGAGCTATTTTCTCCCCGCCGGTTTTTTCTGTTCTAGTCGGCGGAACCACGTAGCCAGATTTTATGTGTAGCTGATCCAGATTTATTTCCCGCACAGAGGGCATCTTCAGGGGCCGCCCTCGTGTGATTCGTTGCATGTCGAGATTCCTCCCTCCAAACAAACCTTTTCTTGACAGTGTGTCACTACTGCACCTCTGAGGGGAGGCTCCATTCCCTGCGGTTTGCACCCTTTTTCCCAACCCCCTGGTATACCTTGGCCTTTTCCCCTCCTCCTACTCCGGCATGCACCGAAGATAAAGGGGAGCTGCGGAGTTTTTAGGCGTCATCGTCCTGTAGTGAACCTGCGCCTCCTTGCCTATTTAATCTACGATCCTCAAGATCCTTTCTCGTTTCTCTACTCTTTCTCATCTGTACGGATACAGTTTTTCCCCTTTTCCACGGCCACCGGTTCATTAACATTGGTCGCGCCGCTACAACTTACGGCCAATTGACCCCCGCGCTGATGCCGTTTATGATCCCGATCCAGAAGGCGGTAAAGTTTATAGCTGATCGGCCTCGTTATCTCCCTTTTAATTTCTGCATTCGGGCACCCTATGGCTCTTCCTCCTTGCGTTTCGCAGCGCTCACTCTACTCCTTGCCTGGTCCCGCGACTTCAAAAACGTTTGTTCAGCCGCTTTTCTCTTTTAGCATTAGTCCCTCCATCTACCGTTTGTATGCCGCGCCCGGTTTTTTAGGACACAACGACCAAACCGATACGCCTCACCGCTAACTCTATTTCAATTTTTGATTTTTTGGTCCGTTTTCGGCAAGTCTGTCCAACTACACCACTAGGTGACTGGCCGCGCATTGTTTTCTCGTTACTTTAGCCTACTGCAGTGCTGCTACCAGGCCAGGGACTTCCTACCGCAAAGGAGCTTACTTCGCCATTATTACGATAGCAAATTTGAGTCGATTTCGTTCTGTCACTTTTATTGGTCGACGTGGGTGCTCTACACTGCTACTTTTTCGCCCATTACCGAGATGTTCCCCCCCCTTCCCCCGTGTGTCGTAGATTACTGGCCCTCGGTCCATCGGCGTTTGTGGTGAAGGATAGTTTCTGATGCCGCTTGGGACTGTGTTTAGACCCGCCTTTTCTCCCAGGAACGCTCTTTTTTATTTCTCACCCACTTTATGTCGGGCTGATCTTCTCCCACCCCCCTCCCCCCCCCCGCCCCCGCCGATTGGCCAAAATAATACCCCCACTTTTCTTCTGCTGTTTCCCATTTTTTTGGTCTCATTCACTTTAGTTTCGTCTCCTTTACCTGACCCTCCCCATTTCGGACCCTTGCAATTAATTCCGGTTTTACTTTTGCCCCATGAGACTCTGCCCCTTAGGAACGCGATGCTTAGGACTATCACCTCCCTTCCTTTTCTCGGCCTCCCCTTTGAATCAGGTTAGGCAGTCGAACTGCCAAAGGTTTCTTATCCGTTACCCCTCTAACTTCCTTGGCCGACGCAGATTGTGGGTGGTTTGATTTGCCTCCTCACATTTTTTATCTCGTCCCCCCATCCAAAGGCGGGGCGTCACCAAGTCCATAAACATGGCTCTCGCTACCAATACAACGGCAGAGCTTTCTCTTCCGAGCTCAGACTGCAAATTTTGGGCTCCTTGGTCGTATGCTGATCTCCTGCACAGACTTTTTCATTTTTGCTGAGCTGAAGCTGGTAGAGTTCCAAAATCCCCTTGACTGCCTGGTTTGGCATTTCGGCTCGTTGCTTTTCTTTTACCGCGCCCCCCCTTTCTTTCTCCGTCGAATTTTTTTTATAGGCAGGCGCTCCAGTCTCCAAGTCGCGCGTTTCCGCGGCAGCCTCCGCCATATGTGCCCGACCCCCTTGCATTCCACGTCCTTATTTTCCCGCGACGATTCCCTCCCCATTTTGTTCCTAGCTGATCATTTCTGCCTGGCGTCGAGGGTTAGCCAAGATATTAACGATCCTTCCCCCCCGGTCCCCCCCCCGCTTTTGTCATCGAACCATCTTCTTTCCTTGTATTCTCTCTTGGCGACAGGTCCCAGCTTTTGTTCAGCTCCGGTGATGGGCCTCGCTGGGTTTGCGATCTCAATTTCGTCAGTCCGGTGGCATTGTTCGCCGTCTCAACACGCACATCTCCTTCCCTCCCGTTTTACGACCCCCCCTTCTCCAGGTCAGGAGAGTACCAAGTTGCTCTTCAATTCTCCCAACTTTTCAATGGACGACAATGCCCCCCCGCCAGGCCTACTTCATGAGCACTCACGTGGCCCCCCCTCTCTCCCCCTCCTGATCAAATTGCCTTTCCCTGTCCACATACCGACCGTCTTCAATCAAGAAGTTTACACCGTCCCCTCCGTTCACCTGCGGCATAGTTCCGACCTCAACGTTCCCCCCACGGTAGGGCGCCCCTATCCTTTTATTCTGGGTGCCCTCTACAGGTCAGGACCCTCCCTTAAAGTAGGACCGAGTGTTTGGCGGCTATCCGGCCGTTGGTGCCCCTGTCCCAACGAGTCCTTACTTATTGAGCAGGTGAATTGAGCGCAAGATGCGGAGATGATAGCCTTCTTCAGAGATTTGCCCCCTCCCGGCCCCCTCCAATATGCGCCCCTATTTGTTTTTTCCTCCTTCTTTTGGCAGAGCAGTGAAGTAATCGTAGATTATTCCTCTTCCCTTGTTGTTGACCTCAGACGATTACTCTTTTTCGATAGACCCCCCGGGGGCGTCGGACACCAACCCAGTAGATTTACGCTTTCGGCGAAGGCCATCGTAACTGACATCTCCCTTCCCAGGCTGGCTCAGCCATTCTCCTCCTCTCCTCCCCTTCCCCTTTTCCCCCCTCCCCCCTTCCACGGACTTCCGGATAGCCGAGTACAACGGTTCGTGATGATTGCTCCCCCATTGACCTGCCTCGTTTCCCCCCAATCCCATTATTCGTGGTGTCCCTGTACTTTTCTTTTTCTCAACGATGACTGCGAGGGTGATTTATGCGTTCGCCCCCTTCGACCCTTGGCTTATTTTGACAGAAATTAGTTGTTCGTCTCGCCTCCTGACCCGTGAATTGCACTTATCTGCAGCGTTATTTCCCTGTTTCGTCCCCTTACCTTGTTGCTCCTTGACCCTTCGGAAAACTCCATTTTATTTCCTTTTATTCCCACGGTAGCCTGCTTAAAGGAGACTGCACCTTGTTTTTGTTCTCCCTTAGTCCCCCCCTGCACCCCCAGCGGCTGAAATGTTTCTCTTTGACCCTCGAGGAACACTATCTCTCTTCTAGCCAAGATTGTAGACTCTCCCCCGGATTTCCTTATGTACCACACAGATGGCTGCGACCTAGGGACGGTAGAGTTGGCACGAGCCTGTGCCTTACACTTTCGCGGACGTCGGTACGTCCCCAAAGGAGATAGAACCCCCCCCGTGCCGATCTTCGCGGCCGTGCATCTGGCTCTCGTTACTTCGTAGTATGCTCTACAGAGCCTTTTTTGTTTTCCTTCCTTACCCCTCCCTTTGTCCTGCTTCCCTTCCTCGCCTTCGGCTGGACCACGAGTTGGCGACTAACCCATGTGAGGAAGAGCTTGCAATCCTCGAGGCGCGAAATGCCAAACCCTAAATGCCCAGTGATTTCCGTACCCTGTTTCGCGCTACTCCTTTCGGTGTTCCGTCTCTTTTCTTCCCCCCCTCTTACCTTCCAACCAGTTTTTTTTTGGGCGATGCTCCCCCTACGTGGTACTTTGTATTTCGTTAGAGTTGTATTGATTTTTCTCACCCTTAGCTTTTTCCCCATACTTGAGCCCCCTCTCTTCATTGTTTTTTTTCTTTAGCGGTTTCCATCACCACCCTCAATGATGCGCGTCGCCTTGCTTTGCGTGTCCGCGCAAGCACCTACCATTTGCCGCTTTTTGTGGGCCCTCCGGATGAGCACATCGCTATAGCCGCGGCCGCTATAGTCTATCATCGCGTTTTTATTATAGGAACCTGTACAAAAACGAAGTCCTTTCGACTTTTCCCCGCCCCCTCGGTCCTCCCTCCCGGTGACCCCCCTACTTTCCTCTCCTGATGCCAACCAACAGGTCCATTGGTCTTTTTTTCGACGGCCTGGCTCTCCTTTTCAGCCCGCCGAAGGGTTTGCCAGAACCCGAGAGGGTGATTGGCAGCCGGTGCCCAACCAGGACCGCCCCCCCGCATCAGTCCGAGGCGATCCCCGAGCCGCCCTGTCTTTCGTGAATCCTCTTCGATCAACGTCGCTGTACATTGTACTGTCTGCTCTGGAGAGTATGCGTTCTCTTCCCCCGCCACCTGTTCTCATTCAGAGTCTCTCCCCTTAAAACGCACAGAAGTGCTTTGCCTCTCGATATGTTTCCTAATGGGAGGGACCCTCCCCTGTCGACACGTCTCTTACTTTTTTCCCCCCATGCGGTAAGGCGAATGTTTCATGTCTGCCCGTACGGAGCCACAGCAGACCCCCCAAACCCTCCCCTTCTTTCGCTTGCATAATCGTTGCTCTGTTTCTTTTTTCCTCGTCACCACCCAAAACCACGGTCGACGTTCCCAAATTTGACTATTTCTGCACCAAAAGATTACCTGATGTTCCATGGATATCTCCCCCCCTCCCCCGTATGATTTCGATGCTCCTCCAGCTTTCGCTCTCCCGCTATGCCCTTGAGAGCAAAATTGGACCTTTTTCTCCCAGTGTCCTGATCAGCGCATGCACTGATTCCCCCGGCCACGTTCGTATCCCAGAAACGGGCGTCTTTTGGTCACCAGATTTTCCGCTTAGGCGCCTACGTTAACCATCCGGAACGTTTCCTCTCACTCTTCTCTGCCGTAGTTTGACCCAGGATGTTCGACCAGCGACTCAGAAACCGATTTTATGTGTGGTGTATTCGAGGATGGAAATTCACCAGGTCCCCTCGGCCAATTTGACTTGCTGTGTGTTTGTGGCCCATGCCCTTGCGTTCCAGCTTTTTGTGACTCCACGACTCTCTTGCTGACTGATCCCCCCCTTTCGTTCGTTGTTGTGGTTAGTAGTTTCTTGACAACGGTTCACTTTTGAACACATGGTTCCTACCCCGCAAGCGCCGGACTCCTCTTGCTGGGGATGATTTTTTAACCGCCCTCCACAGGCTGTGTCGTTTGGGCGGGGGGGGGTGGGACCAGAGCGATTATACTCATCACAGGCTCCGCCTGCGACTTGTTTCCGTTCCCAGCCTTTTCGTTTACTTTCCTCCAATCGAACCCTCAGCGAGTCCATTGACCCCATTACTTGGTTGTGCGCGGGCCCCGTGGGGGTCGAAATACATGGTCCCTTCTCTACACTCGACTATCCCCCAAACACCCGCTCTAATAACCGAGAGGCCACCCCTTTCTCCTACGTGCAACACCTTGGCCCCACCCAGCGCATGTCTTTTCCTTAGCTCAGCTCTGACCCCCCAGACCCCACCGCTGTACGGACGACCGCTACGCTCGGCCCACGCCCGAGCTACGGCTAGTAAAAGAAGCATTTTCCCCCCCTCCCTCCCCCGCATACCCTTGGTTCCCGAGAACGCGAGAACTCTCGATGCCCCCCTCTCATGGGGTCATCAGAAACGGTGAAGGCCTGTCTTATGGTGCGAGGAAGTATTTGACCCCCGGCCGACTGCTGCCCTTTTACACCCCCGTCCCTTATCCCGCTCGTCAGCGAGCTCTCCATTGATTTTGCCTTCACACGGACAAATCTGCCGGTGAAGATGAATCCCACCGAACGACCGATATGTCTGCCCGAAGAGGGCTAACCCGGGCTTGTACATTCAGAGAGCCCCCCTCCCCTTACACACCCGCCGGCGATGCAGCCAGCCGAGCCAACCACGGCCGTTCGCCGCTCTCTATCTCTTTCCTACTCACTATGGGTTTATCTGAGACGGCGTCGTTTTTCATTCTTCTGGCCTTAGAACCGGAATTTTTTAGGGTCCTGCGTCCTTTTTCTGCCCGCTACTCGGTGCAGCCGGTTGGCAGCCGTCCCGTAATGGCGGACGACTTCTTTGCTTGCGGTTCCTTCTTCGGCCCCCGAGAAATTGTTCGTTTGTTCCCGGAAAAACCGACCGAACTGCGATACTCTCTCGATCTAAGCCCCCAGGTTTGCATGTCCCTTTTCCTTCAAGTCCGGCGCGTTTATGGAGATAATCCTCTCTCCCATATTAAAATTCTGAATTTTCGCCTTTGGAGAGCTACCGCTAGCAGCATTAGGACCCTTTTTCCCCTTATGCCTCTATGACTTTGGCGTCCTTTCCCTGCATGGTTGGATATGGATTTCGTCCTCTCGTCCACTCAGGAAGGGTGGTTCGGGTACCCGATGCTTATCTGCTCCATCAGCTGCGTTTTCCTCAATTTTTTTCCCTGGTTGATCTTGGGGACTACGACCTTGGTTGGTGAGCATTGTGTTTTCTGCTGTCTTTCTTTTGAGAAACCTGGCCGTTATCGCCCCTATGTGGCTTTTCCCGCAGGCACCCAAGATTTTTTTCTATGTTCTTCTCTGGCTGATGATTCCACCCATGTCTTTTGGAGAATCCTTCGCTCGTGTGTGAGGATAGCGTCCACCCCACATCCCTTGGGTTGATCCCCCCCCCCCGAACGTCCTGGGTTACCGTTCATAGCAGTTGGGAGGAACCATGTTTCCCCACCGTTCGTTTGTTCGACTCCTAACTCTCCGCGACATTTTCCACTATCCGTTATTATAAGTTTCCCACATCCCCGGCGGTCTTCTCTACGCCTGTATCTTCCTAGGACGCGGAAATCGGCCCTTCATCTCTCATCCCCCTTCCATGATAGCGTTGTGCTGTTTTTCTCGGAGTCCCTTCTTTTCTTCGAACAGGGCAGACCTTCCCCCCCCTATCGGCTTCCTTAATGTCGGTGGCCTTCCACGCCGGATAATCTTTCCAAATTTCTTTCTCCCGATCCCGGAGGGGTCCTCCATTTCCGCGTTCCGGCTTTTCGTCTGGTATCCCTTGCGCATCAAAGGACATTTCTCTTTTTTTTCATCCCCTCCTGAGTGCTATCATCGAGTGGCCCGCCCCCCTTCAGCGAGATAGGGTTTTTTCGGCCTTGTTGCCCCGTCAGGTTTTTTTCGGCACCCGCTCAAAACCCGAGTTTTTTTGCAGCATCTTTTTTCTTGGGTTTTTCTATGCTGCTTTCAGGTCCCCCTCAAACCTTGCGTCAGCCGAATACGCCGCCGTCATCTTTTCGTTTCAATACTAAGTACGCGTTTCTACGAGCCTCATCCTTGTCATACCCCATCTTCCCTAATAAAAGCTCAGTCGAGCCCTTCTATGTATTCCCTCTCCCCACAAGATAAATCTAGCCTTCATCGCCCAGATTCGAGTTGTGTCTCTTCCCTTTGAGAGGGTTCATAGGGGGTTTTTTATAGGAAAAGCGCGCTCCCCAATTTTTGTCTTTGCTGCCCTTTTTACCCTCTATCGAACCCTCCGGACTCTCTCAATTTCTCGGGCGAGAGTCATTCCTGAACTGGGCACACAACTATGCATAAGATGCATCTCTAAATCCATATCAGTCCGGCCTTCCCCCTCTCACTTCTTTGTGCGTTTCAGCAAGCCTGACACACCTCCCTCGGCCGACCTTCACCGATAAACTGGAGTGCCCGACGTCGGGTCTAGCTCTCCAATCATACTCTTACGATATTTCCTTAAACACACCAGCTTTTACCACGATGACTTGAATTATGAGTGAAGTCGTTATGTGTCTGACAGAACCCCCCTTACTTAGCAGGAGAGAGGGATTAGAATCTTCAGGAAATTTTTTTTTTTTTTTTTTTTTTCCTCAAAATTGAACGGGTGAATGATCTTCCGCTCTGTTCCATAATCCCAATTGGGCTTTGGCTCATCCTTTCCCCGTGTGTGTTCGTCCTTTTCGTTTAACCGCCAAATTCTCCCTTTCCTTCGGTTTTCAGCGAAGGGGAACGCCGATTGCAGCTGACCGTCCCTTTTCCATCCGTTCCTCGTCGCGTCTCGCCTTCTTCCGTACCATTTAAGGAGTGTGATCGGCGTTTTTCACAATTCGACACTGGTCCTCGATCTTGTTGGTTGGTGATTTTGCGCCGCAGATCGCCTTGCCCCACCTTAGTTACCCCCCCTTCCCACAGGCGTGTCGGGTGCCAAATCCTATAACCCCCCCTAGCTCGATAACCTAACAAAGTACTCCGTTTTCGATGGAACTTTTCGCGTTCCGATGATAGCTTACCCCTTGCGAGTCCCTGAACCAGAAGTGTTTCTTGAATACGGCCACCCCTCCCGGTTTGGCATCTGCCTCTTTCTTAATGGACCTTTTCCCGGTCGCCCCGCTATTGGTTCCATCGCGGGGCGCAAAGTTCCAACTGGGCGGCGCGGTTTCCCAACCCTGTCTACCCCTTCCTTCCGGACCAAGCACCTTCCGATAGACCGCGCAAATGTCTTTTTCCTCGCTAGAGCCTTAACCGCCGACTCCCGATTTTTTGGGGTGTCGACTAGCGCACCCCTATTTTTGTTCCTGCCCCCTTGCGTCGCCCGGGTTCAGCACATTCCTACCTCCCTTCGGTTTCATCCCCGAATGGGTTTGGCCTAGTCTCTGACTCCCGTCTTCGGCGGTTGGAGGTGGCCTTACTTCACCCGTTCCCACTCGCCGGCGGTTCCTAACTACCGTGGTTAGAAATCAGTGCCACAAGCGGGGAAGGATTCTCCCATTTCCTTTCGTCATCTCCCCTGGAATCCCACGCCGAGACTACGTCAGGCTTTCACCTCCACTTTCGCTCACCCTTTCCTTTCCCCTTTACAAGTTGTCCCCAGGTGAGGAACTCCCCCAGATGGTTATCCACCTCCACCCTCGGCGGCCCCCTCATGACCAAAGTCACCCTCGCACGAATTGGTGGTTTTTTGTTTTCTCTTTTTCCCCTCCCATAGGTCCCCCCTCTTGGTTCCGGCTCTCTGAATTTTTGTTCTCTTGTCCCCACCCGTCGTAGTCTCATTTGATGGCAAGGTGATTTTTCCAGAGATTGTTTTATGCATTTTTGGTTTTCGTGGGACGCGGTCGTTGGACTTGTGTTGCCCCGTCAGTTTGGCCTCAGCCAACGGCCTTCGTCGGC
>Ga0179593_1511570_pt1 | contig 20613 bp, 29 predicted proteins | sample CZODoug2_1_08_16_FD_185931 | JGI IMG/M metagenome (GOLD analysis project Ga0179593, IMG submission 185931) | Vadose zone soil fungal communities from Angelo Coast Range Reserve, California, USA - CZODoug2_1_08_16fungal (PacBio error correction) | ecosystem: Environmental > Terrestrial > Soil >... | reverse complement strand
TTTCGCTTTGGGACTCCCCTTTTGTCCTTGCCCCCGGCTTAGGGTCCCAGCCCACGAACTGGTTTTTTCGGTATGGTACAGAAGCGTTGACTGTCGACTAAGATTACCCTTTTGCCTTGTCCCCTCCCTCCAAACCCCCCTTTTGTTCCTCTGTCGGTTGCCCTTCCTCCCACCTCGAAAAGTTCTGGTTAATTTTTATGTTCTGGCTGCAGATTCATGGAACCGAAATCTGATTAAACTCCCCTTTTGATGGCTTCCTCCTTGATTTCGTGTCCCACCCAGGGATGCCGCGATCCTAAGGATTCACCTCCTCTCCCCAGTGACCGCGCATAGCGGTCGCGTTGCCCCGATTGTCCCGATGGTACCCTCCTCATCATCATTAGAGTATTTTATGTTTCAGCTTTATAGCCAGAAACAGCGTAATACGATTCTTCCACATCGGCCTTCTGTGGAAGTATTATTTTTCACTGCTCTTTGCGTCCGTCCTTTCTCCAGAACTTCCCCCTTTCGAGTTGACCTCTAATTCCCGGTTCCTTGCCCTCGGTTTTTTGTAGAAGTTATTCAACCTAGCAGGGTGTTTGAAGATCCTTCCATCTCTCATTTCACCCCCCTTGTTCAAGTTGTCGATGTTTTCTCCCCGTTCCCGACCTGGCTCTCCTTCTTCTCCCCTCTGAACTTCGATGTGTAAGTTTCTTTTTGCGCAGTGATGAGCCTTCATAATGGGTTTTTCGCAGACTTTCCGCCCTAAGGCTGCTCAAGCTTCCTGAAACTTCTTTCGTTTTTGGACCACCCTCCCTTCCGTATGACGCTTAACTCCTTGGCTGCCTGACTTCTTTCCCTATACGTCACCTGACGGGAGGACCTCAAGCTCTCCGCTTCGCCCTGCCTCATATGCCTGACATTACGCAGCGACGATTTTCCCCTTCCCCCCCGTAACTGACTGCTTTTCCAGCGTGCAAGATAGAGTCCCCCAAAAAGAGTTCCCCAGCACCCTTTTTGACTGGAGCTCTGATCCTGGTTTTTTGTTCTTAGAGTACGACTTCCTTTTGTTTTTTCCCACTCGCCGGACCACAAAGTCTTTTGTCGACCACTTATTTTTTGCCAACAGTCTAGTGAGCGAATCTTTGCCCCTCCCTTTCTCGGACACTTTCCAAGAGCACTGCCGTCAACCAGCCCTCTTCTTCCCCCCCCGTACCAAAGACCGGCTGTAACATTGTCCCCCACGCTCAGTACAGTAATTCCAAGTTTTCTTTCTCCTCCGGGCTCCAAGTTTTTGATCCGAGAAGTTTTTTTTTCCCTCCATGATTCCCCATTCGTCACCCATTTCCGCTCCCTGCGCCTGCGCCCTGATCGCTGCGGCACCGACCCGCGACCTCTCTCTCCCACCTCATGGCTGACAGGATGCGCCGCTCCCCTCTCCTTTCCCCCTAAAACTTGTCCTGTTTTTGGCCCCCGCGAGACCAAACACAACCCATTTGTCAATTTCAGTGTTCCTCCACGCTTGCCTCCTTTTTCTTGAACCCTTCCTCTTGGACCCACTTTTAAAAACAAGGATATTCATTCGATGAGAGGCAACAGTTTTATGTAACGCTTTTTAATTTTTTTAAGTCTCTTCTCCCCATCTAAAGTGTTGTGACATCTTTCCCTTTCCTTCCGTCCAATCCTTGAATCTCGAGACTATTCTCCGTTCTTTGTGTACCTATTCCTCCCCCCCCGGACTTTCACCTTTCTTTTTTTAGTTGTTCACTTTTTTTTTTTCCCGGTTTTCTTCCTGGGGGTTTTTCGGTTTTTGCTTTCTTGCTTGCAAATTTCTGGGGATTTTTTTCCGAGAGTCCCCCACTCTCCCCCGTGGTTTTTTCGTGGTATTCCCTCTCCTATAATTCTTCTCCGAACTGATGTGTGTAGGGGCTTGCTTTTACTTTACTCTTACTTTTCTTTCCTCCCTGATCGGTGCGTCTCCGAGCTTTTTATGGTTCTCCACACCATGGCCGCTAAGATCCGTCGCATAATTTTGTCAGAATCCACAACTTTTTCAAGTAACTGCTGGAAGTGGGTCCCACTGTCCATCTTTTTTTCGTGCGTTTTCGGTGGTTCCCTCCACCTGCTGCTGGTTTGGACGGCGGGTGAGCTAGTGGAGTTTTATTCCTTTGTAGATCTCTTCTTTCCCTTTGGAGAATTGGTCGCCCTTACTTTGGTTCGCTCCCGGTTGCGTGTTTCCAAACCTTTTCGTCCGTAGACGCATCACGAACCCCCGGCTCTTTTGGTTTCTCCGGATCTTGAAAAATTTTAGGGGGAACTTGCTTTTTTGCCTCGTCACCTCTCTGCCTATCTAACGTTCCGATTTTTCCCCTCCTCTGACGTCATGAACGAGAGGCCTCCTCGGTTCCGCGGTTCTTCTTCTTCCTTAACATGTTTTTTTCTCTGACCCTCCTAAAGGCAGGCATCCCTTCCCTGATTCCTCGTTACGGCTTTTGATGGTTACCCCCCTTCTTTCTCCTGTTGCCCTTGGAGCCTATCGTAATTTCAAAGGACCCTCTCGTTTCAGCCCCTTTCTCCCCCTTTTTCCTAATTTCGATAATAAACGGCTTGCAAGAATTCGTCTATCCCTTCCCCCGCTTCACCATCCTTTTGCATTCGCACTACTTCTCTCCAACATGCTTCTGTCACTTCTCTTCTTCCTTTGAGAGAATGCGGCTTTGCTCTCAGCCCTATTCTCAACGGAGCCTTTGCATCATTTCCCCCGATCCTCACGCTGCCCGAGTAATTTCTTCATCTCTCCCATGCCTTCCCTACCTTTCCCCGTTACAACCCTCCTTCCAAATTAACTAAGGCCATCTAACGTATTTGCCGCCGTACTTTTTCTGGCCTCTTTCCCGCGCCCCCCAGCCACACTCATCCGAGTCTGCCCCGGGTAACACTCTTGTCCCTCCCTCTTCAACGTACTTCCTTCTCGTACGGAACGCGTTAGTCGTCCCTTCTTGCGTCGTTGTTCTCTTTGCGGCGAATCACGACGTTTTTCCACCATAAAGCCTTAAGCCAGCAGGCCTTTTTTTGGCCAGGGAATCTGTCCATGACGGCTTCCATGTTCCCCCCCAGATCAAATTTTTTCTTGTTCCGGCGGGGCCGCCCTTTCTCCCCATGTTCTGTTTTTTCTTTTTCCCCCCGGGCGAATCGTACCTTTCCCCCCTCTTCGATTCCCCTCTCCTAAAACCAAAACTTGTTTTCTTATTGCAAACAGCCCCCCCCCCCTTTGTATTCTTCACCTCTCTTTTCCCATTTTCCCTTTTTTTTTTTCTATATCTGGTCGCTTGTCCCCCCTTTTTTTTAATTTAGCTTTCTGGTTTGCACTGACCCAGCCTGGTTTTTTTTTTTTCATCGTAGGGCCCTAACCCTTTGGTTTTTATCTTGCTTTCCGCCTCTTTTTCAGCACAAAACGTTTTCGAGGGGCCCTACGACGGAACCGAAACCCCCGGTACTTGGGGCGTTTTCTTAGGTTTTTCCTGAGCCATTCTGTCTTTTCCAATTCCCCCCCTCCGTATTTGATACTTGACTTTCTATTTCTTGATTCGCCGAGCACCTGACGAGATACGACGATAAGGCCCCCTCTGCCCTTTTTCCCCCGCCATATTCTCTATGTGCTTGCATTGTCCCCATCTTTTTCCCGTCTCCTCTTTTTTCTCGGAGGTCTCTATTAGCGTTCCTCCCACCCAACGCGAAGACGTCCTTCCCCCCCTTCCGGACACTTTTTTTTTTTTTTCAGTTTAGTGAATCTTTAGCCCCTGCTGGTTCTTGGAAGGAAGTCATGAGGCGGAAATTCGGCTACCAGAATCTTCAGAGTTTTCCGTGGCCGCAGTGATGCCCTTCGCGGGCGGTTCGCTAGCCTTAGGCAGCCGCTTTCCAATCTCATCCGAAAGAGCCTGTCCCCCGCAGCTTTGTATCCGGCACCGCCCTTGCGCTGCCTGCCGGCTTTTTCCCCCTTATATGACCGTCGGATGGGCCTTTCCTTGATGCTCTGACTTAGGATGGCGCACATTTTCATTATAGACAGTTTTCCCTTTCCTGCTTCTTAATTTTGCCTAACTCTTCGTTTTTGGTGCTTTTCCCGCAGTTTTCCTTTTTTTCACCCCCCCCGGGTCCGGTCTTACAGATGTGTAGGATTTCTTAGCAAGGTTATTCTCCCCTTCCTATTCATTCCCTGAACCGCCTTTTATGGGTGCGAGAACCTCTTATCTTCAGTCTTTTCCATATCCCCACCCAGAGTTTGCCGAACTTTTTAAGAATGAAGTGAGCCCCAAGATTCTGGGAGGTTTCGCGTTGAGTCGTTCCTCCTTCCCCCCCTTTGTTCTTTTCCCGCTACAACAGTATGGGCTGTACCCCCCTTTTTCTTCCCCCCAAGCGAGAGGATCTTCGCCCCCCGAATCACCCTTCCCCTACGAAGCTGAAAAAATTCCCCTGGCCCCCTTCCCTCAAGACTTTTTAGGTCAACCTTTTCAACGTCTTTCCCCCCCCTTACCGTTTTGGCGTCTTTCGAGACAACGTTATGCGTCGAGTCGCGTGTTCCCTGAGGTGCCAATGGCTGCAAACCCATTCCCCCCGTCTTCCCCTAGAGGATCCCTTTCCTTGACCTCACCAAAGAGATGTCGAGCCTCAGGAAAAAATTCAAGAGTCCTTCGTATCTTTCCTCTGCCTTCCCCGGCAAAATACGGATTTGTTCCTCCCGCGAGACAACCCCCCCCCCTTTCAACTCCTCCCCCGAGAGAGCTGAGAAAAGTAGTTACCCGAGAGAGTCAACAGTCCGGGGACATTCTCCCCCCCCCCCCACATTCTCTTCTCATCTTTAGAGAAAGCGCGTTTCAACTCTTTCCTAGTAAGCTTTATTTCTAGAGGTGACGAGAAACGTGTTGTCTGGTCTGATTACTTCCAGAGTGACATCGCTTGGTTTTCTCTTAGCTTATTCCGATGTTTGCCGAAGATTGTCCCATCGGACTTTTCTCCTTTTATTCAATTGGGCTCTCGCGTTTGTTTTTCCCGTGTTTCGGGGATTTTTTCTCCCTCCCCTCTGTTGACAAGCAGGGATTAGTTGCAGGGTTTTGATTTATCGTTTCCTGCGAAGCAGAGTTGATCGTGATTCTTCTCTGCGACGTGGGTTTTTTACTCGATAACAGCGGAGTTTTTTTTTCATGGTTTTGCAGACATTACTTCCTGGCGCCCGCTCCCTCTAAATGAATCTCTGTTTTTTCCGGACTGACAACTCACCCTATTAAGACAAGTAAGGAGCGGAAAAGGCTTTTCCGAATTTCTGTGCCCCCTCCCCCCGTGTGGGCGCAACGATGCTGTTTGTAACTACCCTTTTTTTTCATGCGTTCCGAGGAGCCCTCGATACTCCTCTCCGTTTGGAGCAACTCCCCTGGTTAACTCCTCTTTTGTTTTCGCCTCGGCAGGAGTGAAAACCGATTTAAGTTAGGTTATGTGCCTGTCCTCCCAGTCTACATTGGTTTTTGGTCCCCTCAATTATGGGTTTGGGTGAGGACTTGTTTCTTTTTTCTCCTTCGATGCATGCAGGTATAGCGATTTCCCCTCCTCGCCGCCGTCCCTTTCTCCCTGAGGCGGGCGCCCCGTATCGTTTGCTCTTCTCTTCACCATATGTGGAATACCGGACCATTAAAGTTCCTCCCTCCTCTTCTTCCCTCGTTCCTTCTCCTCTTTCCGAGGTTCAAAACTCTGTTGCCATCCCTTCCTCCTTGCAGACTTTTTCCTCAAATTAGTTGAATTCAAAACGTTAGCCAATTTCTCATGTCTATTTACAGACCTCGTCTTTCTCCTCGTCACATCCTGCATTCGCGGCACTAGCCTACTCGACAAATCTTCTTTCCCCCCCTTTTAGGGTAAGTGGAGAGCTTCCTGTTGCTTCTCCGTTCTATAGCACAAAGACCCCCTCGTTCGGGACGACCACAATGCCCCATCCCCGCTTTTAACAGTGAGTACATCTTCTCTCCCTTAGCCTACGCCTTACCTTCCCCCGACTCCAAACAGCATTTCTAAACCTGATCCTCCTTCCCCAAAAGCAGATGGAGATCTCGTTCCTGCGATCAACCTTCAAAAATACTATATGTTTAGGAACCTCGGTTCCGCCATGCAGGCCCTTGACCCCTCGCTTTTCTCTACGGTCCTCGAAGTTAGGTTAGTGCTGCTCCGGGCCCTCTTTTTTTTACCCCGATCCAGTAGCACCCTCCCTCGTCGTTGGACCCCTTGGGAATTTTTTTCTTCCCCCTCAAAGCCTGCCAGAGATGTCAGATACAACGGTTTCCCTGCGTGTTCTCTGTCCCCTGAGCACTGGTTGTTTTTCTTCTTTTCCCCCGGTCGGGCTAGGAACGCGATCTCCTTCCACACATCGGATATACCGTCCTCACCTTACAAAAAACTTTTTCTTCCCCAACCTTCACGCCTTCCAGGGTCTCCCCCTCTCACAATCTTCCCTTTCTTTCCTCCCCCTCGTTTGTTGGAGTTTTTTCGCGTTGGACCCCCTGCGGGAATGAGTTTTATTTTGTCCATCCGAACCGACTGTTTTTTTTAAGTTCCTCGCCTTTGTCGCTGGATGATGACCGTTACCCGTCTTGTTCACCTCTACCCCAACCGTGTTCCAGATGCGTTTCCCGACTACCGAGACCCGGGTATAGGGCCATCCCTTGTCTCTTGCTGCCGGTCTTAGTGGCCATATTTTCCACCCAGTTTCCCTTTTTTCCCTTCCTTGGACGATTTTTTACCGTTTTCCCCTCCCTACCTCCTCCTTTGTCCAGTCCGCTCTATGGCAGATGCCTCGCGCAATATTTCCCCCTCTTCGAATTCGGTCTTTTCCCCTCTTTCCAACATCATCGTATATATATGGGCTTCTCCCCCGCACCGCGAATACTTGGAGGCCCATCGGCCTTCTTGGATATTGATACTGCTCCCTTTTTGTTACATTTTTTTTTTTTTTGTGTCATATCCCATCTTTTTTTTTCTTCGCGTTCATCGAAATAATCCCTTTCCTAGTCTTGCCCCCCTTTGTTTTAGCTTTCTTTTCACCTCGAGGTGGTTCGATCTTCTCCTTTTCCCCTCTACTACCTAGATACGGATTGCCCCCCCTTTGCTCCTTCCCTGGCCGACCCTTCCCCGCGAACGTGTGGAATCCATATTCGGCTCGCTCGTGGTTTCTCCTTTTTTCTTCCCTTCCCGGAAATTGTCCACGTTTCATTTCTCACCTCCTGTCGCCCCCGACTTTTGCTCACCTGTCCTCTGTAAAAATCTATTTGGAACCAACTCCCTTGGACTTCTTTGTGCATTCATCTTTTGGATGCAAATGGTAATTTCTCCGTCCACCTAATTTGTCCGTTCCCTCTCCCCTTCCGAAACTCTTCCTCCCTCCATGCTGACCTACCGGCGCTGACACCATCTCCGAGAGAATCATCCCTGTTCTTTTCCCCCACCCTTACCGCCACGAATTTTTTCGAATGGCCGTGCCGCCCCCCCTCTTGCGCAGAGTGTCTCTCTGACTCCTTCCTTTTTAAAGCCGACGCATTTTTACGCCCTTCTTTCTCCCAAGTTCGGGGATCTCATACGCCCCTTTAACATTCCCCCTCTGTCCCCTTCGGCCCAAACATCATTCGGAGGAACACATAAAAAGCCCCCCTTGGTGAGCCACTTTGGTTGATATCGGACACAGGTCTAGTCCTAATGATAAGAGACGAGGGATCTTCACCCTTCCCCCACTATCTTCTCTCGACGGTTCGTGTTTCTTTCCCCCAGTCACCCCGCGAATTCCAGATAGAATCGTAGTTCAGTCCTGATCTTCGGCTGCATTTGCCCCCCCCTGCCCTATTCTGCTTTTCCCCGAAAACCCCAGCAAACTTTGCATCCCCCTCTCTCGACTTTAAAGAGACCCTGCCGAGCGAACCCGAGTCGGCACCCAATAATGACCCCCAAAACGGCTGGCCTCCTCGTCTTTTTACGGCCCCCCCTGGTGAACTTAGTTCCTCCTCTATCATCGTAACATATCCCTGTTGTTTTGGAGTCTCCTCTTACTCCTTTCCCTAAACACGGGGGTACTCGAACATTCCCTCAGTTGTTGTGGCTGAGTGTTCCCCATTCTTTTAACGCGCAGTTTGTTCTAGTTTTCAGGATGGTTGCTGGCAAACTTTTTGTTTCCTCGTTTGGATTCCCCCCTCCTCGACGTTTTTTTTTCGGGGTCAGTCTTCTCGGTTCCCTTATGGCCCAGATGTTGATCGTCTTTCGTCTGGCCCCCCTTCTGTGGTTTTCCTATCGCTAAGCGTCCGGCGCCGGTTTCCTGGACGCAGAATCCTGTCCCGGGCCTTTCCTGAATTTCACCTCCTTGACTCAGAATTTCGAAGATCCCCCGACACCCACTGGCTACCGTCCTGTTTTCTTGTGGGCCCCGTTTTGACCCCTCCTGTTCGTCCGTTTCCTTTTTTTTGGTCATGTCTTTTGAAGACTTTCGCCGCTCTTTTTGAAGTGGCATGTCTTCTTCCTTACTCTCCTTTGGAGAAGTTTTTTCCTCTTTTTGTCTCGCGTCTTTCCCTTGGCAGTAGTCCCCTTACGTGCACCAGTTCTTCCTCTTTGGCTCCGGACAATGTAAAATGTTCGGTGTTTTTCCCTCTGGTGGCCGTCTTGCGCTGCTTCAGTCTTTTTTAGCGCTTACAATGTCGTTGCCGGTTAAGGCTTGCATTGTTCGCCTTTTAGGTGCGCTTGTATCAGGACACATTCGTTTTGCCGTCGCCCTTACCGACCATTTTCTTTTTGAACATGCTTCCCTTTCATAGGGTGTAAGGATGGGTCCCAAGATATTGGTTTCAGGCGCCCGTCGCAGCCGGCTTCCAACTTTTTTTTTTCCCTTCCAAAACGGGAGACAATTTTCACTCCTCCCGTCCTGCCTCCCCCTGATAGTTCCTCTTTTCCTCGTTCCCCATACGGCACCGCGTTCGAAGGCGAGACCACCAATGCCACCCTTTTGGCTTCCAGTTATGAATTGGCGCGTTCGTACGCGTCGCTCGCACCGACTTCTCCTGACAAGGCCTACCCCCCCTGTTCATTTTTGAACGGGAGTACACTTCTCTCACCCGAAATTTCCTATGACTGCCCTCACCGAGGACACCCCTTTCCTCCAAGAACTTTTTTTCACGAAGGCAAAAAGATTTTCCGTGGCCGGCTCTTATTCGCTCCTTTTCTTGACAAACTCTACCCCCTCCTGCTTCGGACGCTTTCCAGTACTGTTTCCTCGAGCTATTCGTCCGACGGAATAGTTCACGTAGTCGAGTTGTTGAGTCCTTTGCTCGGCCTCCCCCTTGACCCGGTTTGAAAATGATCCAGATATTCCCCCTCAAAGCGACCTGTCACTTCCCTCGGAAAAGAAAATATCAGAAGACTCCTTTTTCCCCATGGAGTTAGAGTACTTTTGTATGTCCCAACTACATCAGCACCTTTTTGTTTTAGGGGTGCCCCGCTTTTATACCAGCCACCATTCCCATTTACTTTTCCATAAGAAAAAACCAGGTTTCTTCTTTGGCAACCATACTTTTCCCCTCACGTTACCCCCTCGTCACCCACTCCTCTTTTTCCTATAATAAGTTTTTCTCTGTCTCTTCTCTTTTTTTCCCTGTTTGACTTTTTGCTTTATGGTTTGCATCGACACCCGAACTTTTTTCTCGGTACAGGGACTCAGATGGACTGAATGATTCACCTGCTTATCGAGGGGAACCCCCCCCCTTTGGCGATGTCTTGTCCCTAGACTAACGCGAAAACCTTTTATCTGGCCCCCACTCCATTTTCTGCTTTTATGGCCGGTCTTTATTGGAAAGAACTTGATTTCCCCGTCGTTTTTGGCGCCTAATTCCTTGTTTAACCTTTTTTTTCTTTCCGAATCGAGCCACGAGCACTGAGTTATCCCTGCAGTTCCTATTTTTGTTTTCGCAGTTTTCGTTCTTTTCTGGCCACTTTGTCATGGATCATCAGGAAGTATTTCCCCCTTTGTTACCGCAGACCCCTAGCTACTCTTCTTCAATATTAGTTTCTTGGATTTAGTTTGTGCTGTTTTCCTCTTTTATCATTTAGGATAGATGACTTCCATGTACTCACGGTCCTTCTTAATTGTAGCAGTTCTGTCCACTTCCCTCGGGAGCGTTTCGACGCTAATCCAATTCCCAATCTCCACCTCCAGAGAAGTGCTCACTCTGTTGTTCTCCTTTTTTGCCATTTGCCTCGTCAATTTTCCCTGGATTGACCGACTATTCATGATCGGTCTTTTGACGTGTCTCCCCCTTCCCTTTCCCATTTCACCGAATTTTCCTTGAAGTCGCTCCTTTTTCAACCCCCGCCCCTTTTGGGAACCTCCCTCCTCCGAATGATATTCGTTTCTTGCCATGAATTTAGTCCCCTCCCTTCCACAGATTGCCTTGACATCGACAGAGCGCACTTCTCCCTGCATCCCCCTTTTCTGAATGAACGCCGCTCTCTGGGTTTTCCTAGAACATGTGATAGGCTCCCTACACCCTCCTTCACGCACCCAGAAATTTTCAGAATTGCCGGGCGCCACTTTTATCCTTGAGATTCCTTTGCGCTGTCCTCATTAAATGCTAAAGCCGCGTCCGCAAAAAAAAGTGGTCCACTTCCTCAACGTCTCGTCAGGAGGCCTTCTTCGCCCGTCCCTAGAGCGAGTCAGTAGGCAACAAGAACTGGGTGACATTCCCCAACCGTCACTGGCCTTGGCCCTCGGACCTTCCTCCCCAGTTTTTTCTTTAGTAGAGGGTCAAAATTTGATGGAGTACCTTGCGTTTCAAAGGAGGGCTGACCTTCAACCCATTCCCCCTTGCGCCGCGATGGCTATATGCCCTTGAAGAACCCAAATACCTATGGCTCTTCCCACGTAAGCGATCAACCCTGGGAGGATTTCCCTCTGCCTCTTAGATAAGAACCCACACCCTCTCCCCCCCTTCCGTTTTGAAGAACGGAAAAAAATCCCAGAACTTTTCAGCACCACCGATCCCCTCCTACACGTTTTGTTCCCTGGGCTACCCAATCAAGGCTAACCCTACGTTCACAAAAAGGGTGGAATTGATCTCTAGGTTTTCCTAGTGCTAAGCGTTGACCTTTCGCCCTCTCTCTAGTCTATAATAAGTGGTTGTTGTTGTTTCGGGACCGCCCCCCCCCCTACCTTTTTACCTTGGACACTCGCGGGGGACTCTAGGTTTTCTAACGTCTTGTTTTCCTTTCATTCTTGTTACCCTTTCAGCATTTGATAGCGAGTGTTAAATAGTGTAGCTTCGCCGGGTGGATTGATATGGATTTCTTAGAGCTTCTTTTGACAAAATTTCCTGGGTTGGGGTTTTTTTTCCCCGAGTGAGATATTATATCACTATTGCGTTTTTCGATTCCACCTTTGGTTCTTTAACTCCAGATTCCCCTTCCTGTTGCTTCAGGAGATGTGACGGGTTGTTTTTGACCGCAAACTTTCCTTTGGTGCCCGCGACCCGACCTTCCCGCCGCATCTTTTGCATTCACCTTCCCCCCACTGACCCCAAACATTGTCAAGTAAATGCTTTTGCCTTTTTCGAACGGTCCATCCTTTTAGTTTCTGGAAGCGCCTTGCTTTACGTCAGGGGAGATTTGAATTTTAATTGGGATCTTAGACTCCCTCTTTTTTTGTACCGAATGAGGTTTCACCATACTTGTGTTTTCTTCTGGCCTGAACCCTATTTTTTATAGAGAAATTGAGAACAGGATCCATTTTGGGGGTGTTCCTTCTTATTCTGTCACCCTTACCCCTGTTCCCTTTCCACCTGGAGGGAATAGACCTAAGCTCTTTTTTCCCGTTTCCAGGTTTATAGATTTCCCACAGCGCTTTCTCTTTCTTTTTCATGCAATGTCGGAATTTGCTCTCTGACCCGAGGTGGATGTCGTCCCACTCTGTGGCTTGAGGACCCCCCTAAAGAAATAAGGGCCCCCGACACGATGCTTCACTCGTCTCTTTTCTTATGGTTACCACTTCTTGTTTCCTTACACCAGTCAGAGTGATTTCAAATGGTCTAATACCTTTTACGCCCTTCTTGAAGGTCGAGTATTCACTTCTCTTTCAAGCAATGCCCCCTCTCCGTCAGCCCTTCTAGATGAACATACCCGGCTTCTGGTTTTTTTCCCCCCCCCACCGCTTCGGGCCATAGGTCGCTATTGGAAGCGGATGTGAGTTCCTAGAACAGACCCTCGAATGGGACATCACTTGATCCAAAGATTTCCAGCCTTTTTTGTGAGCATCTTCGGATTCCCATTAGCCTGGACTTATTCTCGGCCCCCCCCCTGTAGCCCGTGATACAACGGCCAAAGTAATGTGGCTCGCTCGGTTGCGACCAGCCCCCATTTCCCAATCTCTTGATGTTGACGAAATTCTTTTTTTTTTTAATGCCTGCACGCGCTCAGCTTGTCGAAGTCATAGTTTTCTTTCTGCGGATCCCTTTTGACTTTTCGCAAACGGGGTTTTTTTTTTTGGTGGGCCCAGGTTCTCCCCCCACCGACTCCCCTTTACTGCGCAGAGAATCTTGGAAATCTCCTGGTTTTTCCACGGAAAAGAAAGGCCGCAGCAGTATCTACCATTACAAGTTTTCTCTGTTGTCTGGCTTTTCTGGCCACGTAGAAACGGTTGTTCGGATGTGACCGCGCTTCCCCCTGAGTTCACTAAGTCCCACAGCTGCTATCCGTCTTTCCCCAACTGGTTGGCGTGTTTCAAAACCTTTCACTCCCTCCTTCCAAACGGTATACAAAGACAATCTCTTCGCGTGTTTTTGCTCTTTTCGTGGGATAAAAGGTTGGAACTTTTGGTATCCGCAACGTCACTTTGCTGGAGCCCTCTTTTTTGCTTGCTGCCCTCTTTTTCCTGAAGAGGGGACCTGTTTCCCCAAAACAACCAGTTGCGCATCGTCGGTCCCCAAGCGACCAACCCGTTTTTTTGAATTGATGCTCTGGTTCCTTCCCCCTTTTTTTTTTCCCCCGTGGACAAGTGAATTTCCTTCCATTCTGCTCGATCGTGTCTTTTCCCACGTCGCCTCGGCAGACGGCGCTCATACTCTCTACTTGACGAAGCTCCCTCATATTCCGTATTCGCTCCCTTCCCCATTTTATGGCAATGATTTTTCCCCGGATCCATTTAATGATCTTTTTTCTTTAGCTTGATAAAATAACCGCCATTCTTCAGCCACTTGCCTTGGTGGTGAGTTTTCTTCCCTGGGCCTCGTTTTCGGTTTTGTTTTTCCCCTCCTTTCTGAAGTACCTTCATCGCTAATGGAGCGACGCAAATATCACCTGTAGCGTCCATCTGTGGTGCAGTTATTTCACGTTTCGCTTTTCGGCGATAGACCTTACTCAGTGCGATTCATATTCCACTACACCCATCTTTTTGTGCCCGAAGATGTGTTTCCGGCCGAAATTTCCGCGACCCGGCTTTTAGGAGGAGCTCGTTTCCTTCTTGCTTGCTGCGCGACATCAATATGGAACCCCAGCAGTTTTTCGCGATCGAATTATGCGCCTTGGTCCAACAAGATCTTTTTTTTTCCACTCCCTCCTCCCTTATGACGTCTTCTCTTGGAGGCTCCTTATTTAAGGTATCGCCCCCCACCCCTGTGTACCGAGACCATTAGCACGAGCGCACCTTTCGCCCTTGCCTCCTATGAGCCCCCCATGCCGAGTTCTTTGACAAACTCCAAACTCGCAGCAAGAGTTCCCCCGAAAAACAGAGTAATTCCCGGTCCACATCTCCTTTAACATTTTTTTCCTCATTTTTATCTCCCACAGATTCTCCTGTGTGCGCATGGCTCTGTTCCCCCCTTCACTTGTCAGAAGAGAACACCCCTTATTTTTATACCCCCTTCTTCAAAACTTCCTCGTTCGGAGAAGCATTTGCCCATTGAATGACACTTCCCCAATTTTCTGGAGTAACCATATCGTCGTACCGGCCCCCCCCCCTCACCCCCTGGATGTAATGAACACTTCCATGACCATTAATCCTTTTGTTGATCACACTGATTGTTCGCGCTGAGCGTCCCTCCCTTAGTTTTTTCCCCTGTCCCCTGCAAAGCCCCCCAATACCCGTGCGTTTGACGCTGTCCCTAACCCCCCCACAGCGATTGCGAACGACTGAGAAATCAGTCCTTTTCTTGACTGGCGATATTTGCGCCCGTGCCCTTTTTTTCAACCACTGCACGGCTTTTCCCTTTCATCGTCCCGAGAACAAAATCCCAGCCCAATCAGCAACACCTCTACTTTTTCCACTCGTACACTGGAGCGTGACAAGCAGCTTGAACACCTTTCCCGTCCCCCCACACCTGCGGGAATATTAGGAGAGGACCTGTTTCCACGATTCCCCTTCAGAATCTTTTCTTACCGTTTTTCTGTTTTTTTTCCTTTACTAATTTACCGATACTCTCTTGGTCTGACTATCCGCAGTTTGTGTTCATTGATTTTCCCCCCCATTTTTAACCTATAGTTGCAACGTGTCGCATGGTATTGGTCGGTTTTTGAACAGTTATGGTGGATTTTTCTCCGCTGCTTGCCCCCCAAATCCGTGAGTGTTTTTTTTTGAAGTTGGTGAAAGGCATACGACCTTCTGAGCCGCCATGATGTGTTGATTGAGTCTCTTAATATTTTCTAGAAGTAGCCGTGGGTCGCTAGTTTTTTTCATGTTACCCCTTTGCTGTACGAGCTCCTTCCCTCCTCCCTTTTGATCCGATTTCAAGCCAAACTGAGTACCTTTCCTGGACGGTTGAAACGTTGAAAGGAATGTTTTTTCCGCCTTGGAAGACCGTCACTAAGACGGCGCGCTCTTTCAGTTCATCCGGGGAGATGATCCGGAATCGACCTTTGTTTGGTAAGTCACCCCTCATTTTCTTTTCCTCCCTTGTTCGAGGTCTTGATGACCCCATCTTGAAGCTCAGACCGTCCCTTCCTGCTCTCTGGGGATACAGACTTCTGACAAAATTTCGGGTTGGTCCTTCTTTTTGTCTTCTTTTTGACCCCTTCATAGCGAACTATAAGCATTTCTCTGACCCTCGCGCGTCGCTGATATGAGGTGGGCTCAACTCTTTCGATTTTGTTGTCCCCCCTTTTTTTGCCGATTTCCCTTTAATCGTAAGGAACCAAGACCCACTTGAAGTTTCAGTAGATTTCCCAAACTGAGTTCCGAGCATGAGTCCTCCCCGGCATCGGAAAATATTCGAGTGATGTTAAAAAAGGTTGTTGGTAGCCCCAATCCTTCCGGTCATAACGCTGCCCCGGAACGAGGAGGTCAATTTCCGAGTTCCCACTTTCCTTCGCCCTCACCTTAGAGTCCTCTCCCCCCCACAGCGGGCCATTGAGGTGTGGAGAATTTTCTGCGGAGTCTCTCTCCCTGCTTTCCTTGGTGCTACCCCCCGATGGCCAGCCTTCCGTTTCCCCTACTCTTCCATTAGCCTCTCACTTGAACTCGCCACAAGGTAGCCCCGGTCTAATCGGCCACCAGTATTTCCTATTTTTCGGCATATGCGCTTCGGCTCTTCAAGCTCCTTGTAAAACCTTCCGCTTCTTTGTCCGGGCGGGGACAGTGAATGCGAACTTCATTTATTCGAAGGCCTCGCACTTAGATTCGGCCGTCTGTCGCGGTCGAGGGTTCACCCCCCCCACGATAAATGCGAAGAAAGCGACCGTGGATTCGTCATGGCTTTCGCCAGGAGCCAGTCTTTCCCCAAGTTTTCGCGTGTAGTCTTTTCATGCTCCCTCCCCCCCCCTGTTTGTGTTGGAGGTTCCCTCTTAGTACCCGAGTTCAGCCCCTGTCCGTCCCCCCGAAAAAAACCATTTGGTTCTGTCCACAAACCCCCCCGCAGCCTTAAAACTGGTCTTCACGCGAATTTCTTTTTCCCCCGTGTTGTCGAGAGATGGTGCGAGTGGCGTGTTTCCAATCTCGGCTTTTGGTTTGCACCCCTACTTACGTTTTTAGGGTTATTTCCTCGTGGGATGCCTTTCCCTACCCATGAGCGAGGACCCCCGACCAAAAAAACACTTCGTTCCCTACAAGAAAGGATTGTGTCGCCAACTGGCGCCGTTCTTTTTTTTCCCGCCAACCTTGATTTACCCGCGCTGATGGAAGCATTACTTTTTGTTACCCCCCATGCGTAGCTCCAGACTTAGAGCAGATCTACGGCGCTTCTTCTCGCCTATGAGTAGAGTGCCTCATATGGAAGATTTTTACCCAGGCCCTTGAACTTCCTTTAGAGCTTTTAATGGGATATCGACGAACGAGAATACGAGTCTCCATCGGGCCCTTGTTACTTATTCTCCTTTTCTCCAATGCTTTGTGCAATAGATGTCTTCACATTATCTGCTCCTTATTGGTAACCCTCTAAGGATAGCCATCTTTTTAGTCCATTGTCGCGTCCCCGGTGAGACTCTACTACTCTGACGATTCCTTAACACTCCAGCTCAGTTTCCCGGATCTGTTGTCTCCCTTCTCCCCCCTTCCGCTCATGCGGAGGTGAACGATAGGACGGTGGATCTTGCGCCCGTGATGGAGCGCCCCTGAGGAAACCCATTTTTTTCCTTCTCCGCCAAGACTTTTTCCAAGGTGTCCTTTTCCTTTCGGCCCACAAGTCTTTTGGAAACGTACTCATGCCTTATTTGACTCACGTTTGTCTGCCTTCCGTGCCTCCGCCCATAAGTTATACCTCTCCCTAGCGCTTTTTTTTTTTTTTTTTTTTTTTTGCGCGACTCTCCACTGGAAATGATCCCTTTATTGGTCCCGAGAGACCGAGGCAGCTGCTTCCGAATCCCGGCCACCCCTAGTCCCCGCAACTTTTCCTCCTTTCCGGTAAGCCCAAGATCATAGTCATGAGGCTGCTGACGACTTACATCTCCCCTCCTTACACCACCCAAAGTATGGGAACCCGCTTCTTTTTTTTTTATCCCCTCCTTCCGGATAGAATTCTCCCCTATCAAACAAGAGAGACGGAAGGAGTAACAAGAATAGTTGTAACCCCCAGCAACCTGTCCCTTGGCCCAGTTCTTACCTTCCACGTTTTGGCCTTTTTTTATTCGGAGAACAAAGGATGCTTCCGTCGAGCTTCCTGCCGCCCTTTTTGCCGCAACCCCTTTTCCCTTCGCTCCTCGGACAGTCCAGAGCGGAAATGAAACACAGATTGCTCGCAATCCCGACCCTAAATCAGGAACTTCGTATCCGCCGCCACCCGGACCCCCTGATCCTTCTTCTCGCGCCCCATAACAAAAATTTGCCCCCCCCGCGCTCGCAATTATGCATCGTCCAAAGTACTACGACAATCGGTCAACAACCACTTGGTTACTCCTTTCTCTTCACAAAACCAACCCCACTCCTCTTACACGCTGGAGTCCGACGAGCGTCTCTTTTCCTTTTTTTATTTTTTTTATCGTGCCTTACACTTTAACCGTCTTTCCCTTCTCGGTTGGCCTCGCGAATATTAGTTGTTTTGTCCTTAGTGTCCAAAGATTTTCACGCTCGCCGTTGTCGCAGGCTCTCTCTTGTGGGTTGCCTTTTGAGATTTTAGCGGATGACCACAACGTGCTTTCTGTTTGGTAATCGGTATCGCATACGGCCTCCTGTTTTTTCTCCTCTTTCTGTTGCCCCCCTGCTGTTCCTCAAAGCGATTAAGGTCCCTTCTCCCTCTTTGTTTAAATCGTCTCAATGGCCTACGGCGCTACGCTCATATCTCCTGACTTTTGCTCCTAATTTTTTCTCAACCCAACTTGTCAGTAACTGTGGACAAGCCCCCCGTGTTCCCGCGGACAGACTGTCGTGACGCGTCTTCCCTCCAAGATGGGACGGACGTTCTGGCGCTCTGTCCTTGGAATCTTCTCTTCCCTTACTCCCGGAGAAGAAGTGTTGTCCTCACCTACTCGGGTTTGCAGTTGAGTGTTCACAGATTGCGCTGAGAAAAAGTATTTTCACTTTTGGGTATGCAACCATTTTTTTTTTGGTGCAAATATGTTTGGTTATCGGCCGTCCTTCCTCTGTTCTTTGATTGCCCTCCTCGCGGTCGTCATGTTCTTCAAGCGACTCCTTTTCTCTCTTTTTTGCTTTTCCTCCCCGAAGAACTTTCTTGTCCTTTTCCGTGACTTCATAAGCTGTCTTTCTCGTCCTCCCTGATGTCCGATCTTGCCTGCCCTCCTTTTGCTCTTGGGTCCTTTCCACGTTTTGAGAGAAACTTGCTTCAGTAGCTTAACGGCCTCCGACTTTTCCCATCGTATATCTATTCACCTCTCCTTCTCTTCAAAATTCTGCCGTTCCCCGAGTCCCCAACATCTTTTAACATTCTATGGAAGATGAGATTGTCTAGTACGTCTCGCCCCTACATTCCCCCCGAAGGGCAATTTTTTTTTCCCTGCTACCCAAGTGGGCCTCGCTGCGTTTTTACTTCTTCCCTGCGCGACATTTATCTATTGACTCGATTCAAAACAGCAGGAGCCCAAATGGCAACCAAGAAAGAAGGCCCCTTTTTTGCCTCGCTCTTTCTCTCAAGCTCCCAGGCAATACTCTTCCTGATGGATTTCGCGGAAACAGCGTGCCATCATGCGGACCGCGTTTTTTCTGTCGAACTCGACGTAGTCTTTCGTCTCCGTCTGTCGTTACTAACTTCCCGCCGTGGTCAAAACGGATCAAGTACCCGACCCCACGTTTGCCTCGGCCTGGTGAGGCACACGGAAAGTCCTTCGCCAAGGCAAGAAAAGTGATCGAGTCCAACGGGTTGGAGGGAGGCCGTCGTTACAAAGAAATCGCCACGTTTGTGTGGCGGCTGTTCCCGCGGCACTGTAAACGCGTACCCCTTCCCCACCCTTCTGCGACGCTCCTCCCACAACCCCCCCATTTCCTTTCGTCTGCCAAGACACCATGACCAAAAGGGCCAAAACGCTACACTATCACTGTTCTCCTCCCCCTTCCTGTTTAGTGTTAGTTGCTTCCTGGATTAAAGGTTTTGCCCAATTGCAGCTTCTGTCCGTCAACCGAAAATCTTTCTTTAGGTGCGGATAGTTTGAATGAGAAGGCCCTAGCCGAGCTTATCCTTTAGGGGCCCATCCTCACCCCAACACAGTTGGCCTATTGGGACCTAACCTACCCTCCACCCCCCCCTGATATGTGGCATCCTGGTCCTTATCGGCCTCGCCCGGATCAGATTGCCAGCCACTTAAGTAGACCATTCGGAGTCCTACTATCTTTCCCCCTTTTTGTGATTTTAGCAGCTTCATATACACGTCACGCCCGTCGTCTACTGCCTTCGTGTCCCTCTTCTCCCCCCATTTCTTGTGATTGTTTAGGCAGATCATAGGGAGTTTTTTCCCTGTGCATCTATCTCCGGACCGCGTATCCGACGATGGAAACCGACTTCGGATTGCGTTTAGTGATTCCCCCCTTGTTGTTTACGGCGCGAATTCAGTTCGGTAACCTTTTCTTCCCGTTGAAGCCGTCTCACTGTGTGCCCCCAATCTGTCGGGAGAACGGGAGGTACACACGGTAGTCCCCCTAGACGCCTAAGAAAAATTGAACCATGCTCAGCCCGGAGATTTTGCCCGAAGCGTTGTTTTCAGGCATACATTCCTGAGTGTGACCTTCCTCTTTTCTTAACTTGGCTCTCTTGTGTCCTGCTGCGGACTTTGCCTTAATTGCCCCTGTTTCTTCCTAAGAGGGCCTCTCTGAAGGCTGCCTAAATGCCTTTTGCTACACAAGATCGTCTTGGAAACTAGGACAGAAAGTCTCCCGTTTGTTCAAGATCATCATCGTTCTTTTTTGAGGACTCTGGTACGCATAACAATTTTGAATGGGTGCGGTTCCCCTCACCGCCCCAACACACCCCCAACTCTCCTGACCCCCTGCACCTGACATGACCTCGCGTCGCTTCGGCCCCATCTATTTTCCCCCTGTGATTGGAACCCAGACTCCCGAACAGTCCCCACATTTATGATGAAGACCACCAAAAATGTTGTCAGCCGCGGGAGGCTCCTGGGCGCATGTTGAGCGGACGACTCACTGCCCCGAGTAACCAAGTTATAGTTCCCCCCCGTCTTTCTAATCCGTTCCCGCGAACCTTTCGCGCAACGAAAGAGCGCCTGACGTCACCCCAGCATCGTCGACCACCGTCAACCCTGGATGTAACTTCCCCACGTCCATTAAAGTTACTTACAATTCCTGGAGTCTGCGATTTTCTTTAGCACCCCCCGTTACGTTTCGAGATGAACCCCCCTTACGAGGCCGCGTCGGTTACCAAGGGCGGCAAATTCCCAAGCACTGCGAAAGTTATAGCCGCTGCCTGCCGACTCCCCCACGAAAACTTCATTTGTACTGCTCAATCCCAGGTATCACCACGCTGGTCCTGGGCATCGCTAGCCAGCTCCCCCCCGTCCCCACCCCCCCAAATGCAAACGGATTTGTCCAATCGCGCCACCCAGACATTCACACACCTACGGCCGGCCCATCTTTCCCCCCTGGTCATAAAACTTCGAGGTAACAATTTTCATGTACAGCCACACCCGTATAATCTTCTCTCTCTTGGCGAGCAGGTGTCTTTAAATTATTCCAGACCG
>Ga0179593_1432957_pt1 | contig 20614 bp, 24 predicted proteins | sample CZODoug2_1_08_16_FD_185931 | JGI IMG/M metagenome (GOLD analysis project Ga0179593, IMG submission 185931) | Vadose zone soil fungal communities from Angelo Coast Range Reserve, California, USA - CZODoug2_1_08_16fungal (PacBio error correction) | ecosystem: Environmental > Terrestrial > Soil >... | reverse complement strand
ATTCTCTTCCCACTTGATTATTACAGAAGGAAATGCCCCCACTGATTCTTTCCTTTTGATGAGTACTGTTCATTGCTTTCCTCTTCATTTTTTCCTCCCCCCCTCGCTTTATAGCGATCTCGGCTTTGGTGCATTCGTTTCACTTTTTGTGTTTTGTGCAAAAAGGAGAGGACCTTCCTTTCCTCCGGGTTGGGTTAGAAAACGGTTCCCTAAATGCACAGTGGTCCTCTGATTAGTCTTCGCTTCTCTTTTTTTTTTTTTTTTTTTTTTTTGCCTTTTTTTTTTAACACAGAGTCCAACAGACCTGGTCTTCTTTTTTTCCCTCCTCTGCGAATTCCCTCTTGTTTCAAGACCTGTCCCTCGGTGTTTGTTGATTAAATGCTTATTCCCCTCCTGATGCTTTTGGGCAGCATTAATCTGCTTTCACTGGCTTTTTTCCTTTTCGAGGATTACCCCTTTCCCATCACTTTTTCGCCCTTGTTTTTTGATGGTGTCGGCATGGCTTTTGTCTTGATACCAATTCCTTGATTTTTCTTCGGACCAAACCTCTGCATTATTTTGCAATAGGGATTCAGCCCTGCCCTTTTTCCCCCGACATGCTCTCTTCTCCTTATCTTGTTTAGGGCTGTTTCGAATTTTTTTTCCCTTTTTTTTGTATAGGTGATCCTTTCCATGCCAATTTCGGTTGGCGATTGCATCCCATTGCCGAACCTTCCCACCAACTTTTCTTTTCCTCCATATCCTATCCTGAGTCGAAGTGACTAATCGTGCACTTCTCCCTTTCTGCTGTACAAAACACATAGCAAGTACATTCAGTTCGTTTTTGGCCATGGCCTTTTGGTGTTTGGCCCTCCGCGCGTAATCGTTTTTTCCCTGGGACACGAATGGGGGGAATTCCGTTTTTTTCAGCCAGTGAGATTGAGGTGTCCCTTTCCTTTCTCAGATTTCCTCCCCCGGCCGATGAGATTGAAGTGGACCTCTTTGAGGTTGCCCCACTTTCCCACTTCCGGAAAAGCGCGATTCCCTTGATGGGTCGTTTCCCATCCCCCTGTACTGCTTTCAGTAATTCTCCCCTTTTTTCCTTTCTCCCCGAGCTTCCCCTGACAGGTATACAATATGACGTGACGTAGTTTCCGATGACTCCCCGTTACTACTCCAAAGACCCCTCCTTTTCCTTTGACAATCTCCTTTAAGACGAACAAGATTCCAATTTCTCTCCGGGTCACTCCCTTTTGCGACGTTTCAGAGTTTTTGTCTCTTAGCGTTTCCCATCCTCTTCAAGCCTTCCCTTTTTTTCCCATGAGGACGCATCACCCGGTTCTGACACGACGGTCAAAAGTTGCGCCCCCTCCCCTATCTTGAACGTTCAAATTTCCTGATTTTCTAGGTTCAACATCTACATACCGATGAAGAGCAGATGACACATAGGCCGCTCATGGGACCCCCCCCCCTTCCAAGCAGGGCGCTATTAAGGACTGTGATGGCAGCCAGTTACATCTTTTTAACTTCTCAACCCCCCCCTCCATTTTCGAAATGATAAGAATTCTTTACCCTGTTTAGGCTTCATTTTTCCCTTCCTCATTAAGTTGGTTAGATTCTCTCTCCTTTTAATGGCTGGCTCCCCTTCGGTCTCTTCTACCCCCTGGCGTTTGCATGCTTTCTTTTTCAGAACCCTGCTGACGTTTCCTCCCCTTCAGCGTTAACTTCGTACCGCATTTGAATGTAAGTCATGCTTTCTAAGTCTCTAAGGGGTCTTTCTTACGGTATGGTGTTTTTCCCGCCCTTTTGTCTCCGAAAACTTTTCCTTCGTTTTCAACCTCCGCTTTTCCGCAAGTGGCTCAGATGTTTCTCGTCCCCTTCATTAACTCCAGCAGTTTTTTCAGTTTTTCTTTTCCCCCTTCCTTCTCCGTTCCTCTCGAGTGACGTCCCCCTCACTTCTTTTCCCCCACTGCTATTGTTCTTGTTAAGCGGTTTCCCAGTGTTCGACACTTTGGCTTTGCAGTTCTTCGTCTGTTCACGGAGTGCCTCGAACGTGGTTTTTTTTCCCCTTGGAGACTGCGGAAGATGGACCGTCAACTCTGCTTGGGAGACAAACGATGCCCCATCCTCTTCTTTTTTTTTTTCCTCCAATCCTAGCTTAGTTGATCAAGGCGTCGGATGTGCAGTTTGGCCCCACATCTCCTTAGCGGGGCCACCCTCTATTTTTTGTTTCCCCGGATTGGTTAGATCCCTTTGCCGGGAAATCCATCTCCCCTTACGGTGAAACCCCATGGTGTCCCAAGGGTGTGATCCCTTCCAGCTTCCGCCCCGCGGACTCCCCCCAACCATTCTTTCCGCCTCCATCTGGGGAGAAGGACGATGAGTTCACGTTCCCCATTTTCGTCCTCCGTATTTTATCAGACGGTTTATTACTTTGTTCTTCAGCAACCTTTATTTTCTCCTGTGCGAGGAGAGCTCTTCTTGGCGTAGGTGGAGAGGTCGTTCCTGATCTTTTTTCCCCCAACCCCGTCCTTGTGCCCTTTTATCCTTACACAGTCTTGCTGCCGACCCTCCCTAACTATTGGATTTTTTTCTTTCGTGCTTGTCTTTCGCTCCGTCCCCATCAAGGTGGCAGAGGGTGGATTTCGTTTTTCTTTTCTTAGATCATCTCCCATTTTGCATCATCCCCTTTCGATCGCCATGGCCCACCAGCTTGCCCCATCGCGGCGTTGATTTTCCCTAGTCCTTTCTTAGTGCACGACATGTGTCCTTGAAATTTCTCCAGAGAACCAGGCTTGGAACTTTCCCCTTTTACAGGCTCATTTTCCTTGAAGGATAACCTATGTGCTCCCGGGCTTTCCTTTTAGACTTTTCCCTTTTTTACCTAAATTCGTCTACTTCGGGTGGATGTTTTTCCCCCTTTCAACCCTCCCCTACTGCTCTCCGAAATAATCACATTCGATATTTTGGGCTTCACGGGGCGAACCCTCCCTGGGACACCTATTTTCCTTGCCTTTTTTCCCCCCCTCCTTCTGGGGGAAACTATTTAACAGCGTTTTTTTCTTTCTTTTTTGAACAGGAGGTCTCTGAACATTCCCTTCCTACACCACTCGACCCTTCCTAGACTTTTGGGCTTGAGGTCCTCCTCCATTCTTTTTGTCGCCCACTCCTTCCCTCCCCCTGTTTTTTTTGCGCTATCTTCCTCCCAGTTGATTAGTCCCTCCGCAACCTTTTCCTCTTTAGTTCAGGCGCTTTATTTTCTTGCATTTTCAGAGCCCTCCCCACGATTCTATGTCCTTTGGTGGAATAGTTGGTCTTCGTTGTGTGTGGAAACCAGGCGCTCCCTTTTCCGTTCATGTCGGGATGTTCTTTCGTTGTCCTCAATGTGGAAGTTCATCTTCCTTTCTGAGGATGGTTCTCTGTGTTTTTCCTTCTGGTCCCAATAGCAACTTGAGAAGCCGGCTGTTGCTTGCAGCCCTCTTCGCAACGCTCAAAACTTCCCTTTCCTGGTTTTCCATTCCCCGAAGATTTTTTTATTGATCCCTTCGTATTCTTCCTTTTTTTTGGATTTACTCTTCTTTCTCTGACAATTGGGCGATTCTTGGTTACCAACCCCCCCGTGCCTGGGGTCCCTATTGGTTGAGGCCCTTGCTGGTCTCCGTCCGTTTCTTTTTTCTCTCGGGAGAATGAGGATTGAGCCCCCCCCTCTGACACATGAGGGGATGTGCACCTTTCTCCCCTGGATCTGGTCACCACTCTTCGCTGAAATTTTTCGCAGGCTTCGGGAGGATTTCATCCTCCGAATTTGTAAGCGTCCGCTGGTGGTGCACTGGGGTTTTTCTCCCATAATACAAATGCGCCCCCCTTCCCTGGAAGCCCCAAATTACCCATTGATCTTCGGTGCGGAAGAGAAGCTTCCTTCCTTCCGTGCGATCATTGATTTTCTGTGAAAAATCCCGCAGTCCCCTTTTTTTTCTGGAACTTTTTGCATGCACCCCCAGAGGAGGCTCCTTTAGTTCCCTCCCACCTGGGCATTCCCTTGTTCAAGTAAAGTTTCCCTGATTACTTTGTTTTCCTTTCCCAAAGGTGCCCGTCCCCTTGTCCAACACAGTGCTGTCATATTTCTTTGGTCACCCGTAGAGGCTTTGTTGGGTTCCCCTTTTTAACGTCCGACTCGGCGGATTTCTCCCCCCCTTTGAGGGGAGGGTCCGTTCCATCCTCTCCACTTTCCCTTGCTGGAATTGTTCTTTTTGTTACGGATCTTTCCTGAGTAAGGTCCCACCGAATAACATCTGACGTTCGTCTCCTCCTTCGTCACTTTTTTTACTTTTCCAAGCCTCTTTGGACACACCTTGTACCTCTCCTTTCTACACTTGAAGTGGGCCAGCAGAAGTGGGGAGCGTCTGTCCCGTCTACATAGTTGATGATCTTTCTTTGTTGGATACAAGACTCTCATCTTCAGCCCGGGTCGGTCTTTCCCCCCCAAGTGTAATTTCAAAAACAATCGTTTTTTGAGCCTCCCTCCGTTCACAAGAGCAGGTGCACATTTTAATCTCTTGCCTTTGTGCCTTTAGGAGTCCAGACTGGCCGAGGGGTAGTCCTTATACACTGCCCAGACGACAGGGACCCCCCCCCCCTCTTCCCTGAAGCCACAAGTGAATCCCCCCACCTTCCAACTAGTAAGCTAAGAGACCTGTGTCGCGCTTTAGTTTCTGTGCAGCTTTCACCCATTTTTGATGGGACTATTCCTCCCTTTAGTTTAAAATGCTGAGCTCTCTATACCCCTTCATTTTTGTTGTTTTTTAGATGAGACTTTTTCTCACAAGAATTGACCTCTTGAATTAGGTAAGCCCCCCTTGTCGAACTGTGGAATGAGCATCAAGGAAACTTTCCTATGCTCGACTGCTCTTCCAGCCCTTTTAAGTTCCGCCGCTGTTTGTTTACATGGTATCTGCCGCTTAGGGTGTTTTCTCGCTCTTTTTTCTTTTATGGTATATGTGAACCCTTTTTTCCTGGATCAGAAATGCCTTGCTTTTTCCAGCTCTTTTTACCGTCGCCCTGCCTTTTTTTTTTTGATTGTTACCTTCCTTTTTCATTTTGTGGAGATATGCCAGTGGGATTCCATCTATTATTATGTGACGATCGTCCCCCACGGTTTTCCCCCCCCCTGCTTTGCATTGCTTTTCCCATTTAGTATTAGGTCCCTTCTTCGTTTTTACTAAAGAGGCTTTGCCTTTTGTATGGGACGCTTCTTGAGGAATTCGAATTCTGTCCCCTGATAGGAGCTGGCGTGAAGTTTTTTTAAGATGAGATTCTCCCCACGGAAAGCCCTGAATGAGATTTTCACGGATACACATAACTAAGTCTCTTTGTGCTCAATTTTCCTTGCGAATGGGTAGTGTGTCCCTGACAAAAAGGAAATAATTGATGATTGATCGAAGGGTAGCAGTAATAGGTATTCATTGTGAGATGTCCTTATGGCCCGACAGTGGGTTAAGTCGATATGTACACTGACACACGGGGGTGGTGCGAAGGAGATAATGCGGGAAGTTGAACACACACATGATGCAAAGAGGAGGTTGGATTGTATAATGTAAAAGTACACATAGGGAGTTGGAGAAGAAGTAGAGCAGGTGAGGTAATGATAGTAGACAACGAGACAGACAGAAGGAATACTCTCCACAAGATGGCACAACACCAGAACCGAATGCCCCCTTAAATTGGACAGAGCTCACATTACGAGTAAACTTGAAAATATAAAATAACCTATAACATTTCTGTACCAGGTGGAATTTCATAGATCTCTTCAAATGTAGTGAAGCTTGCTTAACGACAATGTAAAGACAAAACGATTGGGAATTAGACGCAGCTGATCTATAGAGGACAGGTTGAGCGGGGTGGGACTGTTATGATTCAAACCCCCCGGCACCATGTTAGGGGTGCCAGGGCCCTCAAAAACCGAACCGACCCACCAAAGTATATAACACCCTCGAGTTCCTTACCCGGCTATAATAAATACGCCAAACCGAGCGTGTTGTTTCACAGCTTCCAGGTTTACAGCTGTCCAACCCCGCCGTACCCGACCCTCATCCGATCCCACTCAGCAGCGAGCCATCTGGGCGTGACCGCCTCGGACACCGCGCCCACTCCTGCCTGGATCGTCTCACTTCGACATAACCCTGGGTATGTCCTCCAACAAACGAGCCGTCGCTATCGTATCCTCGTAAAACCCAGTGCCCGCCTATCACAACAACACCACAGCGTGCACTGGCTGCCGAGAAGCATATCAGCGAAACGGTAATCCTCTTGTGACGATGCCGACCTGAAAATAACGAACTCCCCGAGGCAACCTAACGACGTGCCTCAACCTTGGCGGTGGAGTCCACACGCTATGTCTGGTTAGCCCTGTCACGTGTACACGGACCCAAGCTTTCGTCAACATGCCAAACGGGGGGCGATCCCCCCGCCTTGGCGCACCTACAACCCGATACACCGAGAATCGAACTCAGCAGTGGATTCAGACCGTAGATACGGGCAAGTTAAGTTAAGAAAGATACTCCCAATAGCACATACTAATCTAAGGCTATTACACAGTTTAATCCTTCATCAAGACTGCTGTCTCGTAACGCCAGTAACAACCTAGGACCCGGTCGATAGAGATCCTTCTCGGCGATTCCCCGTACCCAGTAACCCTAACCCACAGAAAGGCCATTAGATAAAGTTAACGTACTGACCAGTGGTCCAGCTCTTGCAACCCCAGTGCTAAAAAACAAATGTACGGGAGGATCTCAATGGCTTACAAGGCCTCATCTCCGACTCGGCGAGTTCTTGCTCGGTTAGCGATAATAGATTAGCAGACACGACCCGGAAGATTGCGAGACCGGTCGACATCCAACAGGAGCTTCGGGTTGACTTCTCTCACCACACCACTAATTACCCATCCCCCTTGCCCCTTTCCAAGTTTCCCTTGTTCGCGACCGCACTCTACCTACCACTCTCGGGGACACTCCCCCACTCTTCAAACCACTTTTCAGTGCGGAACCCCCATGGCTCTTATACAAACTTACTTGTGAGGTCGCCGGAATTCTTACTCTGCGCCTTAGAGTCCCTATAAGGGGCTCTCCAAACGCTAAAATTCCCACCAACACTAATCCCTTCTGTTGCTACATCCCGGCTCTGCTAACGTTTACGCACCCCTCCCACTTTGTTGAAGATGCCATCATCCCTGTTTCCACGCAGTGCCGGATGTGGGACTCTATCGCGAGGTCCGGGCACTTATACCCGATTGTTATCGGCAAACCTCAAAACCTCAGGACCCTGCGTTCTCGTGTTGCGCGGAACGCTAGTCCTCATTCGTTTTTGCGACTCTATTTACCCTATTCATCGTGTTGCTATGCTTTTGGGGTGTAATCACGAGATGCGCGAATTGAATGAAAGGCACACTGTCTCTTCTCGTTTACCCCTCGACACTAGCAGCGCAAGAGGGAAGATGGGATTGTGGTGGACTCTATGTTTTTGAAGAGACTGGCCCCCACCAGTGTATAGAAATATCAAAGGGCTAGACAATACGGCTATGTGGGCACCCGCGGAGTCGGGGAGGGCGTAATTGAAATTCCCCGGATTGGTCAGGAGAGAGGCGGCGAGGAGTGAAGTTCCTGATGAAATCGGAGACAGAGAGGTGGAGGTGGAAGTGGGAGAGAGGGGTTCCATCGCTGCAGTGCTTTTCATATCCCCGTCTGCGCCACTCGTACATAACGACACCCCAATTACCCCTCGCCTTACAAGTGATGGAGTTCGGCGCGATTTTGGGGCTGTTTTTATTCATTCTATATGTGCCTCCGGGAGCTACGCGTACTTGCAGTCTTCCCTACCCCCGAAGTCGTTTACGACCATTTTCATTTGTCGCTGTCGCTTTTTGCCCCTGTCAGCCCTTCCTTCCCGCTTATCCTCGTCCTGAGCCACGCGACGGATGGAAGCATTTTTATATTGGCCTACAACTACACACCCGCACATCACAATCCACCACTCGACGCAAAGGCATCATTGGCCCCCGACGGCCGTCCGTGTACAACCGAGACATCGCGTTTGTCACACCACCCCCTAGACGCCCTCGGCGCTTTCACCCTGCAAACTTGAACGAAACCGACGCAATCAAACACTCTACCAAATGTATCAGCCGCCCGTATACGCCCTCAGCGAACTGGGTCTGCTTGATGCTCGCCCCGGCCTAAGTGTCGGTTATCTCGGCTTTACCCGCACAAACTAATGCTGAAGAAATCCTTGGCAGCCCTAGGCGGCGTACCCAGAAGACGTCGCGGTACCTCGAGGCCAAAGTGGAATCAACCACGTTGATCGAAGAGTTTGCGACTACATCACTGGTGCCAAGAGATATCATTTTGTGGACTGGATGGTGGTGGCCGGGGGTAAGGACTGCAGAGGCACATTAAAAGTACCGCGTGTGAGACGGCAATTCGTATCCGTGGGGAGCCCACCGCCCCAGAGCCGCCACACCCACCACACACCGCGTGTGCACCCACACACACACGCCACCCACACTGCGCCCGAGCACACCACCCAGGCGGCACGCACAGACCCTTCCTCCCAACCCCACACCCCCCACCCACCCCCCCCCCCCCCCCCCCCCCCCTCCCCCCCTCCCCCCCCCCCCCCCCCGCCCCCCCCCCACCTCCCTCACACCGCATCAAACCCGTCCCCCCCCCCCCCCCCCCTTTTTCGGTTGAGTCTTCCCCTGAGCGAAAGCTCAGCGTTTTTTCTGGTGTTTTCTTTTTGAACAAGACCGGCCCCCCCTCCTCTCTCCTCCTCATAACCCGTGATGAAAGGTCCTTTTTCCGTACGGGGCGAACTCCATCGTCTTGCCTTCCCAACCCTCATCTGCTGGGTGGCGATCAGCGCGCCATGCAAGGGGTTGAATTCCGTCCTTCCTGCCCCCATGACTACGATCAGTTTCTGGAGGGTATGCTGCTCAATCCCCCTTCCTTTTTCGTCTCTCTCTCGTCTATTTGTTTTTTATGGGATCCTCCACAGCCTTTGATTCTTGCTCCTGCACTTCGGCTGGTCGGGACGGTCCCTTCCTTCTTTTTCACTTAAGATGATAAGTCTTTTCCCCCAGCGATCGTGTGTTGGTGCCCCTTCTCGCCATCTCCGGCTGGAGTGAGTCCCTTTCCTTTCCTTTGAATCCTCTTTTTCCTCTATTTGCCTTTTGGCTGCGGGCCTGTGCTCTGGTCACCTTTCGGAGCGCTTTTTGCGTGCTCCCCCCCTGGTTGAACAGCTCAACTCCCGGCCCTACGGTGTTCAGACTGCTTCATTTTTTTCCTGCTCCCTTTTCAGCACGCGGTGTGTCGTCCCTTTCCTTTCTTCTACATGGCCTCTGAGACATGAGGCGATCTGCCTAGGTTGCCTTGGGCGCTGATGGCCAAGTGCTGTTCTCCCCTTTTAATGGACTTATCTCCTTTTTCCTGCGTTTGGCCATATGTAAATTTTATTGGCAATTCCGGATTCGCACCTCGACTCCCAGTAATTCGCTCCCTTCCCCGTCCTAGGTGTGAGGGACGGAGCTCGCAAGGATGGTTAACAGAGGTGGCAATCCTTTTTGTTGCCGTCGACATGTTGATCATCTCAAGCCCTCCCTAACAGAATCTCATCTTTCTGCTCTCTTGCTTTATAAGCCTGCAATTCATTTTGTTTTCCTGAATGGTTACTCCTTTGTCACATTAATAGCCCCCCCCCCCCCCCCCCACACCCACAAACCCCACCCCCCCAAACAAGCAACAACCCCCCCCCCCCCCCCCAACCCCCCCCCCCCCCACCCCCCCAACCAACCCCCCCCCCCCCCCCCACCCGCCCACCAACCCCCCCCCTCCCCCACCCACCACCCCCCCCCCCCCCCCCCCCCCCCCCCCCCCCATCACCCCCCCCCACCACGTTTCCTCCATTCCTTTGGCCATGAAGCATGGTTTGGTTTTGCTTTCCTCAGTGCTTTTGCTCCCACCCTTTTTCTGCTGGTTTTCGGTAATGGTTTTTCCTCATATGTGCGGGGCCATTGTCAGTCCTTTTCCTTTTCCACTTTTTTCCACAAAAGTCCAGCCAATCCCTCAGTCTGATGCGGTTGCATCATTTCCCGAAACGGCCCGCCTCTTGAGTTCCTTTTCGGGTGGGTCCGTCTAGCGCATCCTTTGGTCCCCAGTCGGTTTTTGCATCCTCAGGTTTACGGGATATTCCCCCGTCTTTCCCAGTTACTGTGCCCACTCGTCCTTAGTTCCTTCCTGATGCTCAGGATGAATACCACCACCAGGGCAAGCCCTCTCTCCCATAATGGCTTTTCTCACCCGTTTTTCAACTTAAAAATTTTCTGTCAGTGGGTACCAAAATCCCCTCAGTTTTTGGAGGTCGTATCACCTTTCTCACGCATTTTCAGATTTTTTGTGCCCCAGCAAGCTTCAGCAGATTCCCCCACTAGGCTGCAGGTGACCCTTTGAACGACATACACCTGGTTGCTGGCCACGCCGGTCCCACCCCTCTCCCATTTCCAATTTTTCTATCGGTCACAGGCCTGAATTACAAATGAAGGGTCTCTTCCATAGAACATCACGAAATTCTGATTCCCCAGGATGGCCGACCCGACTGAACAACTGTAAAGCTGCTTCCTCTATTCTTCTCCTCACTGTGTTCGGAAGCGTCTATTGAGTTTTTTTTCCCCTCCTTAACACGCCAGGGGGGGAGTAAATCTTCCCCTGTCTCTCTGAGATGGACATCCTCAACTCATAAGGCTGTTGGTTGTGAGGATCTGGTCATGGCTTCAGAGGCCCCTTGACTTTTTAATATCGCCCCCCTGGGCTTTTTTGAGATCCCCCCGGCACAGGCCCCACTCCCTCCGCTCGCCCTTTTCCAGAACATCTCCGCTTTTCGATTGTTCTTGGGCCCAGGAGCTCTTGGTTCAGCTTGCTATGTTCCTTTGCTTTATATGGTTCCTAGGGAAATCCCATCTTTCTGCCCCGGCTTGTTTGCCCTTCTTTTTGCTCCCCGCTTGTTGATGCGTACTCTTGAGGCCCCCATCCTTGGTGAGAGTGCCTAAGTTGGATGGGAATTCCCCCTCTATTTTTTTTTTCCCGATCCGCGTGCCGAGCTCCCAACGGGTTTCTTGATTCCCTTCCCAATGTTGGCACGGTCTTCTCCTTATCTTCAGTTTGTTCCCTTTGGTTTTGCAGTTGTGCTTTGCTTCCTTTATCTCGAGCATTGACGTCCGATTTCCTTCCTGGAAGAACAAATATGAGATGAGTTCCCGATGCCAGAATGTCTTGAAGGTGGAACTTCCCTTACTTTGTGGATTAACAGGGTCATTTATTTGGCAGTGTGGACATCTTTCCCCACGCGTTTTTGTCCCCCCTTTTGTTCAAAAGATTGTTGCTCTTCATGGATGGACAATTTCCCTCCTCTATGTACCCAACCTTGGAACCAGGTGGAATCCCAACTTTGTTTTCTCAAGTCCGCTGGCCCCAGCCTTTCTCTCGCTAATGGCCACCCTCCCTACTTGGATCTTTTGGGTGTTAAAGATGTTTCAGTTGAAATCATTATAATTCCCCTCAGGTGTAAGTGGTGCTTTAAGTCCAGATTTCTTTCGGATGGCGTGCTTCTTTTTGTGGCAGTTAGGAATTTTTCCCGGAATGGTCCCCAACTCAAGTCATGGCCCCCGCGTTATCCGCCCCCAAGAGAGATTCGTCTTCCCCCTCTTTACTATGAGAGCTTTCGAAGCTAGCCTTTCTTCATAGGAGACTCTTCTGCCCCCCCCCCCCTTTAAAATCCTTCCGAGGGTTTGAGCATTTCGACCGAGACATCTTGATCACGTCCAAGACGGTGACTCTTTCTCAACCTCTCTCGGGTTCCGTGTATTTCAGCCTCTAAATTGGATAACGAGCACGGCATGTGTGAATTAATTCGGCCCACAGCGGATTCGGTTTCTTCCTATTTATACCCTTAAACAAAACGCTTTCTTTCTGTCCTTCCCCCGGATTTGTGAGAGTTCGCAGTCTTCACAGCTTCCCTGCGCGTCTCCTCTGGTTTCCCTATTTTTTGTTCACTCCTCCAGTCGCCGACGCAGGGCTTCAACATCCTCTGAGGCAAATTTTCCCTTCCCTTTGGCCTCCTCAAAGTCATCTTTTCTTTCCTCCTTTTTTAAAACGTCCGAATCTTGGTTTCCGACCCCAGGAGCATCGGCCCTGAGCCCTTTCTTTGTCTCTCCTTTCATACGGAAAATGGCTTCCTTCTCTACTCAGATTCGGCTTGGAGAAGCTTCAAAAGGCTGTGGATTCTCTCCCCCCCCCTTCAGCTTTTACCCTCCGTTGTTGTTGTTATGTCTCTCTTTTTATTGGTTTCAGATTCCTTAATTGATTCTTCCCATCCCTTTCCCTCCCTGATCTAGAACGGTCTTTTTTCTTTAGGTCAGCTTTCCTTCAGGCCCGCGCCCTTCCGTGGTGCTCCCCACCCGCCTTGATTCGTGGTGTGAAAAATTGCTCTAGACCATCGCACTTGTCTCCGTTTCTGTTTCGCTTTTTTAAGAGGTTTTGCATTTCTAGTCATCCCTTGCGGGAGCGTTGCCTGGTGTATACTGTCCCCAATCTTCCACCAGACCGAGCTCGCTTTTTTGCTTTTCGACAGCTCCCCGCCGGCTCCCTTAATTACTCGATGAGCCGTCTATTCCGAAATGCTTCTTCCCCCCCCCCTCAGCTTTTGTTGTCCCGCAATCCATGGAAGTGAGATGAGTCATTGGTCGACCAATAAACTGTCCCCTCCTTGCTCCCCGATCCCATTTGGTGGAGTCTTTTGTCTTTCTTTGACGGGAATGTAGGATTGCCTCCTGCCCCCACATGATGGGTGCCCCTGTTCGACCCCGGTGATTTCTCCACACCTCAAGAACCTTTGCTATGGCATCTCCCAGAAGTATTCTTTGTAAGCGTCTACCCTTGCCATGCATGAGGTTGTTAGCCTTTCTTTTTTTTTCCCTTCCTTTCAGAAACCAGTTCCCCCTCTCCCCTTTTTCTCCCACCTTTTTTGGATGGATAAGCCCTGACTCTGCTCCCATCTGGATGAACCTGCTCTTCCAAAAATATCGCCGTACCCCAGTCGGGTACCCTTTTTTCACTTAAGTTGGGTGAGATCTTTCTGGTTTGAACAGCGGTGAGGGCCTTCCCCCCCCCTTTGTACAGGTCCTGGTTTAATTTTTCCCGGAGATTGCTTTCTTTGTCCAGGTGAATCTTTTTCCCCCCCCAGGTGGACAAAGCCTGCAGATGGATCCATCAGCTTTCTTGTCGGGACACCACCCCGTAAGTTAAGGCCAGTCCTTTTCTCACCAGTCTCCTTCCTTTTTTTTCAGCAACCGCGCAAAGCGATTAAGTCGTTTGCCCTTAGTTGTTTCCGGGCATCTTCCACGAGTTCTTCTTGTAAATATTCTTAGAGGTATTTTTCTTCTCGATCCCTGGTCGAACACAAAAAAGGTTCAACCTCCCTTTTTAATAGAGGACTTCAGACGAACCTGTGATGGACTCCTGTGGTCCTCTTTCTCAGACGTGTGTCACGCTGATCGTCTTCCAGCTTCTTATTCCGCCCGCAGTCCCGCGCCCATCCCTTCGGCTCTTAACCCTTAAGATCATTTTTTACAAGCGGTGATCTCTCCGGTCACAGCTCGGTTGCCCCATCCACGCGTTTCCTTTCATGATCCCTCACGCTGTTGTATCCCCGCAGCCTCCACGCAACCTCTCACGACAACACCCCGAGAGATTGAAGGACAAATGCACCTTCGTACGAATCAGCGAACTTGATTCTCCTCGAACTTCTGGTGAGTGGCCTTTATTCCCCCAACGCGGCGGGCCGCCTAATATGCCGTCCTTTAGAATTTTTAGCATGAACCTCTTCTCTCTTTTTTTTCCCCCCTAATGTTTTTTTTTTGAGAGCTATACCGTGGCATTCCCCTTCACTAGCCTTGGACTCTTCTTTTTTTCCTTCGTCCACTATCATTGCCCTTCTCTGCCAGCCACCTTCCTCGTTCCTTATTTGAATTTGTTTTTCATGGATGGCTTCCAACCGCTCTCTTTTTTTTAGTGGCTCTGTTCCCGTGATGGCCCTTGTTATTTTTCAATGCAATGGACCGACGATTTTGGCACAGAGAGTGCGCGTGGCTGCTACCCTCTTGTTTGGGCTTAATGTTCAGGCTTTGGAGCAGATGAAGCTTGTCTTTTACCTTCCTATTCTGAGCCGCGACGATTCGTTCCTCTCTTTCCCCCTCTTTTTCCTCACGGATTCTTAGTCTAAGTATTGTTGTTTCCTCCTCTTTTCCCTGTGTTATTTCCTGTTGCCCTTGGAGAGTTCTCTTATTACGTGCCGGAGCCCTGTCTTGCAGCTGAAACGCCTTTCTCTTTGGACCTGCCAGTTACTTTGCTCGCCTAACCCTCCGAGCTGCCTAATCGGCCGTTTCGGAATGTTTTTTCCGCCCAGCGTCCCGCGGGGCTTGCAAAATCCATCTTTTTTTTTTTTGTCCTGTTGAGACCGTTCCCCTGGGCTAAATCCACGGCGGCATACCCCGTGAACCAGGGCCTTTCTTTTCCCCCCCCTGTGCATTTTGCCTGCCGAGGACTCCCCTTCTTACTTTCCAACCCTCAGCCTTATTACGCGATTCATGTTGTTCCCGCTGCTTTCAATTCATCCGCAAGGACCGTCAGTGGTCTTCTCTTCCGACAGATCATTCTTCGATGCTTTTTTTCTTTCTCCTTTTCTGTCCCTTCGACCTTTAACTGCCCCAGGATCCGGCCTGACAAAGTATCGTCATTCTCCTACGGCTCGCCTACAAATCTTGTTGAGTTCCCCCCCCCCTCCTAGAAAGGTATTCATACTCGTTAATCATTGCCCATTACCAATCATGTGCATCGGTGTGTAGTGCTTCCAAGCAATTAGGAGACCTTTTATTAATGATTCGACGGATCCTTTCAGGGACACACCAGCACTTTTCGCCTCCCAAACTGACCTTTGAGGCCCCGCTTTGGATCATCTGCCCTTCCTGTTCTCCATCTACCATGCAGCATCTCTTGGGACACGAAAGCATTCTTCCACGTTTTTTTCCCCCTCTCCGTCTTTCTAAGGAAAATCATGAGGGGCTTTCGGTTGAGCAGAGTGTCTTCCGCTGCTCTTATCTGGGTTGACGGGTGTGCCACAAGTCCTTGTCCCTGCTTTCATCCACATCGCGCTTTTTCCCACGAAAGGGGTAACCACACAGGACATCCAATTCTCTGTGGCTTCTCCCCTTTTTCAAAACCAACGTTCTAGAGGGTGCAAAGACCACCAAGTCTTGGTTTCAAAACTTCCCTCTCACCTCCTTCCCCCCAGCCCTCATTGCTTCCCGGATGTTTATCATGGTCTGGTTATTGCCTTTTCTAGCCACAATACTCTTCGCTCTTTTTGGTTCAAACATTATTGTGTTTGAAGAGATATGTGATACCAGTCATTCCCCTGCCGCAATGCCCTCCCATTGATCTCTATAAGGGTCCCCTAAGATTCCTCAGAGCCCGACTCACTTAGAGATGTGATTTGGTGAAATCTTGGCCACCCAGCCGTCGGTTCCCCCAAAGCGCCAGAGTTCTCGAACTGGCCGTTGCTCAGCCCCCTTACTTCTCAAGGCCTTGATGCTGGTGGAGCGCAGTGAATGGTGAGTTTTTCACCATTCGTCCACAGCAGGGTAGCTGCTCCGATAGTGCAGATACCCATACCTCCCCCGGCATTTCTTTCTTCAACCCCCTTTTTGTTTGTCTTCCTTTACGGAACTGCTTTTCATATTCCTTTTTTTTGGTGTTTTTCCCGCAATCCTCCTTCGGAGCCTTGGCGAGTGAAAAGGTGAAAGTTTTTTCCTTGGTTGCAAGTGCTGGGTTGACCGTGTTTTGCTCCTTTCTTTCTTTCTCCAATTTCTGATGCCTTCCGACTTTCGCTAAACCTGCCGATATACCCTGAGGTTGTATGGCATTACTATTCGCCCCTCTGAAGTAACTGCCCCGCCTAAGCCTTGTGTATGTCTTTTCCGACGACTTTCGTACAGTCTTAAGGGTGACATGCACTGGCGGGTGTTTTGTTGACTTGCATGGCCTAACTATATCGCACCTACCTAGTCCACCCAATGACTCTGTCTGTTGTTTTGCTCAGGACCTTCCTCCCTCCTTTTGTTCCCCTTTTGAACGCTTCGTGACCCTGAGCATCGCCGGCCTAGCCAGGTTGGGCGACTTTTGTGGGTAGACGATCCAGCGCGGTGCCGCGGGAGCCTTCCCCTGTTCAAGGCACCATGCCCTTCAAGGGTAATTTTTTGTCCGCCTGAGATGATGGCGCCTTCACTTTCTTCCTTTTTTTCCACCCCCACTCAGGCCCGATTTTCTTGTTGAAAGGCACCGGGTGATGGAGGGCTACACATCCTCCGAAACGGCCGGTCTTCTCTTAGTTCTTGAGTGGTCCTATCCGATGTGCGCACCAACGTCAGGTGCTTGGCTAGTCTCCTCACATGCGTTTAAGGTTGCCCCGGCAGTCGTTTTTTGCACTTAACTTATATATGTCGTTCGAGTTTTATTACTACTTGTATCCCCCATGTACCCGCTTAACCACCAAAGGACAAAGCCAGATTTTATTCCACAAAAATCCCCGAAATTTTGACTGAACCGTGCCCTGGGGATTCTTTTCCACGCAAGTCGGATTTCATGGTATGAACGCGGTACTCTGAGGAGTGTCCACAGCCACGCTTCCGCCAGCAGTCCTTTGAACAGAAAAGTCTCGCCGACCAGGGTGGCCTTGCACACGGCATCGTCGCCTCTCGTTTCCCAAGCTGCATTCATTTCCCTATCCAAGATTTGGCGATGGGTACGGACACCCCACTAGCAGTACGTTGAAACCCCGAGAGCGGCCGCACATCCATCCCTAGACCCCCAGTACGATGATTGCCCTGAGGATGCTGGGCACGCAAGTCGCCCTCGAAGGCTTTTGTCCGCATTCCAAGCCCCCACGCCAGGGTACGGCTATTGAATATTACATTTCCTTGACGAGCTTTAAACTGAGTAGCCTCCGCCCGCTTTTTCTCTCCGTTCGCGTCCCCTGAGCTACTGTCATGGCCAAGCAGGCGAAATTCTTCCTGTCTTTCCATTCATTGTAGAGGGCTCTTGGTCCATATCTGCAAAAGCATGTTTACTGGATGTAGCACAGTTCGCTGGAATCATTCGTACGCTTTGATTTTTTTTTTCCTTCTTGAGGATTGCCGCGGTTTAGCTGGCTCTGTGATGTTTTTCTTTTTGATAAACCCCGTATCCCCACCTTCCTGGATCATTAAATGGACTCTTGGGAGTATTTTAGCCGAGTGCTGCTCGTTTGCGCCCCTTGCCCGATTGTGCTGGAGCGCGTGAGAAGCTGACGGATCCCCCCTTCTTTGAGGGTTAGCACGACCGATCTGACTCGCTGGCACTTAGCTGCAAACCTTCTTTCTTTCCCCCAACTGAGAGTCATCAACGCACCAAGAAGGAGCTTTCGTTCACGATTGTGTTTCCTCCCGCAATGGGGCATTGGCCGATTTTTGGTGGGACTGTATTCGGTCGTCGTGTCCGTACGAAAGTATGATTTTCTTTATGACCGGAGCTGAGTGGAAGGATTCCATCGATTGGGTTTCAATCCTGCCAGACCGACTCGTATCTGTCCCGGAACTCCCCTAATCGAGTTTTGTGCATTCAATGTCCGCTGTTGTTGGGAGTAAGGCGGTCGCAGTGTGCCACCCTCCATCCCGGGATTTCTTGCAAATAATACAGACAGGATTTTGTTAGAGCTGTTCCCCTTCTTTTTTGTTGATCTTACCTTCTCTACGGGCAAGCCTATAAATCTACCTTCACCCTACCAATACCTGCCCCAGGGAATGGCCTTTGTCCCATTTTTTTTTAGGACTCCAGTCCGTTTGGACGACTAGTACTGATTGCAACCAATGGAAACACCTAGTGCCTTTCTTTCCACATTAACCACTCTGACACGGCCCCTCAACGATTGATTTTAATCTTCTCTTTTCATGAAGTCCCTCCCATTTTCCCAAGGACTTATTTATTGGATTCAAGGGTTATTGTTGACGGGAAAATGATGGCGCTGCTGGCTGTTGGTGGCTGTACTAGCATGGCGGGATCATGCGGCCAGGAAAACATCACGGTCCCGTGCTCGAATGGCACCGCCACCCCTCCCCCTTATCCGAATTCAAATTGAGCTTGCCACGCCCACTTTAGGGGTCCCCTTCACATTTTTTTGCGGCGCCTGTTTTGGCCTTGGGACTCCCCTTGCTTTTCCAATGCCCTGTGGCCAGTCGGAGTGGCGAGCTAATTTCCTATCTCATGGTCCGTAATTACAACCGCAAGACCGACTCGCCCCCGCCACGCCGTCAACTGCTTCGTGTTCAGTGCCTCGCCGCAATGGTTTTGAGAGGTATGTTAGTGTTTCTTCCAGTTGAGGCCCACACCAGTCGTATGGTTACGAGAGGATTTCTCAAGGCGAACAATCAGCTCTCTTTTTTTCCTTCAACCAGTCCGGGCAGGGAAGTCATCTCCCAGAGGGTTGCAGAGGTGACGTCAACGCTTTGCGAGTTCCCGTGGGACGATGGACAGAGACAGGCCACGACGTCGGCGCAGTGCTTTCGACCCTGATTTTTTCGCAATCAATGTGGTGTACGGGTCGGAAAGGGGGGGAGAAATACCCCATTCCGCCCCCTCTTTGCTCGTTGCCTGGTTTCCCCACCCCTCTCTTCTTGTTGCCCCCTGAAACGCCGAGGAGCATTCGCTCGAACTGCGATTCTTGCCTTCCCGCGGATATCGAGAAAGCTGCCACGATCAGGATCTGGAGGCATTGCGGCTGTCCTAATCAAATTTTGACTGTGGATGATTCCCCAGTATCTTCCTTTTTTCCCACTCAAGTCAAGGCTGGAGATAGATCTTTTTGGCGATCATCCACAGTCCTTTTTCAACCCTCTTCTATCCTTCTTCGGCACCTGGCTTTTGGTCGGGAATGCTGTCAGCGCAGAGCCCTTCCCTACTCCTTGATTTGGTGAAACTCTTGGGCACCCAGCTCACCTGAGTGCTCCTCCCCAATCGCATTTGCAATTGGGTAGTTTAGCAGCGCGTGGCAGGCCACCTTCTTTTAGGGCTATTTTCCTTTCTGCGTGCTTCAATGGGTGGATCTGGTACCAATTCGTCAACAAAGTGGAGTACGCGCTGGAGACGTGTACTATGCGCGACACCGCAAAGAGGCAGGTTTGTCTCGAGACGCTGCAAAGAGAGTTGTTTTCCCTTCTCAAAAGGGATTTGACTCTCTCTAACTTTTGTGTTAGAAACGATCCAATGTAATCGTTTAACGTTTTGCTCGATGCGCCCTTGGCGAGGTCACTTTTCTAAGAATTTTTCGCGATGGACATTGATGTCCCTTGATGCCGTGAGATCAATGACGATTCTCTTTCTTTCTTCTCGCCCACCTTCATGTTTTCAATGCACGCTTCGGATGAATTCCCCCTTTCAATTTACCACTCGCTTCGTTCACGTCCCTCTCTCGACGTCCTCAGATCTCTTAGTAAGTCCCTACGTTGCCCATGCACTGGCGGGTGTGACGGTCCCCCCTCCCCCCCGCAGAAACCCCCCCTCCCATTCCCTCCTCGCACCCAATGACTGTACGTTTGTACCGCCCTTTACCCCCGTGGGTTCGATCGCACTTGCTTTTTGCTCTGAACACCTTCAGGTTATGAATGTCAGGTTCGGTTGGCATGAGTCACTTTTTTTTTTTGATATCGCGACATCCTTTTTCCTTTTCTACCCTTGTGTACGAGGACATGCTGGTGGTGCTTCCTGGTGGACTTTTCGATGATGTCTATTCCCTTTGGATCAGTTCACTCAGTCAACAGCAGCGCCCCAGTGTTTTTTTTTTTATGGGCGGACGTGCTCCCGGCTCCCCCTCTCGAGACACCAGCTTTCTTTCCAACAACACTCTCCGCAAAGCGGGCTCGTCTTTTTCTTCATCTCATGGTATTTCCACGCCCCTCCCTTCACGGAAGAATCTGAGTTTTTATCGCTTGAATTCAAAAGTTTTACCCCCGGTTCGCAAAGCCAGGAGAGCCCCCCCCCTCCCTCCCCCACACCCCCCCCCCCCCCCTTTTCCCCTGGAGGAAAGGTTCGTGACCGTCAGACCGTACTTCCTTTTTTGTTGATGACGCATGTTTTTCTTCTCCCCTGTACAGGCATTCCTTAGAGCGCTTAAATTGACGTCCCCCCCCCCTTTCCGTAGATTTTGGATCATCCTATCAGCGGCTTTAAGAAACGAGGCACGGTGTACACTAGACGTGCATCAGAACATTCTTGTCCACATGCCCTCCAGTGCCCGGTACCTATTTTAGACATCCACCTTGGGTCTGTCTGTTCAGATCTCAATACCATCTCCCCTAGTGTGACAGCGTCCCCCATGAAGGACCCCATGACTAGTATTTTTTTGTACTGTGCGGGCAGCCAGTCGAGTCCGATGCGCTTTCCTTTTCCCCCCCGCCAGGTTGCCGACTTTTTTTCCTCCTTCCACATTTTTGCGGAGCCGATGACCT
>Ga0179593_1315543_pt1 | contig 20616 bp, 18 predicted proteins | sample CZODoug2_1_08_16_FD_185931 | JGI IMG/M metagenome (GOLD analysis project Ga0179593, IMG submission 185931) | Vadose zone soil fungal communities from Angelo Coast Range Reserve, California, USA - CZODoug2_1_08_16fungal (PacBio error correction) | ecosystem: Environmental > Terrestrial > Soil >... | reverse complement strand
CCGGGCCTGTTCAGGATCCCCCTGTATTCTGGAGGGGATCCCCCGGCGCCCGCTCGCAATCGGGGCGTCGCTGCTCGCCTGTTCCCCCGCCCTCTCTCCCTCGCAGCTTTCTGGTGTCGCTTTTCTGATTCGTATCATCGGCTTCACCAGCGTCCTGAGGCAACATCGCCGCACTTTTTTTCTGTTGTCCGCTGCTTATCTTTCTTCTTCCGCAGGGAGACGCTATTGATGCCGTTCTTTTTCCCCGGAATGTATTCTATTTCCTCGTTTTTTCGTCCCGCCTGACATTCCATATCGTCAAGCTGATGGTCCCCCCGAGATCCCGAGGCGATTGTTTTGAAAGTTGGCGGGAGTCCCTACCTTCTTCCCCGCTAACCACCTTTGTTGGCGCCCTTTTTTTCTCGTCCCCCGCCCCGCGAGTTTCTTCAATTCTTTGCCCTTTGTACTTGCCAACTGAATTGTCCGTCTTTGAAAATGGTTTCCCTATTTTGAGGCCCTCTTTGACCCCCTGACGAGAGTTCCTTTGCTCGTATCCTCTCCCGAAGGCACTACCTTGGGTCTTCCTTTAGGCCGGATCCCCGTGCAGAAGGCCATGATCGCTTTATCCCACCACTTTCTTTTTTCGCTTTGAACTCCTACGCCTTGTCGGCCTGTTCCGGCCTTTGAGCAGTACTTGTGTTATTTCGTACTATCTTCACGGTCAAACGGTTTTTCACAGCTTTTACGGCGTCATGTTATCCACTTTTTTTTCGGATTTTCGGTTTTGCCTTGCCTCCCCGGGACGGCCCCTGACCGGCACGTGTGCCAGTCCCACCGGTTGACGGGGCGTGTGGCGGCGTCCCCGGCGGGAAATTTGCCTGGTAACATGATGAATAGCCCCTCCCTTCCGGCGGTCTGGAATTAGCCTGCTTTACCTCCCCGCTTTTGGATGAACGCCGGAGCCAGGACCCCTGCGACTCATCCTGTCGCGACGGCTTTTCTGACCCGTCCAAACGTATTCCTTCACCCGACCCCGGTTGTTTGGTTTTTTCTGCCAATCCTTCCGCGTCATGTTTGTCCAAGTGATCCGTTGGGTCTCTCGTTTTCAGCCGGATTGTTAGAGTCGTTTCCTATGCAGTATGCGTAAGTTCTGTTCCTTGTTTATTTTTTTACTGTCGTGCTTTCCCTCGCCACCCAAAGTAGCCTTTCGTCGGCGAGGTTTACTTTCCTTCCCACTATTCTGTCCAGTCTCGCATTAGTTCCGTTCATGATCTGCCCCCGTTCGAAGGCAAGTGGTCTTGTGTGTGTTCGCCACCATTTCAATTCGATGTCCCCCCTCCCGTTTTTGTTCTTATTTTAATCGGGATCCTCCCGCACGTCGATGCCTTTCTCGCTGCCCCGTTGGGAGTGACGCTGCATCCCCAGTTCCCTATTGTTTCCAGGAGGGGCTGTTTTTGTTGACCCATCCATACCCCCCAGGCCCTTCCCCTGGACATTTCTTTTTCTGTCCCCCCCTGATTTGTAACTTCTTTTTTCTTCCCAACTAGCAGGAGTGCGCCTTCAGCGCTTCCCCCCGGCGAGATTACCCGGCCGTTTTGGATAACCGGACCTGGACCCACTGTCCGGGAGTTCTATGAACATGGTTTTCCCAACGCCTTGACCAAGAACAAGGATCTTTCCCCCTCCTCTCCTTGTGCAGGGGGTGCGAGTCCCCAGCGCTATGCATCTCATTCCTGTGTCACAAACCATCTCTCCCCATCACCAAAGACTATTTTTCACTCTTCATGCGCGTTACTGTCTTTTCTCTTTTCATCCCGCGATCATCCTCTCTTCCGCTCTTCAGAATCTCTTAGCTCTGCCCCCCCCTCCTCGACCCGGTCGAGAATCCTTTCCCGCACCAGATATTCGCTCTCCCCCAGAATTGTAATCTCTCAGCCTACTTTTTTCGTGAAGAAATCCGTGGTCCCACGAGGTGCGAATGTTGATGAGCGGGTTCATATGGAATAGGTTAGAACGGCACATCATTTTCTGAAGTTCCCCCCTTGTCCCCCAGCCCCTCAGCAGATTTTCGCCCACCTCATACCCCCAGAACCCTTCTTTCGATCCTCACAACAATGATGAGTCACTACGTACCTCAAAAACTTTCCCTCCCCACTAGTCCTTTTGCCGTGTCCAGTTCCCCGTCCCCCCTGCGCACTTTAGAACACCGGGACTCCCTCCTCTTTCCATGAGCGCCTTTTTTTTTTCGCAGCTCCCTCCTTGTTCCCTGATGCGCGATTTCCGCACAGCCTGGTGGCGCCCCACCGCTGGACCTTGGTTTGACCCCCCCTCCCTGTGTCTTTTAGCGCGCGTCCCCCCCCCCCCCCCGTGCCAACACCGGTATCTTTTTCCATACTCCGCCCCCCTGAGAACAACCCCTCCCCGTTCCTCCTCGGCAATCCGAATAGTCCTGGTTAAGATGACGCGTTTGTCCCATCGCCCCAACATACACCCCTCCGCCTCCCCCTCCCTCCGGCCCCTAAAAGGTTGCTTTTTTGTAGTTATAAGTGTTTTCTCTTTTCTTTTTCAACCTCGCCAACCCTCGCTTTGTAACTCACCAAACCCCGCAAGCTACAGGACCTTTTGCCCGATAAGTTTTCTCCCACGCTAGCAGACCCCGGAGTCATTGTACGGTTCGCTTTTCCCATTCGACATCACGCATGTGGTCGTCTTGCTACAGGTTTTCTGATCGCCCTGAGGACCGTGCCACAGGCCATTTTTCCCTAGAAGTACAGGATCTTTTTTTTTTTTTTTTCCCCCCCCCCCCACCAACTCACCTGTCTCGGCAGTTCCTTCCGCGTGATTTTTTTAGTCATATTGTGCCCCGTTTGCCCCCACGTCACGCTCCCATTCTGACCTCGCCCTTTCGTCAGAGCGACTCTTTTTTTAATTGCACGTGGCCGAGTCGTATTTCCTCCTCTGCGCCTTTTCTCCCTCTTAGGAAGCTCCTCTATTCATGCTCCTCTCGTCAGCATTGAAATATGCGTGTGCCCTTCCCACGCCGGGCCTGGCTTCCTCCCGTTTTGCCTTCGGTTTTTATTTTTCCCTAGTCCTGTCCTAGCCAAAGCCTCTTGCCACTCCGGTTCCGGTGACCATTTCCCCTCTTCAGAAGATCGCTGGTTTTTCTACGACCACCGTACCAGGTGATTTATACCCTGTGGTGTTAGAACACCTCGGTCCCCTTACCTCGTATCGTAATGTGATGGTTGATCCTCGCTTTCACCACGAAGCGCAGTCGCCCGCCTCTGAGGACAGTCCATCGTTCTCGAACCCTCGTTCCGCCTCGCTTTGCTCATATGGTTCCAGTGTCGTCTTTCATTGAGTTTGGCCCCCAAATTTTGCTTACAATTCTTTATCTCTCATTCACTTCCTCTAATGCTCTATTTAGCGCTCTTCAACCAGTTTTGCCCACGCCACCCTAGCCAAAGAGGTCCGTTTTTCCTTTTTGCCAGGCCAGATTCCCATTACTTCCTCCACGGACCAGTCCCTGTCCGGATCGCGGCCCCCTTTCCGATCAAACAAGTGGGTCTCTTTCTTTCCTCAAACCCTTTGTTTTTTAGAGTTAGCTTCCCCTTGCGTGTTTCATCAGTTATCCGGAGCCTTATTGATCATGCTCTTCCCCCCCTCGGAGGCTTCTGGTGGACCGCGGGCCACAACGATCCTACCGTTGCGTGATAACCTGTTTCCTTTTCTACCCCTTTTTAACTGCTTCGGCGCCTTACCTTTGATTTGATTGCTCGCTAAGGCTATCCTTGGATTGTCCTTCGGTTTTTTTTAGGCCGCTCATGCATGACTAAAGGTGAACCCTTAGCAGCGACGGAACTGCTTTCTAGGTACCCCGATTGGCCGCTCTCTTTCTTTTTCCTCCTCCCGGTTTCAGCTTCTTGGCATTCCCCCAATCAACCTTAACTGCGTGCCCTTCCTGATCGGTTCCCTCGCTGCTTTCGGGATACTTGCATTCCCAGCCCATTCTGGAGCGGACCTTCAACCCCGGACCCCGTTCGTTGGGCCTCTAGGACAGGTCGAGGACCCGTGTTCTCTTCACCCAAATATCAAAAAGTTTGCGCTTTTCTTTCCTGCCCCCGCATATCACCATTGATCTTTTCGAGACTGCTCGTTCCAGACGACTTACATTTGGCTCATATCCCGATCGTCTTTCATTACGACCATCGCCTACCTCGATTACCATGCTTGCCTTGGACCTAGCTATCTCCTTTGCTCTTGGGAGGCCGGTCCTCCTTTCACCTGCGTCTTTACGGCGGGATCGGGTCAATTTGCGTTTTTTCTCGCCTGACTTCGTATCGTCTTTTTTTTTTTTAGGGCAACTTCTGGCGATCCACGTTTTCTCAATCCTCACCCCCGTTCGCCGTCGTCGTGCCCTCTACCTCGCCCCCTAGGTGCATGGTTAGACTTTTCCTTCCTGAGAACATTTTTTTGCCCTTCCGTTGACTCACTCGGCTTTGGATCGCAGGATCTTATGCGACCACTCTCTCCCACCCGTATTTCCTCTGAAAGCCTTGACGCGCTTTGCTTTATTTGGTCTTGGACGGCTTTTATAACTATTTTTTCGGCTCGGTGACCCCCCTCAGCTCCTCTTATCCACTTAACGAGCTTTTTTTATGGCGCCTACCTGGGCTGTTGTTTATCCCTGAGTTATTCTCCCATCTCCCTGTTTCATCTCCCTTTCGCTTGGTTGCACGCCGGTTTTGTTTCTGCTGTTGTTTTTAGCTCCACTTTCTTCCTAGCTTTATCTTCACTGATGTAGTATCTTTCTTTCTCTTTATCCTTTCTAGCCCCTCTGTCCTTATTTTGCCGTTTTCTCACTTGCTCCGCAACCCGTTGTCCGGTGAGATCCTTTCCCTAAACCAGGCCGTTTTCCTTTAGCTTTCCGTTTTTTCCCGTTTTGATACCCGCGGAATGTTGTTTTCGGCTTGCGGGCCTAATGGTATTTGTGTATTTCCTTATGTCGAAATGGTCTCGGTCTCTCAGCCCCCCCTTCGGTTTGCCGTTTCCGTCCTGCTTTTGCACACGCTCCCGCAAGTAATCCCTTGGACGGAGTCTTTTGGTTTTCCCTCCTGACCCAATAACACTATAATTCTGCCTGCTGCAACCTCTTTTTTGAGTGAGCCTCGGATATCGACCTCTGATTTTCGAGACTGACGGGCAGACCCTGTCTTTGACACTCGATGAGATAGTTGCCTTTCTGTGGGCCCCTTTCACAGTTACGCATTGAATTCGAAATATCCCTGTGTTCTTTGCGGCGAATGTGTTCTTTCTTGCCCTTCTTATGTGCATAGCTTGGCAATCTACCACAGTCATTCTTAGGGCATTCTTCATCTTTCCCTGAATGCCCCGAAGGGTGAGTTCGCCTAGCGATCCTGTAACTCGTGAATTGGCCGCTTGCGTTTTTAATCCAAACCCTCCTGTTATATTTTCGAATCCTTCCCCCTCTCACCGCTTTCGTCGTCGGAGCCCTAATTCCAAACCCCGGGATCCCGGGCACCCCTCTGATTGCTTTTCTTCCTTTTCTCTTTGGATGCTGTTATATGGTACCGGTCGCCCCCACCATTGGCCAATCTTTCCGGTTTTCTTGTGAGCCCTGCCCCGACCCTGAGCACAGTTTCTCGATGACTCGCCTCTCTTCATCTGATATTTTTGGTGGTCGGGGGGTTTTCTGGGTGGGGGGTGGTGGTGGTGTTTTTTTTTGGTTGGGTGTGGGGTGTTTGTTGGTGGGACCTCTTCTCCCCAGCCTCGCGTCGTTGTACCTCTTATGGTTTCGCCCCTAACGCACTCCCTCCGTGATCGTCCGAAATGTGTTCCCCTATTGTCAATTATTCGATCTTATTACTTCCGGCTCTCCTCGAACGTATGTTTCGCCGACCCCCCTGATTCCCCCTCTCAGATAGCCCCTGTCCCGCACGTCTTCACATCATGACAGATATCTCTTCCCTTTGCAAGTAGATCCCTCCTTCGCCCGTCATAACCGGTCATGCTCCTTCTGATGCCCTCCAACTGCAAGACCTAGACAGTTGCTTGTTTGTCCTCCTCTTTTTTTTTTTTAAGCTTAGACCCAAGAGCCTTCTCGGACAGTGTCGCCCCCGATTTAACTTGCGTACCTGTGACGCCAGTTAGTATCCCGGCGAGTACCTTCCGCCATGATTAGTGTATATTCCCCATCTCCCCAGGCCCGCGCACCCTTGCCCGGCCCACCCACTCCCTTCTGATATCCCCAGTCTGACGTTATTGGCAACCCATTCTCTTTCGCCTCGCGTCTCCGGTTCTCAGGCCCCTTTCACTCCAGGCCCGATTCTTCCCAGCCGCTTTTCTCTCTCTTTTTACGTGCTTATCTCCCCCCCCAAAGCAGCCTTTCTCCAGCGACATGCCCTCTTTCCAAAGTTCTTGCTGCATAGCCGCCGACCACCTTTCTCCAGGCCCTTTCGTTACGGGAGAAGTGCCCATGTGAAGGCCTTCCAGTTTGAAATATAAATTTCCATTTCTTTTTTCGTCGCTTCATAACGACACCCCTTTTTGGGACACCCCCTTTTCCATCCCCATCTTTATCAGCTACGCTTTTCCGACGACTCTACCTCGAACCTCGCTTTCACTCTTTGCCCCAGAATTTCGGTCGCCGCGCGCTATCAGCAGTCGTCTGCCTAACTTTTTTCGTTACGATTTCCCCGTTAACCTAAGACACCTCCCAGATGCGCCTCTACGCTCCCCTTTGCAATACCGGTTACCTTGAACGATTCTTGAACGCGTGGGATTCTCCTTCCCTCTTCCCCCTGGCATCTGCGTAATAGACGTAGCCATGCCTGCCTTAACAGCTCCGCTTGAATGTGTCATCAAAAAATCAAGAGCGTTATTTGTAACTTTAAGCGCTTTGGTCCATATATTGACTACGCCCTCTTCATCCACCCAACCAGTACCTCTAAACCCCCTAGTATCAGCTTCTTTTATCCCAACCATGATAGAGACTACGAGAGTTGTCAGGTCGTGTTAATTTCTTCCCCCAGGGCTTTTTCCCCTATCCCTATTCGCTCCATTCCTGATCCTTTTTTAATACCTTTGTTTTTTTTGAGAGCCCGGCATTTCTCGCCCCCCTTCTAGCGTAGAGGGTGGAGATATTTAGAACGAAGTACGGCGCGCGATCTTCACATGGGTCTCCAGCTCTCCTACTTGTTTCGGTAAGTTTTTTTCGTTTCGATCGCTTGATGATTATTTCGGTACCACACCGCTCTTCATGCGTGCAATTATCTTCTTGATGTCAAGTTGCCTAGAATCTTGCCCCGCGAGAGACCCTCAGTCTTGCCTTCCCCTTAGTTCCTGGGTAGTTGGCCCCCGCTTTTTCCTCCTAGTTCAGGCCAACCGCTTTTCCAAGTTCTATCTTCAAGATTGGGAAAGCGGTTTGAGTTTTCCGATCCCATTTACCGAACCCATTGCGTCTGGTCCCCTGCTGCGCTTGCGACTTTTCCCCTCGTTCCTCGTCCAGCTTCGTAGCAGTCCCGAGTATTGATTTCTTATGAAGTTTCTTTCCTGAAATCGTGATGTCAAGGTTTTCCCCCCCACGAGTTAAGAGGCTTTTTGTCTTTTTTCTACCTTTGTTTGTTTTTCCCCTCCCTTGTTGCGTTCCGTGTAGCATCTTTGATCCTCTACTGCGCCGTTCCCAAAGTCTTTCTTTTGTGTTCTTTCTTCTCCCCCGGCAATCCCGCCCCTTTGCCCCCCTGTCTGCCTTCTTTTCTCACGGCTCTTCCCCTTTTTCTTGATGACCCCTAGGAAAGGACCTAATCTCTCCCTTTTTTCGATGTACGTCTTCGTCATTTTTTAGAATTTTGGCCCCTTCGGGCCCCGTTGTGTCGTGCCTGCTTCGATACGGCAGGTCTTCCCCTTCATTTTTACCAGTGAATTTAACTTCCTTTGTCTATCCGACTCTTTTGATTTTTGGTGTGACGGCCTTGCTGACCTGTTGTTCTTCCCTGAACCCCTTCTTGACTAGTCCACTCGGTCTGGCAGTTATCGCCGGCGTTACTTCCGGGCGTTTGCAACTACTTCCTTCAATCCTTCCCTTTCCTCCCCCCACATCAGTCATTTTTTTCCTGCCCCCCCCCCCCTTCTCGTTTAAAACGACCGCGTGTGGTCTGCAGTTCCGTAATATCGATTGCCCGCGATTTCTTGTCCAAATCGGCCCTTTTTCTTTTGCGAGCGCCTGATGCCGCGCGTTCGTCTTTTTTCAGTTCCCGACTCGTGGCCGTGACTTTTCTTTTCTCGGTTGTGAGCTGCCCACCTACAGGATACTTTGCGTTTTAGCTGGGCCGTCCGTTAATACTTCGGTACTGATCCTACTTCTCTACGTTGCTGATTCTTCCTAGTGAGATCTTTGGGGATGAGTGTTTGGCCCTCGCCACCACTTCGTTAGAGAATTTCGTACACCGCAGATTATCGGCAGTTCGCTTTCCTTCTGGGTAAGTTCAATTGAGACTGTCTTCTCCCCTAGAGGTTTATGGGGAGCTTTGCCCGAGCAGGATTTTTTCATGACGCTCCAGGTTGGAGGGTGTTCGATGCCTCCTACCCCCACAAGAAAGGACCCCTAACCCATGAACCCCAATGCTGACCTTTCTTGTCGATAACTGATGGGTCTCCTCGACGTCTCAGTGTCCCCTTGGTTTTGAGCGAAGGCTTATGCAACCTAGCTGCCCTAACCGTGGTTTTTTCTTCACCCCACAGCCGTGCCGAGGTCCGTCGTATGATCTTCGAAGGCGAACGTTCCCCTCTTGGGTACATTACTCCCCTTTCTAGTCTATACTGAGTTACACACTCTGCCCAGGTGGGCTATGCAATCCTGATTTTCGTATTCAGGACGAACCACCTGAAACCCCTTACCCCTTTCACCCCTGTAAGATATCGCATCCTAGCTCGCGACCTCATGTAGATTGACCATCCCAGTCGAATGCTTTCCTGCCGTTCCAGACCTTCTTCGATTGCTTTCCTGGCTTCCTATCCCGTAGCTGACCTCACGCCCAGTAGAGTTCGAATGTCAATATATACTTGTTTTTTCGGTGACTGACCCCCCCTCCCCGTACATCGTTCCCAGGGATTTTCTTGAGAATTTGTGCACTACGACGGTTCGTCTTGCAGACATTTTCGGCTTCTACCCTCTTTTGGAAAAAGCTTTTTAGTAACCACCCTCATACCATCATGTTGCAATCACCCCTCCCATTTCTTCTCTTTCCCCGCTCAGCAAGAAGACAAAGGTCCCCCCAGTTCACTCCTCCCGCAACCCTGCCGTTTCCCGGTTCCATGTCTTATCCTACCCCCCTGGTTCGCCGTACGCAGTTAATTTCTGCGCTTGTAGGATGCCTTTGCGCCTTCGTTTTCGCCCCGCAGGAGGACGACTTATCTCTGGCCCCCCCCCCCCAGCTGTTGAGCACGCCCCCACCTTCCCCTGAGCCGGACAGGACCGCTTTATTCTCTCGATCTTCCCCCCCCCCACCGTACGGTTACATGTACTTGACCTCCCGCTCCCCCCCAGCCACAAGTTTTTTTCCATCTGTGAACCTCCTGATTTCTTCTGGATCGGAGGCGGTGGGCAAACCGACCTTTCTACCACTGCGCTAACTCCCCGCCCCTCCTGACCCCCGTCCACAAGCCGCTTTAGGCCATTTTTTCCTTCCTCCCGCTTTTATTCGCGTAGATTTTCCCCCCCGTCGCATCTACCCCCCCTCCCTTACGATTGCCCTTCAATCCCAGTCCCCTGTCCTTAAAATTTCAACTCAGTGCTCTCTTCCCCGCCTTTACGCTTTCCCGGCCTGACAATTTTTCGCCGTGTTTCGTCCAACGATGCCGGAAAACTGTGTTTTCTCTTTCTTCGACTATCCCCGGACTGTGATGGTATCGGACTTACTCCTGCCTGTCACCTTTTGCGCCCGAGAGCATCAGGCGCCCGTATTGATTGCGTTATCTGCCGGCAACTATTGCATCCCAAGGCACGATCATTGTACATCCGTAGTCTCTCCAAGCCCCCCTGTTAAATTTATCGACTTTTTTCCTGTCTAACCCTCTATTGTGCCCTCCGCTTCTAATGGAGCCTTCTAGAGCCGTTATTATTTCATTTCGTGTGAGATCCCTCTGCATGATTCCTCTTATAGGTTTCTTGTACCTCGCCCCCTGTCCTCGTACGCTTCCTCCGACGTGATTGCGTCCATCTCCAGCATTCGCCGGCTTTCCATCCTTAACCGTTCCAGGGCGCTGAGGTTAACCCCCCTTCTGACTAACGACCTCCTGTGATTGCGCTTAACCTCAGCTCTCTTCAGCCGTCCTGCTTCCCATATCTTCCTCTAAAAGTTTCCGCCCCGCTGCGAATACTCGTATCACCTTTGAGCGTCTTTCAACCCCCGCAGGAACCCCCCCCTCTCTCCTCTAACTCATTTTTCCCTCTCATCCTTGCCGTCCGATCGTTCCCCCCAGTTTCACTCCAAACACGCCACCTAACTGATCCCTCAGCTGTTTTTTCCTTTTTTTTCATTTGCTTTTTCCAGCCACACTGCTAAGGGCCCGCGTCGCCTGCCTTTTTCTTCGCCATTTGTCCACCTGTTCCCTCTCTCTTTTCCTCCGTTTGGTGGTTGCCTCGTTATCCCCCCTTGGTGGTTCCAATCAGGGAGTTCGGGTCGTTTCCCCTGAGCTCCTGCTAGCCCCTCTTAGGGGCTGACCTCGTTTCATGTCAACGACTTACTTAGGCTCGGGTTCGTTTGGCTGACACACATGTGTTTACCGCTCGTAGCGCTCGTTTACGAATTTCGCGGCTTATTTAGACTAAGTCAACTTGCGTCTTGTGTGGCTTCCTTTTTTTCTTCATTCACGCTTTTCCCCGGGACAATATGGAGAGCGGGTGAAGGGTCCGCTTTCTCTCTTCTCTTTATCGGTTGCTGAGCTCGTTTTTACTGTTCCTGACCAATCACATTCAATGACTCTTTGGTTCCATCCTAGTTTTTACCCTTGCTGATAATGTGTCGGAATTTGCAATCAGGATGTGGCTTTTCCCCCCCCCCCGTTCGTGGACGTTCTTGTTTGATTACTGAGTTCCACCCCTTCAAGTGCACGTTTGCCCTAGAGGTGCTTCTTTCCAAAGCATCTTCTATGTTTTTGACTAATTTTTTTTATGCTCTCTCTCCTTTCCTTGTGGTTTCTGGCTTGCTCTAATGATCGGCTCCCTACATCCTCCTACGCTATTAAAGGGCTTGAGTTCCAGTCTTTTTCCCTTTGCTAGCCGCCTTTCGTTGCCCTTGTGTTTTTTCCATCGGTCCTATTTCTGCGCCCACTCACGGTCGTCCTTGCGCTGTCGCAACGGTTGGTCCAGCGTCATGCGCTCTCTTGAGTTTCTTTCCTTCACATTCCCCCTTGGGCTTCCAAGGGACGCAAGCCCCCCCCCTTAGTTCCGCCAGTAGGTATGTCACTCCCGTCGTCCTGTTAAGGGGTGCTTTCTTCCCCGGTGAGGGTCCCTTGAGAATTACTCAGGCCGAATTTTTTTGGATCTCATGAGAAATTTACTTCTAGTTGACTCCTCCGTAAGCTTCGCCGTCCCTTCTCTTGGGATAGTTTTGCTTTCTTCGGCGTTTTAATTCCACTATGTTTCCCCTGAGCATTTCCCCCCCGTATCATATCCATGACGAGTCGGCTTTCCCGCGCCAAAAGGTGTTTGTGTATTTTTTGGTTCTATTGGCCTCTTTGCCTCCTTGTGTTGGTCCCTATGCTATGGCCCAGCGGGGTAGGTTTTGGGTTGTGCCCACCAACCTTGTTAGTTTTTTTATTTGTTTCCCCCCCCAACACTGTATGGTCGGCCTATCATCGACAGGATGGCTCTGCAAAGAGTTTGCTATTTGAGAAAGTTCCCTTTTTTTCTTATTGTTTCGCCTCCGCCTTTGTTCGAGATCCTTTCACCTCCAAGGAATATTGCGTTAGCCCATTTGGTCCGCTTGTGTTCATGGTTTCCTCATGGTGGTAGTTTTAGGCTTGAGGACCGCCTGTTATTTTTGGCTATCGCTTGATGTTTTGATGTTCTGGTACTCTGAGCCTGTAAACCCAGGATTGTGCGAGCCCTTTGACTTCCTTAGTTGCACCGCTTCTCCGACTTCCTCGTGGAAAGGTATTGTGTTTCTTCAATACACTTCTAACGTTGCCCCGGATGTCCACTCTATTGCTTGCGCGTATTTCGACCCCGTCAGAGAGGCCTCTCTGACTGTCTGCCTATGTCTCACGCGTTCGTTCCTCCTGATCGTTTTGCATCGACCGGTTTAGTTTCCGCGACCCCAGATTCACTTTCTTTACAATTTTTTTGAGGCATTTTTTTCAGTTTCGCTATGCTTCGCGTTGATATCCCCCCATGGTGACTGGGACTTCTTATATCAGTCTCCCCCTTTCCCGGATCTCGCCTTTTCGCATTTCGCAGACCTTCGGTCAATTTAATAGCTTTCTGGTGTGTTTGAATACAACCGCCTTTAGGTTCCTATCTTAAGGTGTATCCCGATCTGCTCCCCCGCGCTATCTTTACCCATTGCCCATTTCATCAGCGAATGCGTCGCAAGATAAGGTTTCTAATTGTCCGTGTGTTGGATTTTTAGGATAGCCACAATAAATTCCCAAATAGGGATTGCTCCTGCGATGTCAACCGCCCAAGTGCCATCAGTTGGCTCACTGCGCAGTTTTAGACTTCCCGATTCGTTACAGAAAGAGGCTTCGGGATGTGGGGGATTCATTAAATTTTGTTTTAGACACTACGCTAAAATATGATTCACGGATATTAAGATCAGTACCATCACTCACCTGAGAGAATGACTCTTATGGCCAGGCCCGATCCCCTCCAAGTGCTCAGGTGCGACCTGCATCCCAACACTCCCTATTTCTAAGATAAACATTCTTCCCTACCTTCTTCCCGATTTCCCTCCCGAACTTCCGAGGCTTCCCCGTTTCGCGGAGCAACTTTCCCCTATCCGCAAATGTTTCCCCCAATACCTCTGCCCCATTTTTATCCTGAACCTACTCCGCCGTTTCCGTGTTTCCGGCATACTTCCGGTACATCCCCCCTTACTTCCACTTTATTGACATTAGTTGTAGCGATTTTGGTATCTGCTTTTTTCTTTATCCGGTTCGAGTCCCCCACCTCCATTCTTTCGGGGAATCATCTTTTTTCCCGAAACGCCCGTCCCAGTGCCGACCATCCCTCGTTTAGCTCATTGAGGACGTATGCTTTGTCCCCCACATTTTTCTCTTAGTTCCTTTCCGGAGGCTACGGCCACTTTTGCCCGAGCCCCCCACCGAATGCACGAAATGCAAAGTGCGCGACATGTTTTTTCTTCAGAGCTTTTTATCTTTTCATCCGATTACCATATGCCGTTATCTTTTCCCTCAGTTCCTTTGACCACCCTTGGCCTAGCTCAGCTCCCCCCTCACGACCCCGTCGTCCGGCTTCTTTTTCTAACTTTTTTTCGGTCTCATTTAAGCTGTTTAAAATCGTGACCAACTGCATGCATTTCGCCGACCTTTTCCTTCAAGCACAAACTCCTCCTCTGGGGCACCCCCCGATTTGTCCTCCACCCAAGCTTTTTACACGAAAGCCTTCCCCTTTTTCGCCGACTCTTTCCTTCCCTCCCCTCTGTGGACGAGCACCGATGTGCCCCAGACGTTGGGTTCCCCTCCTCGCGTCCCACTCTTTTAGTCTTGCTCCCGTTGCTGATGGTTCCCAGAGGTAGGGTACCACTCCCTTTCCCCTTTCTGGATACCCCCCCTCGCAGAGTTGACCACTCTTGACCCTATTTCTTACTCCGAGGGTCCGCCCGACCCTCCCAGCTGGCCCTGTCAATCCTTTTCATACTTTCCTGTCTGCCTCTACCCCGGTCGCGGCAGCGCTTTACATAAAGCCCCAATGGTGCCTCCTAATATGCCGACTCTGTGGGGGAGTTTTCGACTCCCCCGCATCGCGATCAACCTTGGAACCACAAATTTACCGGGTATGTGGCTGTAGATGAGCGGTTTTGACCCCCCCCCCATGATTGCCCCCCCTTTTTCGATACGATGCTCCTGATCGCCCCAGGCGAACGCCCATATCTGTAGCTCCATGCTCATCTCTATATGTCAATACAATAACCGTTGTTTCTTGAGCGAGACGATGGGATCTTGCATTTCTTTCCATGCGCCTGTTTGGCGCGTCTCATGGGAAGCCTCGCACCTCGGTCGTCGCTTTCGCTCATTTTTGACCACGTCGCCGCTAAGACCGATGTTTCTCCGTTTGTCTTCTCCGCGACCTCTCCGATGGGTCTCTATTCCCCTTGTCCCCTTGAAGTCTGCTCAAATCCCGCATTTGGGTGTGGAGGGATTGCACTGCCTTTCTACTTTCGTGAAGTCGCAGGTGATTCCATCTTAAGTCTATGAAGAATTTTTATGCGCGCAGTATTTTAACGGTTCGGGTTGCCCCCTCCTTCAGCATCGAGTCCCCTTTACAACCTCTTTTTGTACGCTGCGCTCGTCGAGTATTTGAAAGGTGTGTCTTCCGGTATTCCCCTCCCAAGCGACACCATTGATTTTCCACTTTTTCCCGCTGCCATTACCGACCCTTTGTAACCCAATTCGTGTGTCCCTAGTCCCCCGGTGGCAAAACCCAGTCGGGTTGAGCTGACTTTGTCCTAAGGGCGCTGTACACGTCTGGAGCTGCAACAGCCACCCACGACTGGTCTCCGCTGCCCTTATGGGTCCCCCCCCCCCAGATTTGGTGCTGGGTATAGGAGAGGCCAGATACTGTTAATACCGGGGAGATAAGTGTAAGGTGTATGAGCGTGGCGCCACCGTGTAGCGCCAAACCTCCTCCTCGCTCTTATGTAGTGGTTACTTTCACCTTTTTTCTTTTCAATCCCTTTGGATGACTGGTAAGTTTTAATCAGTTTAGAGACGTTTGATCTTGGTTTATCCCCCCTGATTTCCTTATCACAGCAGTCTCTGGTCTACCTTCATGCGCGGTTTCTGAAATGTCCTTTGGTGGGCGCATTTCGGGGTTGTCAATTGATAAGCGTCCCCTTTCGACTTTCGGTGGTTCCCGCAAAGGCCGTGATTTCTACTAGGGGCGTGGGGACATTTGTATTGCTGTGACTCTTAACAGGATTGAATAGACCAATGGCTTCTGGCAGGGACTCTAAGTCGGTCATACCGCTGTTATTTTAACCCCGACTTTCCGCAAGTTTCCCCAGGCGACACCTTTACTAATCAGGGCTCGTTTTCCCTTCCCTTATTATGACAAGAACGATTGATGAGTGTTCTTGCAGTTCTTGATCCTTCTTTCCTTGTTGTTCCCCCTAACATGGGCTTTGTTAGAATCATTGAGGAGCTGCCTCTCGGTTTCGATGAAATTAGAATTCTCGGTTTCGGGGACCTCTTTGCCTTAATCGATGTGCCTGCTCCACCCCAAGCCGAACTGATGAGGTGTCGTCCCGGTAACGTAAGCCTCCTTCCCCGTAGCACGCCGGGACCATTTAGGAATATTGATATAGCGCCCTTAACAGCTTGAGTTCTGCTTTTTCATAACTTATATCCTCCTCTTTCCACTACAGAGTGAGGGTTATTCGTTCATAGTGGATGATTTCCCCCCCTCTACAGTCAGCCTTTCATCGCACAGAAGGGTTTTCGACTCTCCACTGGCCCGATATGTTGTGAAGCTGATGTGTCTGTCATTGCGCCGGTGGAAGGATTGACTGTACCCCCCAATACACCAAAATTAGCCTCCCCCTGTTTTACATTTTTCACCCTTTTATCCTTGTGCAAAATTTGTTCGACTCTTCCTGCGGTTTGAGAGGGCGATTGCACCGGCCGAGATTCTAAGGGTTTTTTGTATCCCACTCCCTCCCCCTGAAGATGTCGCCCCACTGCTTCCTTTGGTCTTACCGTCGAACCGCACCGTCCCCGACTTCAAAACCCCGGATCTTATTAGTTTCCGATTCCATATTTCCAGTGTTGGTTCCACCCAAGAGAGAGGCATCGCATGTCTTCTAAGACCCCAATGAGCTCCCACCATACACCACTTGTTCATAGATTTTTCATATTTTTTCGACGACCCCGTATATTCCCGGCCCGCAGAGTTACTCCCCCATCGATTTTTTTCACGCCCATTTTTGGAGATGAATTTTCACTCGCCCTTTTTCGCTCCTCCCTCGCCGCACCAGATTATAACTTGAATACATTTTTCCTCTTGTTTTAGAGTCAGCAGGGACCCCCTGCCCAAAACAGCTAGTTCTAGTGAAAAAGAGTTTTATGACTTTTCGCTGCGGGTTTGTTTTCCCTTATTTTATTGTTGGTTGTGTAGGGGTGGTACAGTGTGCTCAGTCCCCGAGGTTTTTAGGAGTTTTCACCCGTACCCGTTTTGATAGCCCAACGGGCCGATGAGAAACCTGAAATACAGCAGGGTCGCCTTAGAACCCCATCTATTTTTCCTGCCGACAGGTTAATTGAGCCACCACCCCTCGGTGACAAACATTCCGCCCAAAGTTTTCCCCTATTGTCCTTTTTCGGTGCCCAAGGATCCGGTACCCCCGTTTCCTAGCATTTTTTCCCCCTCAGGGCACTTTTCCCCCTAACTGCGCTTTTGTGCGTAGACACCCTTCTCAGTATCCAGCCGATGCGAATGGTCCTGCGCCGCTTATACCTCCTTGTGGCCACTCACTCCTCTCCCCAACCATCAGACCCCTCCTCCCCCCCCATAATCTCCCCACCGTGATCCTGCCTGTCCCATACTAACGCCGAGAAAACCCTCCTTGTTCTATGGAAACTCCGCTCCTCCTGAAAGTATGAGAGTCCCGTTTTGGGACGCTAACTTTTCTTGTCTGACTCGAAGCAGCCAGCTGTCCCCGTCCCTCCACCTCTCTTTCCTGAATATATTTTTCGGAGATTCCACCCTCCTAAGTCTTCGCTGATATACCCCAAGATTCCCCTTATCCTCTACAGTTGACTTTCAGTGGAGATTTTACCAACCTGACTGAAGCACGTTTCCTTATAAATTTAGAAGCCGCAACTAACGACCATTGAGATTTCCGAGGTTTTATCTTTCTTGTTTGATGATATAGACAGGCAAAGAATGAGGTCCGATGCCTCACCCTTTTAAACGCTTTTCACGTTCCCGTGACAAGTTCTGGATTTATGCATGATTTTAACTATTTCCTTACCAGTCACGAGAACAGGCATTATAAAGTCTCTTCTCCGATTACATCGACCCAATTCGCAATCGCCTGTCTTCTCATTTTTTCCAGCAGAGCGTTTTCTCCGCAGACAGGAAATTAGGGCCCTATCGGCCTTTTGATTTACCACTTCTTCATCGCTTGGCATGAAGCCCCGAAGACGGCGGTTCTCCTTTGTGCCCTTTGAATGGTTTTCCCAAGAGACTTTCCCTCCCCCGAACCAAGGCGATGCCTACCTTGGGTCCCTTCGACTTTAGATTGTCAAGTAAGTATCCCAACTTAGCCCCCCCTTTTCGTAGCCAACCGTCTTCTTTGGAACCGAGGTCGTTCCTTTTTGATTTCGGGCTGCAGTTCACAAACGAATCCCTCCCCTCTAGACCGATGCAGGTGCCGATAGCTCCCTCATTTTCTCCTTTTCCCCCTCTCAAATGTTTCAGTATGAAGCCGCTGGATCGGTCCATTCCCCCCCCCCCCCAGATTCTTTTTTTCTAACACCCCCCCTCCTTAGTCTTCAATTCCCCCATAACTCCCTGCGAGCTCTAGCCCGTTATTTTCCATTTCCCAGAACCACCCCCTCAGAGATTCCAGCTTGATAAGGTTTTTTGGTAAAAATAATCAATCCATTTTGGCGCTTTACCTAGTACGGGAGCCTTACGCCTGGGGTAAATTTTCTCCACGTTGGAATATATATATTTACCCCCCCCCGTTTCCTCCTGCCACTTTTTGGAAAAGTCGCCTTCCAGAGGTCCGGCTTCCCTTTCCTCGGATTCAAGTTTGAGGGTTTGATCCCATTTGGATTGGGCCTGAATTCCCCCGCTGTGTCCTTGGTTTGATTTTTTGTTTTTTTGTTTTTTGGGGTGTCTTTTTTCTGACACCTTTTTTTTCTCGTAGTTTAGTTCCTGCTCGAGGGATTATTCGAATTTGACCTGATTCCCCCTTTGTGTGTTTCGAGGTCTATTTACCTTTCCCTCTTCCCAAGTACTCATTCGATTCTGCCCGTCCTGTATGAGATCTTCTGCCCTCTGTCTTCGGCGCTCCCATTGGAAATCCCATCCATGGCGATGCTCTTTTTTCCCCACGCCGCTGTTTTCCATAAGACATTGAGGGGAAGCTTTAACTCCCCAGTAGATATGATGGATGCTGGATCGAACTTTTTTCTTTCACTCCCAGCTCTCTTTTTTGTAAGCCTTTTCTACACCTCCCCCCTTTCCACGTGATTCATTAGCTCGGTTGAGTCTCCTGCAACCGAATGCACTAGCCGGATTCTGAGATGAGTTTATCGAGACTGTCCCATTTCTTTTTAATTCTCTTTCCCTGGTCCCCCCATGTAATAGTAAATCGCTTAAATTTTTGATTTCAACCTTATTAGGGCTCGCGATTTCTCTTTCTTGAGTTGCGGGAACATCTTCCCTAATTCTTCGCAATTCACTTCCTTTCAAAATGTTTTTTTGGCAATATTCGTGGGGGCTCTGTAACGTCTCTAGCTTATGCTCAATTTTTTTTCTCCTTTCCTCACTCGAAAAAGTACGCGTTTCGTGCATTTAAGTTTTCACCCTTCCTGTTTGGTAGTATGTTTCCCTGTTAGGAGATGCTTCTGCCTGCCTTCCGGATTCTGCAGACCCCCTTGTTTTTTTTTACAATCCTCTCCCCCTATATTGCTCGTGTTTTACACCTCCCCCCCTCGTAAAAAGATTCGCTGTACCCCTCCGTCTGAGTCTTGTGGCCCCTCTTTCTCTCTTTGTGGGATCCCTACTATGTTTCGCGTTTTGCACACCCTCCGTCTATTTATAGTCTAAGCTCTGTATTTCCCTCGAAGGGTGCTTTTCGGTGATTATTTTCCTCCCCCTTTTCAAGATACCGTCGTGGTTGTGGCCCTCTCCTAAGATGGAGCACAGGGGTATGCATTTTGGATCGCGGTTGTTAGTGCACCATGGTGGTTGATGGACGTCCTTCGACTCCCTGTGGCCTCCTGCGCATGTCTTCTCGGGGAATGTAAAGCGCGTCCTGATGTTTTTTCGAAATTCCTCCCTTGTGGCTTTTTTTTTCACTTTGTTTCAGCAACGGCTCTGTTCGTTACGGTTCCCCTCTGTGTGGGCCCTTAATGAGGAGGATCATCATGTTAGTTTTTTTCCGATCCTCATTCGTTTGAAGTGTTTGTTCCCCCCCCCCCCCCCCCCCCCCCCCCACCACCCTGGTCCCAAGGGCTGGCGAGCTGATTTCAAACCTTCCCTTTCCTGCTGAATTTCCCTGCCCGCGTGCACACGCTTCTAGAACTTCCTCCCCTCTGTTGACTAGTCTCTTCTGTTCGCGGCCACACACAAAACCCAAACCCCCCCCCTTTTCCTCCTTTATCGGTTTTATAGCGTTCTTCTCTTACTGCGTCTATGATGCTCCTTGGATAATTTCGTGAAACGCCTGGAGCACCTGCCGAGTATCTGTCCTTCTTTTCCTACTCTTATCCTCTCATCTCTCACCAAATCCGCTTTTTCTCCTACATTACCTTACCTTCCCTCCTGCTACTCCTGTCCACCCCATCCCGCTACCCCTCCGCTTATTCTCACCCATCTTTCCACCGCTTCTTTTGTTTCCCCCTTCTCCCCAGTTGCTATCCCCCTCTTCCCACCCCCTCCTCTTTCTCAATCTCTTGCCCCCCTTTTCCCCTACTCCCCCCTCTGCCTTACTTCTTCCCTCTCCTATACTTCTTATCTACTTCCCCCCCCCTACCCTTTTTTTCCCCCATCTCGTACATCCATCCCCATATCTCTTTCCACCTTCTCCCCCCCCTCTCTTCCCCCACCCCCCCGCCCCACACCCCTCCCCGCCTCCCCCCCTTTTCCCTACTTCTCTCCCTCCCCTCCTCGAATTTTCTACTTCCTTACTTTCTCCTCTTTTCTCCTTGTATTTTCTTTTTGACCATCTTTCCCCTCGCTTTCACTCCTCTCGCTCTCGTTCATTCGCCCTCTCTCTATCCCTTCTCTTCTCGCCTACTACTTCCCCCTTCCCCGCACTCCCCTTTTTCCGTCCTTCACCTATCCTTCCCCCCCCCTTTTCCTTTCAGTCACTTCTCCTACCGTTTATTTGGTCCACCCTTTACCTTTCCCCTTTTTCTTACTTCTTCCCTCCTCCCCACCCTCCCCTCCTAATTTCTCTCCCTTTATCTTTTGATTCTATTACCGTCCTGATTCATCCCCTTTTTCCTTTCCCTCCATTTTCTTTCTTCCTCTTTTCCGACTTTTTCCTCTTTTCGTCCCCCCCCCTGTCTTTGCCCTAATATGAGCTCAGCCGTGAGAAACCTTAATGTGGTTTTATTTTTTGGATTTTTTCGCGTTTGGTGGTCGTTCCTGTAGGCTAAATATCTTCATCGTCCCCTTGAGTTTTGACTTCTTCTTTTATA
>Ga0179593_1337097_pt1 | contig 20617 bp, 25 predicted proteins | sample CZODoug2_1_08_16_FD_185931 | JGI IMG/M metagenome (GOLD analysis project Ga0179593, IMG submission 185931) | Vadose zone soil fungal communities from Angelo Coast Range Reserve, California, USA - CZODoug2_1_08_16fungal (PacBio error correction) | ecosystem: Environmental > Terrestrial > Soil >... | reverse complement strand
TTCATCGTCGCGCTTCTTCTTTTTAAGCGCCTGTGTGGGCCGGTTTTTCGCTCTTCTGCTGGTTTGTGCGGTCCCTTGGAGGCTTTCTTTCCCTCAAGGGAAGACCCCTTTTCCCCAAATTTTTTTCAGGGAGAGTCCGGTGTGTTTTCTTTTTTTGCGCACCCGCCGAATATCTTCGGCGGGTATCACGTCAGGACCTCTGGTAATGGCTTTCTCATTTTTTTTTCCCCGGTACGTTCTTTTTGCCCGCGCTGGGTGTGGTTTTTTTATTCTCGGATTTGTTGCATTTCCGATTCTGAAGGTCGTTTTTTTTGTTGTTTTGCCCTTTTCCAATGATGTCCCTTGTTGGCTTGAAGATGCTTGATTAATTTGGTGTGGTTTGCTTTCCATTTTTTTTTGCATGGAGGCTCTCAGAACAATTGCCCTTTCCTTTTTTGCTGTGCCCTTCTTGGTGTATGTTACGCCGTCCCCGGCGTCCCGTCCGGACGCACACGGTCGTGACTTTGGGTCGACGTTGTTTTTTTCTCATGGCCAGGCGGCTTGCCCCCTTTGACGACGACCTTCTTGTCCCTTTCTTTTTATTTTCTTTCCTGAGGAGGTAGTTGTGCTTTCCGATTTCCGATGGCCCATGCCCCTATTTTGATCGGTTAAGTCCCCTTCGCCTTTTTGGCATGCTTTACTGGCTTTCTTTTCTTCTGTGCGTCGTTTTTTTTCCTGGGTTTGGTCGTACGGTCTGTTTTTACACGCCCCCCACCTTTGTGTGGGCAGAGACGCGCGGCCCCCTCATGAGCTTCTTTCATTTAAAGTTGTCCCCCTTATGCGCCGGTCTGTATCAGCTTTTTGGGGTCCTGTTTATCCTTTTTCCTTGCGTGAGTTTGGTCGAATTTATTTGTTGTTTCTTTTGAGTAATGGGTCTTTTTTTGATGGGTTTTCCCCTGTTTAACCAAGCCATCCGTCGTGTTTCGTGGGATGTCTTTTGACCTTCTCCTTTTTTGTTTTTCTGAGTTTCCTGCTGGCGGCGTTTTGTTAGTACGTCGGCCGGTAACCTTCGTCCCCTGCTTTCTTGTCCTCTGGTCGAGTATGCTCTTTCCTCCTTGTTGTTTGTATACTTACTCCGACCCCGGCCGGATGCGCGGCACCCGGCAGTTCTAACTCCCTTTGTAACCAAATTTCTCCTGCAAGGAGAATCGTACGGTCCGCCCAAGCTGATCGCCCCTCGCGTCCGACACCCCCTCCCCAGGAAGACCACTTATTCGTCCCAACCCCCACGGCACCCACGGACCCCTCTTTTTTTTGTGTCAACTACCAGGTTCCCCCCCAAGCCCTCCCCCCCCTTCCCACCCGAAATCTTGCAACACTCCGACCCCAGGTAAAGTCACCGCGTGGCATCCAAGGAAGGTTTACGATCCCCCCCTACCCCCCTTTAACTGACCTTTTTTTTCATGTTTTCGGATACTTCGTCATCTTTCCTCCACCTTTTTTTGGTGTCCGTTGTTCAGAATCCTCTTCCCCCCACCCACCCAGGCCATACAGCCCACGGGAGTGCCGGTTTCCAAGGTACCCCCCGCCTTCCAGATTTCGCCAATAATAGATTCCTTTTTCCCCGGCATGGGCATCTTATTTAGAAAGCAAACACGCTCGTCTCCCGATTCGTCAGTCGTCTTGTTTATTTCGTTTTTTTTTTTAGTCGCCGTTTCCCTCTGGCTCCAGGCCCTTTTGCTTTCACAAACTTCGCCAAAGGTCCGCCTTTTTTCTCGTCACGGGCCAGTGTGCTTTTCTTCCCCTTTCGTTACGTTTGTTGTGCACCCGCCGCTACTTCCACCCACCCCCCGCCGTAAAGGGCCACCTTGTCTTTTTTCATCCTCCTTTCTCTTCGCGATACCTTGAAAGCCAGCCTTTCCCACCCCTTATCAAAGGCCCACTCCATTTGTCAGAAGGCGGTGCCGGCCTAGACTGCGGGCTTCGCCAATCTGACCCCCACGAAATACCGGTGCAAAGACAAACACACCCTCTTATGTTGGGAAGCATTCCGTACATCACTCTTTTTGAGATAAAATGTCGGAACGTATGTACCCCTTCCGCCCCATATTCCGGCCTGCGGATCCATTCTTTCCCTGATAAACGTACCTCTCCTTCCTCACCAATCATAGGGAAGGCTGCCTGCTTTTTTCTAGGACGCATCATACCAGGGGGTATAGCCATCAAGACAACCTTTATATGACCTAGCGGTATTCCCTCTGAGCTCCTTCCTCGAAGCCTAGCCCGTCCGTGCTTTTCGAAGCCCGGTGAACCGCGATTGTCTCCCTTTATGGAACATTGACCCGCACCTCGCGACGGCGACGAATCTTGGACTCCCCTGGTCAGTACTACCCCCCCCGACAGTGATGGAGCGTCAGGAATACTTCGGCCCGGAATTCACCACTCAAAGGCTTTTTTTGCTTTCGCGGTTCTTCTAGCTTTGATGTCTTGGGGCTTTTCCTTTCAAGTATCGGTTTGGTGCCTGGCCCGGGGTAGAAAACTGTTTGCTTTGGCCCCTCGCCCCCCCCAAAGAGGACCTTGCCCTCTCCTCGGAGACAGCTTTGTGCGTTTTACCCTTTAGAGGAGGGGGCTTCGCGCAGCGTCCCCTGTTCCCCCGGATCTAAAGCCCGTCTTCCGGGCCCAGGCCCCCTTTCCTGGAAAACCCCCTAGTTAAAACCTAGCGCCTCTTTCCCTTTAAGGTCCCGTGCCTCCACACCCTCCGTTTCCGAAGAGTGCCTTCCCATGTTGAAACCCAGAAAATTTTGGGTCCCCCCGAACATCGCCGCCATTGCAGGTCATCTACTTTTTCCAAGAAGAAATCGGTGAACTCTCGGCCTTGGCTCTCAAGCCCCTTAGAACCCCGCCGCCTTCCTTCCCTCAACCTAGTAATGTCCCGGTGCCTCCCCTCTTCCGTCCCATCTCATGTCAAGGCGACCCTCCCACTGAGCATGGTGAAAGACTTCAACATCCCAACCTCATCGCCTTCGTATCTTTCTCCTCCCGTTTGTGTTTTTTCTGTCCTTTTTTTTTTCTGTTTGCATGGGGATTTGGGCTTCCTAATTTGAGGATGGCGAGGCGGTGGAGTTGCTCTCTCCTTCCGGAGATTTTTGGGGGAGGGCGCGTGCAGAATTGAGTTTAAAGGCTTGAGACTTGTCGTTTTGGCAGTATCCCCAGGTTTGGGGCTGCCTCTTCTGAGGGTTCTCCTGAATGCGGCGATCTTTCCCGATTTTCTTCTTTTAAACGTTTAGTTAGAAAGGGCGTTTCTTGCGTTTTCTAGGCGTTTATTATCGGTCCCAAGTCCTTCTTCGTTTTTTCTTTCTTGAATCTTTTCCCCTTCGTCTTTGGTGTCCCTTATTTTGCAGTCGGATGAGGTCCGTTCTTTCTTTTGCGAATTTGAGGGCGGTTATTGTCTCAGCCGACAGGTGTCTTTGACCTTTTTTCGCCTAGGTCGACTTTTTTCATCTTTTTTGGACCTTTCGGAAAGTTTTTCTTTTTCTTAGTGGAGTGGTTTCAGCCGATGTTTGTTCCGACGAAAGCCCAGTGCCCTCTCTCCTTACACCGTAGTCCCTCACGCCGCGCTGGGTGGAACTTTGGTTTTTTTTCTTGGGGAATCCCCTCACGGGCTGGAGGTTGGAGTTAGCGCCTTCAGGCCTGGCGTCGGCGGTTCTCTCGGCGCGAGGTCTTACATAGATAATTTTTTCCAATCTCTTCGGCTCTCTTCGTTTACGCGACATTTTTGAGGGGCTTCTGCGGTGGAAGCGCGCCTTCGTCTTTCTTGGTTTCGATCAATCTTGGACTTTTCGTCCCTATTTTTTTCTGATGATGCTCTTTCCCCTCCATCTTCCCTCCCGTTGGGCTTTCCCCTTTTGTTCCTTGTGAGCGTTCCTGTGAGCCAGCGCCAGCGTTAGTTGGTAAGAAGTCCAATGCCCTTTTTTTCGCGGGTGGCATCGGGCGATCCTGGCTCCGGTCTTTGTTCTTTTTTAGTTCAGGGCGCCTGTTCCTACCCATCCGAAGTTCTTACTGTTTCTGGGCTCTTTCTTCCTCTCCAGGCTATTGGTGGGCTTTGAGCGTTTAGATTCTCTTTGCGGGGCGTCTTTCCGTCTGCCATCCTTTCATGAACCAGCCTTGGCCTTGACGGGGATTTGTCTTTACCAGGTAGCTTCTGGGGCCGGTGCCAGTGACTCAATTCCTAAGTCTCGCCCGGTAGTTGACGCCTTTTTTTTGCGAGTTGGGGGGGCGTTCTGCGGTTCCGGCTCGAAGTCGTGGCGACGCCGAGCTCAATGCGTTTGGCCTTCTTTTCTGACGATTTGGTTTTGCTTCGCTTCATTTTCCTGCCCCTGCGCAAAGGCATTCTGTCTGTTAAGAGCAACCCATTTGAGCTTTCGGGCTTTTATAAGCCCTGGTTCTTGAGGTTCCTTTTGGGTTCGTTCGGCTTTCCTCCCACCCCTGTTTAATTGACGCGAGGTTTTTTCTATGAGTCCTCTGTCCTTCCCTTTGGGTTCCCAGGTTATCCCAGGAGGGGGGACTGTCCATCCTTTGGCCCGGGGTGCTTTTTTTTGGCTATTATTTTTTTGTCGGTTTCTTTTTTGGGTTAGTAAACAGGTTGTTTCTGAAACCACTGCCATCCTTTTTATGTCCTTTGTCCCATTCCGGGGTCCGGACTAGCCTTTGTCTGTCGTCGCCGACGGCGATTTGCTTTTCCTTCTAATTAGCCGGGCGATCCATGTTGTTGCAAATTCCGGCCGTGGCGAGCGAATCGGCCCATCTCTTTTTTTTCTTTTTTCTTTCGCTCCGACTTCTACCCGGCTTGAACTCCAGAACGTCCCAACCATCCCGAGCCCCTTGACCCTTTTTCTAATCCCCCCTCCCGCGGCTCACCTTTGCTCCTGTGTGATCAAGAACCCCCCGGGATACTGTCACCCCCGGAAATGTACCAACTTCTGGTACCCAAGGGTTCAAACGTTTCAATCCCCCCCCCATTTCAAAACCCACCGGACCCCAATACGACCCCCTCCCTTGATCGTGCCACGGTATTGGTGACTCCAACCTTACCCGTGTGCGCTAATGAACCGGACAAAATTTCCCTTCCAGATACGCTTCTCCTTCCTTTCCTTCCCTAGGCCACCCCAGGGGTGGGGCGTTCGTTACGTTTTGAACCAAACCCTTAACCCCCTCACTGCCCTTGGCTGATGCCCGAGTTCCTGGTACACAGCAAGATCGTCTCTTCCCCCCTCCTATGATTTTTCGAAGGGTCTGGTTTTTTTAAAAGGCGGGCCTTTTTTCCCCCCCTCTTGCCCGAATAGTTTAGACTAAAGATCGTTCCAAGCGCCTTAAAGAAAGCTTCTTTCCCCTGGCCGTTCAGTCAAGATCCCTGACCCCAAAAAAACTTCCATCCTTCTGGTTCCCCGTTACCTTGTTTTGGCTTCCTATACTTCCCCGTTATGAAATGATTAATGGTACCCAAGGAAAAACCATCCGTCAACATTGGTATTTCATTTCCCAGTCTGGTAATCCTGAAACCACATTTTGACACTCCTCACCGGCTATATCGAAAAACATACTTTTCCCGTCCCAGGGTCAGGACGCCCCCCCTGACTCGGCAAGCCCAGGCGAACACCTTGCGCCCTCTTCCCCTACCGCAAACACACTCATGATAGGGATGTTCCTCCCCCCTCGAAGCGGTGCCCGGCCCTTTGATTACAAGTCCGCCTATTTCGCTTGGTATCTCCCTTCGTCTTTCAAACCACTTTCACCACGAATGCGGTGCTTTTGGGGTCTCCCGCATCCACCCTGTTTTATACCACTCCCCATCTCCCTTGCTTTCACTTCCCAAGCAAATAAGTCCCGCGGCCCGCTTACCTCCTCAGAGAGCGATTGCCCCTGGGAGAGCGATGCCATTGTTCCTCTTTCATAAAATTACGGCTCTTGTTACCAACGCCTCCTGACCCCCAGGCCCTATGCCCCTGACGGCGCCCTCCGTGCCTCGCCCTCCACCCTCCCTGCTCTGTCGTTCACCCTCCCGGCCAAGTGCTGCGACTTTCTTTGTTTGTCTTATGCTTTGGTTCGTCCCACCGCCCGGTATGGTGTTGGAGTTTTTTTCTGGTTCCCGTCAACTGGCGCATGCCCTCCTCCCTTCCAACCCCGATTTTAACTGTTCCCGGGGCGGTTCCTTCTTCAGCCTTGAGTCGTCTGATCCCCCGGCGCTTGCGGTTTTCCCTTCCAACTCGTCACTCTTTTTTTCCGCCCCAGAAAGGCAGGGACCTTTTTTTACCAAAAAGGATGAACATAGTCGGCTGCTTAAGTCACTGTGCCAACCTTCTTTCTTTCGATAAAACCCTCCCGAGGAAAAGCCTCCATTCTTCCTGGCGAACCTGCCACGTTTTGAACACCTCCGACCCCCCCTTAGCGGGGAACTCTCCCATGCCCTCCATGCTTGGTCCCTCGTTTGGACGATCCTCGCCCCTCTCTCGACCAAGAGAAAGCGGGTCCGTTCCCCATTCGACACTTGATTTCTTGGAACGCCAAAACAAACTCTCCGTCATCTCCACTCTTTACACGCCATCGCAATCCCCAAGCGCACCCTTCTTGAAATCGCAGCCAAACCCAGGTCAACTCCCGCGCCCAATTCTATTTTCCTTCCTTTGTGTTGATATATTCCTTTCGAGTTATTTTTCTTTTTTTCAGTTCAGTTCACATGTTTTTTGGAGGTTTCGTGTAGCCCCTTTCATTTTTTCGAGGTTTTCGCGGCTCGTCTCGAATGGGGCGGGCCTGGCCCCCCCCCTTCTCGGTTTTCTTGGTCTTGCTCAAGTCCTTTATTCGTTAATGCTTCGGTTTTTCTATTATGGAATGAATGGGGCTATCAGCGCGGGTATTCTGGGTTCCCCCCCCAAATTGGAGTTTAACCCCTGGTCTTCTTAGGTTAGTTCCTGGAATTCTAGGTTTTACCAGGGCGAAGGCGGGGCCCCCCTTTTTTCAATTGTTCTGCATGTCTGTATGCCCTGCGAATTTTGCCGCAGGTTTGGCGGATGGTTTTCCTCCCCCCGCGCGATATCCCGACTCTCCCTCGAGGCCCAGCGGCTGAGCGCGGTCTCCTTCTTTGGAAATTGATCCCCTCGATTGTTCCTTACGGCACGTCTTAGAATTCACCCTCCCCCTCTTCTTTTTCTCCCTTTTTCCAGCCCAGCATGCGCCTCCCTCACGCCGCGCTGGCCTTTGGTTCCCGAGCGAGCTGTGTCTGGGCGTGGTTTCTCCCCGCCGGATGAGTTGTAGTCCTCCTTTTTCCTTATGACGGAGGCTTCTGTCTTTTCTGCTTTTTTCCTTTTCCATCCTTCCCCTTAGTTTTCGAGGTCCTTGCTGATATCTCGGGGTTACTGGCCTTTTTTCGAGTTGTCCGTTTGGCCTACGGCTGCCGGTTCTTCATTTAATCCGTTGCTGGGGCCTTTTGGGATTCCCCCTAGTGTAGATTGCCACCCCCTTTGAAAGAAATTTTGATCTCCTTTTGGATTGTGATGAAGTTCGTTTTCTGTCAAGATGTTCCGTACTTATTCCATTTTTTTTCATCCGAATTGTGGAATCCCCTTTTTTCAGCATTTTTTCGGGTTTTTGAGGGTGTGAGTTTTCTGCCTTGGTCCCTGGTATTCTTTCGTCCTTCCAATTGGTGTGCCCTGAACCAGGCTATTGGGCTTGACGCTTTGTGATGATGGCCTTGGTGGGCGTGGTCTAGTTCGTAGGAGAAGTACTGTCCTCCTGCTTCCCTTCGGGGTTTTTTCTTCTTAGTGATGGGACACCGTTCTAAGCCTCGCGAGCAGGCCCCTTCCTACCCGAGTCGGTTTTTTGCGCAGAGTAGTGGTTTCCTTTGACGTTGGGGTGCTTCTTCCATTTGCCTGGAGCTGGCCCCAGCTTGAGAAGACCTTGTTGTTCCCCCGCCGTTTCTTCGTGCGGGGCGACGTTTCGTTGTTTTTTTGATAGGTTGTGGAGACGATGACGCCCCCCCTTCCCAAGGCCTGGAGGATCTACTGCCTTTCTCTGGGTATGATTCACGCGCTCAGAAGCCCTTGATGCGGGGGTTTTTATTTTTTGGTTTACTCTGGTACACTGACCAAACCCCGTGGGCGATTGTGTTTTACTGCGGGCGTTTCATTTGACAGGGCCCGTTTTTTCCCCTTCGGGGGGAATGTCCCCGTACGGCTTAAGGTTTGAGTGATTGTGGGTGCGCTATCGTTTGGTCGGGGTATTTTCTTTTCTCCTTGTGTCACTTTTTTTGCCCTTTTTTAACCGGCCATACGTTGTCGGCTGTTTCAGGCTTGGGGAAGAAGGTCGGTTTGTTTATGCTTTTTCTTCTGCGCTGGCCTTCAGGAGCCTAAGTCTTTTCTTTAGAGACCTTTGACTTCTGGGGCCTTGGTTTAGAAAGCGGCGAGCCTTCGGATAGTCTTTTTTCCTTACGAAGTTGTTTTTTTTTGAGCTCCGATTCCATCTGATTTTTTCCCTGCGAAGTTCCCCCCTGGAATATATAAGTTAGAATCCCTCCCCCCCCTCCGTGCCTCGACTTTGCTACTACTCCCGTTCCCCGGGCCCTTTTAGATACTCACCCAGGTGCACTCCTTGATGATTGGTTCCGGAAACGGTTCCCCCAAACGGGCACCAAACTTTGACTTCCTCCCTCATAATAGCGCCCACCCAAGAACTCCCCTAAAAGACTCTCCCGAGGATGGTGTACTTCTTTGGATGAATCCCGAACCCCCTTCTTTCCAGAAACTTTTCCGGAATTTTGGCCTATCGGCAAACACGTTCTTTTTTGGAGGTGGTCCTGCTCAGCTTCCCGCCCCCACCCCAGTCCCCCCCCAGACGGTTTCTCTCCCCTAAGGCCCCCTACCTATCGTCTAATTACAGTTCCTCCCATTGGCCTTTTCATTGGTGCCCTCATTTTACAATACGAGCACCACCTCTCCAGAATCGTCCCCCCTTTTCAATTTATAGGGCTGGGGCCCGGAGCAGTTCCGCTTCGCTTCCTCGCACCATGGGCCATTCTCCCCAATTCAAAGTCCTCGACGGCTTCCTTCCCGCCGTGGGCTTCTCATTTTCTATGTTATAGGAAGTTCTGCACCCCCTAGGCCAAGCCAAAACATCCCATCCTTCTCTTTTTTCATTATCCGGGAACCCAGCCACACCAGCTGTTCCAGCAACCGATCTCAAGCCCCTAAAGGGGGAAAGTTCTCCCTGACCCCGGAACAAATACTTCGGGACACGCAGGCTACCAATCGATCCGACCGCCCACCCCCACCCCGCGCCTTGAGTCCATGTTCCCTTTGCAGGCGAGACCCTCCCTTTTCGTCTCTACGTACCTTATTCTGGTTGGTATCCTCACTAAACGCTCCCCCCTTTCTCTCACGAATGGGTAAGGGTCTGTTTTCCCGAATTCCCCTGATTTGTTTCTCCTTCCCGCCCCCCTTCTCTTGAAAGCTCCCCTCTGCACTCGGCAGCTGCGCCTGCCGACTTGAAATCGCCATGATTTTGATCTCGTTTTGGTGACCGAGATTGGTCCTAAGGACTTTTCCAAAGACGACTTGTACGCGTAGTCCGGACCGCCTATTTTTCTTGGCTTCTTCCCTCCCCCCTCTGTTTGCGCCCGCTCAAAGGGAATCGGCCTCTCACCCGACGTCCCTCTGTTCTTTTGGACGGGCTGGGTCGTTCCCCTTGCTTTTTTACGGAAAGCTCCTTTTTCAGCCCTCTCATTTTCTCACCAACAAAGGAGAGCCTGTTCCAATTCCCCCCAAAGAGTCCCCGGTTCTCTCCGTCCTCGAGACTTATCGAGCCTTCTGCTTGGGTGTGTTTTCCGACCGACAAAGTAGTTATTCTCGGCAACCGCGCTTTTCCCTTCTTTCCCCCCCATCTTTAAAGGTACCACCGGACTTCGAACCTTTAAAGATTCGACCTTCATACTACCTCCTTTCCCCAACTACGAGGAAGGTCCCCCCAGGCCCGCCCCTCATGGCAGCCCTTCCCCCAATTCGCCGGCACGAGACGCCAGTTACTTCCTTCCCTCTTGCTCCCCCCCGATCCCTCGACGAATCCCCCTGTTTTTCGACAAGTTGACACCCGCTCCGTCTCTGGCCCCTTCGACATTCCGAGGCCTCCCACCCAACCTCTCTTCGCCATCTTCAATTTTACCCTCCATAGCCCCTTTCCAGCCGCCCAAACTGGGTTTCTCGGCCACCCAGGACACCTCCTCGGTGGTGCATCTCTCTTAACTCCCCTTTTGGGTTTTTTCCCTCCCTGGCGATTTAGGTTTTCCTTGTTTTTTCTTTTCTGGGCTTTCTGGATTTCTGCTTTTTTTTCGCCTTCATAGATGCTGGAACGTCTTTGTGTGATTCTGGTGCGGGCCGATTGACTTCGCGTTTGTATGTTATTTGCCAAGGCTAGGGATTTCGATGTTTTTTGGTTTTCCCTAGTCTTTTTTCCATGTCGTCGATTTCTCTCTGCTTTGGCCCAAAAAAGTGGCTCCTGGGAGGTCGTTCTTCTTATCTGCGGGTTATCTTCCTATTTTGTCTTTTTCTGGAATCCCTTTCGTTTCGACGCGGGGCTTTTTTGCCATTGAGAAGGTTGGGAAGGCGGTGTCGGTGCGTTCCTCGCTGCAGGGCCTTTTTTTTTAGTTCATGTCTTTGGCCTTCTTTTAGTCGGTAGGCCTTTGTGGAATTCTCCGTCCCCTTTTTTCTCGGCGTTTCCCGGAGAGCCCCGGACCTTCCGAAGGACTAAGCAGCAGCGAAGCTCCCGCTTCCTGTGCAGGAACAGTTCTTTGTGACTTCTGTTTAAAACGAGCACTTTTTGGTTTTATTGTGCTCTCTGGGGTTCGGTTGGAGGTAGAGCCAGTTCATGGGTATTGGTCTCGGAGCCTTTCTTCGGTCCTTCCCCAGTTCCGTTTTCTGGTTCCCAACCGATTGAATCTCCGGCCCAGCTCCCTTTTATGAGATTCTTATTGCTGGGACGCCGCTTGCAGGCCCTTTGCTGAAATTTGATTTCGCTAGTTGGCTGGGTTCATGTGGGATCTGCGGGCGAACCCATTTTTTATTCCAGCTTTTCTGAGGAGACTGTGAGCAGTTCGTATTCTACGTCGGCGACTCTCTGTAGCGTAATATCTTTTGGCTGTTTTTTTCTGTGTAATGTCCTTGTCCCGCTTAGACGGTCTCTTTGGCCCGGTCGGGCCCATGCTCCTTCAGGTGATATGACCTTGGGCGGCTTGTCCTTTGCACTGGGACAAGGATATTGGTGGCTTGAGTCCTTTTTTATGGTGCGTCTCCAGAGGAGATGAAAAGTCCCGCCCTCCTTCGGGTGTCTTTGACCGTAGAGCGTCGGGCAGCCGGTTCATCACTCCATAGTCGACAGGCTGTACGCAGCGAGTTCTTGGCCTTTTTTGGGGGTCGAGTTTCTTTTCTTTTAGTAAGTGACGACTGCTTTTTCTTCCTCTCTTATCTTTTGAGCCTCTTATCTTTTTTGCTGCTCGTCCCCGACGATTCCCTCCCTCGCATTCCTGAGGGAGCTTCTTATGCTATGTTAGAGTTGATGGATTTCTACTACCGCCTTTTGATTTTTGAGGGGGGGGCTTGGGTGGTTTCGTCCTTTTTTTTAAACAAAGCCCCCACCCTTTTGGAGTGACGCGTATTATGAGCGGCAGCTGCTGTGGCTGTTTTCCTTTCATTATCAGGCGGGTGAAGTACAATAGGTTAAGTACGTCCCTTTTCTTGCTTTATTAGTGGGGTCGGGTTGCGTCTCGGTGAGTCCCCCGGTTGGAAAACTCGGCCCCAATCCTAAGTGTAGTGGGTGAAGGGGAGGTTGGACCCTTCCTTGTTTCTTGACTCCTTGGTCAGTTTCTTTCCCTTCGAGGGGTGTAGTCTTCTAGTAGTAAGGGATTCGCTGAATGGGGACTTCCTTGTGGGATTACTCTGATTATCTCTCTTCTTCCTTTGTGGTTGTTGATCTCATCCGACTCCGCCCTTGCTCCCCACACTGCATAAGACACCCTGAGCTTCTTCAGAAGAAGCCTCCGCGCTCCCCGTCTTAGAAGAAAAATCCCCCACACCCGGGCCCGTATTCTGCCTCTACGGTACTTCACGACAACGGCTTTTTACTGGGTTCCACACCCCCACCCAAGGAGGAAACCTTCCCTCCCACCTCCACATTAATTTCCCCAAGTCCGCCCCGGGATCCTCCGTTATTTGACATTCCCTCCCACCGAGAACCCCCTTTCCCTGAAAGAGGCGGCTTCCGGCCTGGCCCTTATTTCAAATCTCGCCCACCCAGTTTGGGGATGTGGTCAAGCAAGCTTACACAAAAAAGGGAAACTCCCTCCCTTGCGGGCTTTCAGCACCGGTCCGAAGGAAAATTCCCTTCGTTACGCACCCGAATGCAAATGGGAAGTGCACGGTCTAAGAAGTATCCTAAGCCCACACCCCCGCGACTTTTGAAACTACTCCCGGTGCATGGACAGCAAGCTTTCGTGCAACTAGCGAAGGCAGCCCTTTGCCACCAACCGTCGTCAAAATCCTCCGGCGGCTCACTGACCGGGTGCTTCCCCCTCGTCGCCTCTTGCGTTCCGGGCGTCCACGCTCCCCGCCCCACACTTCCCCTCTAGGCTTTCCCTCCGACTTGATCCAGCCGCCATCAGGGCATAATCCCCCCTCAGAGCCCCACCCTATTCATCTTTACGACGGCCAGTTACCTTTTTTTAAGCCTGCGACCATTCCCCTTCTACAAGACACCCCCACCCCCCTGTGTATCCTGTTACGGCGGTCTACCTTTTATGACTCGTGGGACTTACCGTACCGATTTTCTTACTACTGAACGGATCCCCCCCCTCAATTTTTTTTTCTATCCCCTCCTTGCGGATTTCGGCCTGGCTTTTCGCCTATAATAACGAGTTGTTCTTCTCCCCGCAAGGCGATTTTCACTGCCAGTCCCGAAGGAAGCGGTCCTTTCACCCTCCACCTTCCCGGCTTTCCATTGCGCTGATGAGAGCAGCTTGTCCAAGGCGACCTTCGCGCCCTATAACGAAAGGACCCTTTCCTGTCGATTTCTCAATCAGCCGTTGGCTTTTTTCCTCCCTCCCCTTTCCCTCTAGGTAAGGTTTTCCCCTACTAGGCGGCTTTTTATTGGTTTCTCGCGTTTCTTCGTTAAATTTTTGGTTCAGGCTCGGGCTGCTCCGCTTGAGATCATTCCCAAAAACTCGGCCGAAAAGGCTACCCTCTAAGACGATTCACTCCTTTTTTGCTTCGCCCAGGCTTTTTTTTCCTGCCCACGTCGTTCACTGCCTTTTTTCATGAGGGAAAATCAGTCCCCCCCACTGAAACTAGCGCACTTTCCCTTACTGCTGACGGGCCTATAGTTCCCGACTGAGACCACAACAGCCTTTCCTCCCCCTGGGCGACACGCGGGGAAACCAATAAGAAAACATGCCACCTTTGTCCCATTGCCGTCCTTCCTCCTGCCGGCCCTTGAAGAATCACCTCTTGCGCTGCCTGAACGCTTCGTGCCCGTTGTCCCTCGTCCTCGATTCCCGCGCGAGGACACCCCCTTGGCCATCTCCCCGGAAGGGCGACCTATCCCCCCATCCATCGCCAAACTGGGCCTTCCGCACGACCGTGCATCTCTCTCTTTCCTCGTAGAGATGGACGCTGGCTTTTTTTTCACATTGGCGCTATGGCGATTTTCTTTATTTTCTCATTGTTTCTGGAGAAGGAGATTGTTCTGTCCTTCTTGATCCTTGTTTGGTTTTTGCCGCCGCTTCAGCTTTTGCGGGTGCCCGGCGAGGGATTCGTCGATTCGCGGTCATGAAGTTTTCGGGAGGCGATTTTTCTTTCGGTGTTCCTTTGGTTCAAAAGTGCGTCTGGGGCGCCGGGTTTACTAGGGGAGGGTTTTCGGCCATCTTTACCAGGGCGAAAGCTTCTTCCTGCTTGGGTTGTAATGGAGATTTTTTCCCCCCTGCATGATTCTTCTCGTAGCAGGTTTTTTGACGGGTGGTTTCTCGTCCGTCCTTCGGCTCGACTCCTGGGAGATTTATTTCTTCTTTTTTGGAATTCTCCTCTTCTTCCGGTGCGCATTAAAAAGACATCTCCTACCCTCATTCCGCGGAGCCCGTTCCTTCGTCCAAGCACTCCTGCGCTCTTGGGTTTCTTCGAGCTTTGTAGCTTGTTTTTTTTTGTTTCGAAGCCTAACCTTTGAGGTTTGAGGTAGCGCCTCCGTCCCCTTTTCCTGCGTCGGCGGTTCTCTAGCGGCCAGTGCGGTAATTATTGCTCCCATCCCCCCAAGCGAGGTCCAAATTTGATCTTTCGTAACTGGAATCGCGAGTGGAGGCTCTTTTCCCCCGCGTCTTTCAGTCCTCCCGTTCGTGCTGGGCTGTTTTGATCCGTGGAGGGGTTCTGAACACTAAGGTATCTCAGTCGTCTCTCTGGAGCTCGGTTTTCAGTTCGAGTCTGTTTTAGCAAAGCGTACGGTCTTAGGGACGTTTGCTTGGTACTTTGATAGGTTGTCATGTTTACCTAGGGCCCGATACTGGCGCCGGTTCTGGTTGTAGTTTTTGAGGTCGTTGAGTTCCCTGCTGGCGATGACGGCAGTCTTTTACGTTGTGGCAGTTCCTTCCCCTGGCCATTCATTTTTTGAGATCTCTGGATTGATGACTTTGGTGGTTTGTCCGACGGATTATGAAAAAGACCTGACGGGGATTGTTGCTTTCTTATCTCTTAGGGACTTGTCTTCACCTCCCGACGAAGATTCTTGGTGCGCCGCCGTTCGCTCCTTTGGTTCGGATTTTTTGGTCCCGCCCATGGCCAGTTTGGCGTGTCGAATCTTTTTTTTACGAATTTTGTCTTCCTAGTTTGACGATCTGAGGGGTCACGACTTTGCGTGTTGTGTGATCGGCCCTTTACGCCAGGCCCCTTAAGGGCTGCTTGCAAGCTGCTCTAGGGGTACCATGAGTCTTTGCCCGCCGTTGTTTTGTCCTGGGTTGGGTTCGGTTTTCGCAACACAAACTTTTTCGATGACTCGCGGATCCTGCATCAGGACGAAAGTTGGTAACGTTTCATTCTTTTCTCACGCGGGGCCGGTCCCCCCTCGTGGCCTGTTTTTTTGGTTTTCTTTTAGGGAGTTGAATTTAGCCTATCAAATTTGGAAAAATGTAGTGAACCCTCCTTCCCTGTCTTGTTTACTTCAAGGATTTGGAAGGAACGTATTTTTTAGGGTTAGACCCTGGCCGACGCGGCTCTTATTATAGTCGAAGGCTTCTCACGGGGGGGACTTCTTGACAGTTGGTTTACACTTAAGAAGGGTCATTTTTAGAGTTGTGATCCCCGTTGGTGGGGTTGATCGTGTCCTGCAGTTTTGCCCACCCTTACAGAAACCTAGAGTTGCCCCTTAATCGGTTCGTACATCCTGCATTCTCCGTCTTCTGAACAAGATCCAGCCAACCCAGGGACTTTCCCCCTTCACCCCACTGAATCCAGGATCGGGTTGTTTCCTCCCTGTTCCCCAAGGACATCACCCGGGACACCCTCACTCCTTCAAACATTTTACTACACTGCCCGCCGCCCTCTTTTCCTAGGTTCCATGCCCACCGAGTCGCACTGAAACCGTTCAAAAGGCCACCCTTCCGGCTGCTCCTGATCGTAATTTCCCCTGGGGTTGGATGTGTAGCAGAAGAGGCAGCCCCACCAGGTCGACCCCCTCCATCCCGGTCTGATATCAATTCCCTTTTTTCGGAAACGCCCAATCTCCCCGCACGTCGGCTTGAAGGTAGGTTTGACCCAGGCCGAGCTCACCAGGCGTCAGAATGTCTTTTTCCCTCAAGACCGCTTATGGAAAGACATTTCCTGGTTTTGTCTCTCTTTTTCTCCCTGAGCGCCGTCCCTGGCCCTGCCAACAAAGGTCTCCGGCGTCACCCGGACCGTTCTTCCCTCTGATTTAGTAATTGTGCTTTCCCCTCCAGACGCTAGACCACCCTCGTCAAGTTGCATTCATTGGTATTTTCATCCTTATTGCGACGATCCAGCCCTCCCGAAGGGACTAGCCCCTCTTCCCCCACCCCTATGGCAAAGGTTCCTGACTTCCCCAGTCCCCAGTTGACCTTTGGGCAATACCGTCGACCACTTCCCGTGACATTTTCCCCCCTCCCCCCCACCCAGGGACCGTGTTCCTTGATTTTTGAAGAAAGCATTTTTCCCCGATATTCTGACCAGCGGCTTTTCCGATACCGAGGTATTCATACGAAACGCTCCTGCCGATCACCCCCAAGACATTGCGGGAAGGGCGGCTAGGTAGACCTTCTGTGGGATCGCCCAGCCCAGCACCTTGATCGCCCTGGCAAGCACCCGGGCTTCACCACTTTTCAATACGCCTCCTCCGTTTCCAGGGGCCTAGCCTCATCGAACTCTCTTCCCCTTGGCGATGGAAACCTGGTTCCCGCTTAAGAGAACGAGTCTCCCTTTTCCCCCCCGGAGACGTCCAGTTGGCGCGTGCACCCAAGCAAGCACAGCTACGGTCGCTTTTCACCCCTTACCTTTCGGTCCTGCTTTGCGGTTACTTGCCTGGTCGTTTTCGCTTCTTTCCGGACAACTGCATCGGTTATGTTTTGACGAAGAACAATTCGGTCCTCTCTTCAAAATTCAAACAACGTTCCCCCCGACCGCCTCCTTAAGAACTCGTCCTGTTCTTTCTGTTCGATCTTATCGGCGGGGTCCCCCGCCCCCCCTTTCTAGCCCGCCCCCGTACATGTTGGAAAATTTTCCAAGGGGCCAACGTTCGAAAGCGTCCCCCGTTCCTTACTACGCCGGCCCCTTCCCTCTGGACCCACGCAAAGCCTTCAAGGGAGATTTGGACCAAATCCGAACCCGCTCGTATGTTTCCTTTCCTGCGTCCCCGCCCTCGACGCCCTCGGCTTTTCTAGCCCAGCGGGGACCACGCGCGTGTACTCGCCCATCGTGCGTCGAGTCCCCGCACCCTACCCTTTCTAAATGCCCAGGCTCCCCCTACCCCTCCGCCCCCACGCCAATGGCATTTCCCGCCCCCATCCCCCGGTCACCCCATGAGCATTATCTTCTCTGCTCCTCCTCCGTTTGAGATCGAGGTTTTTTTTTTTGGCTTTTCCGGCGTCCACCATTGGCGTGGAATGGCGATGTTTTTATTCTTAGGTTTCGATGGAGAAGGAGAGGTGTTTTTTCTTCGTTGATCGATGGGGGCCTGGCACAGCTGCGCTGCGCTGTCTTGGAGCCCTTGATTTCTTATTCGTCGGTTGTAGCTTTTCCTGCGGACCATTTCCAGTCGGGTATTGTTTTCCAAACGTGTTGATTACAGGTGCGCGCTTTTCCTTCTCGGGGGTATATGGGCCAGTCTTTTTTGCCCCTTGAGACGCGCCCTCTTCTTTAATTCGGTGTCCTTTTATGTCGGAGGCGGAGAGGTCAGAAGGTGACGCCCGTTCTTTCGAACCCCTCTCCTGGGATAGTGATCCGATCATCGAGGACTCTGAGAAGACGATTTCAGCTCCGCCCTCTTTTTCATTTTCCGGCGCGCGCGTTGGCTTCCCGTCCTTTCACCAGGCCTGATGTCCTCTCAGAAAGAGTCCGTCGCCCTCCCCGTCGCACATCCAATCCGACGTTTTCAGTCTTTCCTTACGCGCTGTAGAGGTGATGGGTTGGGCTTGCTCCCCAGGCTGGAGTTTTTTCATCCGGTCCATGTGTTCCTTGTGATTCCTTTAGTAGAGTTGGCGTTTTTTTTATTTTCCGCCGTACAGTTTGGATACATCTTGTCCCCCCTGATCTCTCGGCGCGCTCCCATTTAATAGGCATTATCGCGTCTGGCGGATTGGCTTGACGGAGGTGCTGGTCCCCTCCCCTCTAGTTCTGTTCCTTGTGAGGATCCAACTTTTGAGATTTTGCGATCAAATAGCCTTACCGCCACTTTCCTTAGGTCAGGTGATCATGTAGCTCTTTCCAGCCCAGTCTAGATGTCGGTCTTAGAGAGGCCGATGGTCAAATGCCCCTTCGGACCCTCGGTTGGTCCGATAATGTCTCAGGGTGTGGGGTTGTTTCCGTTCAGGCTGAATGAGTCTCTCGATGCAGACCTACTTTTCCTTCTGGGCCGGATCTGAAAATGACCCTTCCGTTGTAGATCGCGGTTTTATTTCTTCCTTAGGGGTTTTGCTTAGTCGCCCTACCCTGAAACCGACCAAGCTTTTTCCTTTTGGTGTGTTTTGAGTACGCGTTTCTGGCCGCACACGTTATCCCCCGAGGAAGTCAGGCCTTTCACCTTTGCACTCCCCGACGTAGACTTGGCGAAGTGTGTTTTTAGCTGGGAAAGGCGCAGATTCCCCGAAGGTAGAAAGGATGTTTTTTGCGCCGCTGACTATATTGCGGTAGTACCTTGTTTTGTGCTGATCGGGATTTATCGTGACTTGACCCCATGCCACGAGTTATAAGCGCGATTTTGCTGTAATGTCTGACCTTGCGTTTTTAAGACTCCTGAGTGGTTCCTTTCTCGTCCCTTTCTGCGCTTGACCCACAAAACCGGTGTTGGCGAGATTTGATACTTCAAGCGCGCTTCATGGAATTGGTGGGATGATCGCCACTTTTCCATCCTTTTCACTGGATCCTGTTCGAGTTTGTTCTCTCTGTGTTGGATTCGATTTAACTTTTACCTTTCTTGAACGAAATCGTTGTCCCGGTGTTGAATTTTCGGGACGACGTACTTTTTTTTTCTTCGAGATTAATGGAGGAGCGGATTCCTTTTTTTCCCTCGCCTGGTATTCCATGTTGGATCCTTTGGCCGTGGTGGGCCCCTGGCGAAGGAGCTCCGTCTTCTTAGCTTCTGGGGATTCCTCAGTTTTTGAGATGGTCGAGGAAAGAATCTTCCGTCATCCTTGGCCCCAAAGAAGACCCCATTTTCCGTACAGGAGACGGATGACAGCGCCTCCCAGCGCCTATAAGGAAGCCTGACCACCACACCAGGGCCTTACTCTCCCGACTCCCCACGGAACTTCCACTCCCGATTTCTTTTTCCAATCCCCCCGGGGACATCCATCCCCCTACTCACTCCGAACCCCCTCCAGACAAACCCTTCCGCCCCCTTTTGATCGTTTCATCGTAATGGTGCCTCCCCCCCCTTTGTACTCGGACCAACTTTCCCTTAAGGCTGCTCATCCAGGATCCAGCGTTCGCAAAAAAAGTTTTTGTTTCGTTTCCGCACAGCCGGACGTTACAACCCAGTCACCCGCCTTTGTCCTTTTCGCCGGTCCTTACCGTAAAAGATCGGAGTTCCTCCTCCGAAGCTGGCGAACGGGGTTCGATAGTTTCCCCAAGGGCCTATCTCACACCCTTTCAATTCGTCGGCCCTTTCATCTCTCCCTGACATGGACCCGTTCGAGGCGCGTTTGCCTGCCATGGCTCTCCCCCAATTTTTCCCCCTTCCCCCTCGTGTTCACAGGATTTGGTCCTTCAATTCGCTTGGACGTCCCCCGTGTGCCCATCATTCCCAACTCCCCCCGTCCCCCCCGCAAGATTGGTTCTCCCCCCTCGTTCCCTGATTCACGCCCCCCCCCTACGGGCACATCCCCCGCGCTCTCAAGCACACCACTCCTGGTTTATGTAATTTTCCATTCCCCCATTTTCCTAGTCTTAACCCTGACGCCTTCCCGCCCAACCCTTCAAACCCAGACCGTCGCAATGATCGTTACTATTCTCACCCTCGCGGCTCTCCCAGCGGCCTTCTCCCAGCATATTAGCTGGCTAATTGACCTTGTGTACCGCCGTGCGACCCAGTGACCTTTTTTCCAATGCTTTTGCTTTTGAAGATCCCCCCCTGAGGGCCTCTCCAGCCCAATTTGAAAGCGATTTTATCTGAAAGCCCGCCGGCCCCAGCGGCGTACCCCCGAAGCTCTGCGCGCTCCCTTTAGCTGCCTTAGATCAGACGGGTGCCCATTACTCCCCGGATGCCAACTTCTCCACGCTTCAAAGAGACCGCCGACCCTTGGACTTCTTCCACATCAACCAAGTTCGGATCCCCCCTCCGGGCTCTAAGTTCACCGGGGTTGGGCACAAGCTCTTGCGTTTTGCGAAGGGGCTTGTGTGCCTGGGCGTGGACCAGAACTGGTCTGGTGAATCGAGTTTCCGCCTCCCACCGCGCTCCGGCCCCTTTTATTCCAAAAACGGAGCCCCCTCCCTCCCCGTTCCTCCGAGAAACAGGACTCGCTCCCTGCAAAGGCTCCTTTGTCGGAGAGCCGCCACGTCGTCACCTTCTCCGAGGCTCCCTACATTTATGCCCTTTACACTCAAATATTCCCCGTTCGCCCTGGTCCTTTTCTTCTTCATTCTCTAAACACGCCGAGGAAACTACGTCTCTCCCTGCCCTGTGCGAAGACCTTTTGGAAACTCCGAACCCGCGACATGCAGTCCTCCCCTGCCCCGCCTCGGGACGGCTCGTCAGCGCGACAAGCAGACAGCTTTTCTCCTTCTGAACCATCCTCCGAACTAAACAAACTCTCGCCACTCCCAGGCGACCCCCTCCACCTCCATACGCCCCACTCCCTGTTGTCCCCTCAGTAAGAAACACTTTCTTCCCCATTAAC
>Ga0179593_1578859_pt1 | contig 20619 bp, 19 predicted proteins | sample CZODoug2_1_08_16_FD_185931 | JGI IMG/M metagenome (GOLD analysis project Ga0179593, IMG submission 185931) | Vadose zone soil fungal communities from Angelo Coast Range Reserve, California, USA - CZODoug2_1_08_16fungal (PacBio error correction) | ecosystem: Environmental > Terrestrial > Soil >... | reverse complement strand
CGGTACTCCAACTTTCTTTGCGATCCAGAGCACATCCTTCCCGTTTAAGCCTCCCCCAGGACCTTTCCCCGGTCCCCTTTTTCCGAGCCCCCACCTATAGGGCCGCGTCAGGGTATCACCCGGGTTACGCTCTCGCCACGTTAGGCCGGCAGACCCTCTTCCCTTTCTCCTACCCTGAAAGCCTGCGTGCCTTTGCGCTTGCCTCTCGGGGGCTTTTTCGGAATCCGCTAATGACCCTGGTGTTTACAGCGAGCCGCTGACCTTTCCTCCCTGGACCGTCCTCGATCAACACTTTCCCGCGCGCCTCACTTATTCCTCTTCCACGCCCTCGCTGGGTCCGTACTTTTGTTTCTTCCCTGCGGCAGAGTGACCAATCTCCCGAGTGAGTGGAAGGTTTTTGGTTCCCTGAACCCCGGTCAAACCAGAATTGACTTTCCACCCCCGAGGGCTCATTTCACAGCAAAGTCTCGTTCACTAGAGATCCAAATGTCAGACCTCCACGTCGACCCGGTCCAAAAGAGCACAGAATGTTTACGGCCCTAGGTGGCTCCCCCGCACTTGATCGGACGTAACCTTTTCTTAATACTTTCCTCCCTTTGTGTTTTCCCCCTGTTTTCCTTTTAAGTTCCTCGGTTGTAAACCCTCTCTTTCTTAGCAATCCCTTCAATCCTGCGAAAGAATCATGGTTTCCGCGTCGTCGAGGTCCGTAACGACAGGTCCTTTTTTTTGCTATATTGAAGTGCCGCGCTTCTTTACTGAGGGCTTCTCCCACTCCCTAGAGGGTCCGTTTCCTTTCCCCCGGTAACTGCATCACTAATGCGGATGCCCGTAAACTGTTTACTCCCTTTGGTCCCAGTTACCCTTTAGAGGCAACGGGCAAGTCTTTGCCCTTTTCTGCTCCGGTTCCCTCACTTGGGCCCAAGATTTCAACTCTATGACGGCGAAAATCTGTGGCGCTTTTCATCAGTTACAATGTATGAACTTCTAGACGGATTGGTTTAGGCGACCACTTCCCCCTCGACCATCCAGGAGCGACACCGCGTTCAGAAACCCATAGACCGTCGACCCCCGTCATGAGCAGAGTTGTGGGAGGGGTTCCCACCCGAGCGGTCATGTTTAAGGCCTGCTGCGGAGAACCTTCTTGGGGCTAAACTTGTTCTTACCCTTTTCACTTGAGGGGGGTGTGTTTACATGTAAGAACTTCCTCGGACATCCAGGGCGCCCCTCTTCCCTTGGTTCGTATGGCCAGCGATTTTATACATTTGGCATGACCCTCGTTCCGGTTAATTCACTTTTTTCCGAGCTGACGTTCTGTCCTACGAGAGACCCCCCCCTGCCCAATGATTGAGCCCCCTTTTTCCAAAACATTTTTCTCTCGCCAGACTCTCCCTTCGCGGAGGACTCTCCACCAAAGGCGAGAAGGAACCTGCCAACCCGACACCCGTTGAACCCCCCAGTCGATTCCCCCATTCGATACCTAAGCTGTAGGCCTTCCCGAAGGGTGTCCGCCTTGGCGGGAGATAACCCCCCATTCTAAGGAGAATACTTCCTGAGAGACCAACGCCGCGGTGCGTTTCGGCCTCCTCGACTCCGGTGCTCCGGTAGACCCAGCCAGAAGGGCAAAGCAACCAGGACGGACCTTACTTTTTCCGTGCTCTTTTCTAGCAGACTCCATGCGTTCAGGATTAGAGGAACTCTCTGTGTTAGAAACTTTTTGTTCTAAAGTTGTAAACGGAAGAAGAAGGTCCATTACAGCAGTACTTTAACTGAAATAAAACGGGTTGCCGAAGCCTCGGATCCCTGGTTGCCGGGAGCCCTCTCTGAAAAACTATGCCGCCTGGCTAGTTGCCTACGAACTTGCGGAGGAAAAGAACTTTTTCCCCATCGGACGCACCCTTAATTCTTTAGAACGGCTTAGGAACTGTCCTAGGTTGAACGATTACTCCTTCAAGAAGCGTCGGAAATGCCTCTTTGATGAGCGGGTGTTTCGCCCTACCGTAGGCGAGCCCCGACTGCCCCGCTCTCCTCAATTTTGCCCCTAGCCTTCACTCGCCTGAGTTGGCTTTCTCCCTAGGACGCTCGCTGCTTTAAAATTTGCTCAATCAAATTTTAACCGCCTTGGCTTGCAAGAGTGCAATCCTCAGGAACCACTTTCTAATAACTCGCGGGTTCGTTACGTCCCCTGATTTAGGATCCCAGACTTTCACCCCGACTTGATGAAGCTAGGTTACCCGTTTCAGGGTCACTGTGAATTAGGTCAGGGCCCTCGTGTGGCTTCTTTCCTGTCGGTTCGCCGACGGGAAACCGTAACTTGAACCGTGGCTTTGGGCGTTTCTTTGGTAGATTTTCGTCAGCCCTCGCTACCAGTTTTTTCAAGGCTTCCATCTCTGAGCCCCTCCGAAGTCTTCCTCGCGGAGACAGAAATTCCGACATTCCCGAGGCCCCCTGTCGCCGTTACTCCTAGCCTTCTTTTGTTCACGAGCTCCCCACCATCCTCCCCTTTGTTCAGCCCCCCTTTAATGAACATGCGACCCTGGCGGGGGTTTACGGAATCAGTCCCGTTGGACACGGCCTCCTTTTTTAACAAGTTTTTTCCTGGGCCCCCGTTTAATAATTCTGTCAGAGGACTATTGAAGGAAAAGGTCGACGTCCGTTGCAGTTTGGAAGAGGGATGGTTTACTATGTGGAGAAGACCCTTTGCTGCCGCAAATGAGTGTTAGGGGACCTAGGAAAGTACTCTAGAGACCTGAGAGCATTACTGCTAAAACGGATTGAAAGTTGAATCTTTCCTACAGCCCTGGAACACCCCAGAGTAGGACCCCCTTTGCCGCTTCCCGACGGGTTTCCTGTTTTAACGAAGCGGAATGGATGAATGGCCTCCCGACACGTTTGGCGTTCAAGAAGCCGCCGGTAGGTTTTGATGACCAAGAGAAACCGTTTTGGCTTCCCCAACGGTCGGGGTCTCGTTCCCCCTCCACGCAGGTCTTGCGTTGGCCGCCCTGTATCGACTTTTTTTGCCACACTACCTAAGACCCCCAATGTTCATAGGCAAAACCTCGGTTGTTGTCTGCCGGCCGGCTGTCAAGAAGGAAGTTGCCTTTGGCCAAGTCCACGCTTAAGACGAAGATTCTAGTTCGGCTTTTTTCACACGATAAGGACAGTTCCCCGCCGTGGCTTCCACTGGAAAGAAGCTTCTCCCCGCGTTCCCATCGTGTTTCCCCTTCTCCATTACCCAGCGGGATAATGGCTTTTTTTTCATTTCCTTTCCGGCGGAACGAGCGGATTAAAAAAACCGCTTTTCCCTTGGCCGTCGCTTATATTTCCTGGAACAGCCTACTCATACTTTGGTTGAGAGAGATTTACATTAACTTGTTCCCCAATAGAGGGAGTTCCCTCCTGACCGCGATAAGAATGCCAATAAACCGCTTTTCCTTGACCCTCCCAGAGTCCAGCGCTTAGTACTGATGAACAAACGTTTTCCTAGGGATTTAGACCGACCCCCTTTTCTCTTTTTACCCTTGAGAATGTGTGCCACTTTTTAATTCAGTTTAGTCTCTTTGTTTACCTTTTAACCAAACAGTCCCTGACGAGGAATACGCTCATCAACCCCGCCGCAGGTGTTTTTTTTTTCTCGCGTCATTATAGTTAGATGTAGTGGCAACCAATTTTTAACCGGTGGAGACCGCTTCCGACAGTCCTCTTACCTCCCAGAAGGGGAGAGGTCCCAGTTCCCCCCTTGACGAAAAGATTTCTGGTCTTCCTTAAAACTGACGGGGCGACGTAGCCAGGACTCCAGAAGAGTTAGGTGTAACGTTGTCCTCTTTGTCCCCTCAGGCGCATGGGGGTTGTTTCCCCCCCCCCAACCCCATGAAATTCGGTATGAACAGTCTTTCCCAGTTTGGATCTTCCCTCGTCTTCCGCTCAACAAGGGAGTAGGGCATTCGAGTCTGCAATGGTGAAAGTTTACCGTTTTCCTTCGAGGCATCCCAGCCCTTTCCTCCCTTGACCGAAGGAAAGATTTTTTTATCCCTTCCACCTTTTTACTACGGTGTGCTTCCCCCCCCCGAGGGACCTCTTGCGCCGCAGATTGATTTTGCTCTCCCTTCCCCGTTGTTCTTTTTCTTCCTAGCCTTTCCCCTTTTTTGGACCCGCGGCATCGCAATGGTCAGTTCCCCCCCCCCTTCGTCTTTTGTTCAGAACTTTGAGCGGGCCCTCAGGACAGCTGGATGCATATAGCTTTCGTTTTCTCTCCATTCTCCGCCCGGTTTTTTACCCTGAAGATGGATCCTTCACTGCTTAGCGATGTTTTTTTATTTATACGCCTACCCTGTCAGAAAACAGAACGTCCCAGGCCTTTAAATCATCAGTTCCTTTCTCCACACCTCTTAAAGAGCAAAGGATACATTGTCTCCCCTTCCAACTTCCCCGGGGTCACGGGTTGTCGGAGTAAGGAAGAGATGTTTCCCATGCCCTTCTGTTACCATGCCAAATGCACAAAGAAGGTGCTTCCCTGAGAATTGTTTTTATTCCTTGGAAGAGTCGGTTCTTTTACTTTGTAACCGGAACGGGTTTTCACTGCGTCTGGACTTCTTTTATATGTATATTCGCCCTGTCCGGGAAGCCTCAACCTGGAGGGTAAAGGATGAATTTTTCCTTTTTAGACCACGACCGGCGGCGGCGGCTTTAGAAGAGGTTCTGAGGACGATAAAGGAATTTCCTACTGTTGGCTTTTTAGAGTAGACGGTAGAGGGTCTGTCCTTCCGTATATTTGAATATTGATCAAGATTGATAGTGCGCCGTTGGGGGAGAAAAGTGCCACCGTCAGTCGTCTTCATAAAGGGTTGTTTTCTGCATTCCCCTCCCCGCCCCTGAAGGAGGGAAGGTTTTTATTTCCGCTTTGTTTATTCTTCGATGATGGAATGGTGTTTCTCCGTTTGTCGGGCCGTTTTGCTTACTAGGTTATTAGACGTCTTCACGTAGGCATGAATTCTACCTTACCCATGTTTTTAATAGTAAGCTTGTGGGCCGCTGGTTGTCGCCATCCAGCGCTGGCGCCTTAGTCTTTTCTGACTCAGACGTCCCCAGTTCTCGTTCGCATTTCGTCCCTTCCAAGGGCGTCGTGCACCTGCCCGCTCCCCTCCGAAGTTGAGTGTCAGGGATTTTCTTTTTCCCCGCACCAATGGGGGGGTCCTGTTTCTGTTTCAGGTCCTGCGAGTTCTCCTTTCCATTTCCTCCGCTGACGTGCCTGCGGGTTTCGGCGCGTTTTGTTAAGGGCCAGCGCGATGATTTCGTGCATCCCGTCGTGCGCGGCTTTAATCCCAATGTCGTTACCCGCGCTGTCTGCCACCACCCAAGTTCTTCTTGCGCGTTCTATCTTTTCGGAGCGTTGGACGGTTCCCTTGGTTCCACTATTAGGGAAAACAAATAGACCCCCCTTTTCTTGCGCTGCTTCATTCGGAATGGCGAAGGTTCGCTTGGGCTTCCGCTTTATGGTTTTTGGCCTCTTCTTCTCCCCTTTCCCTTTACGTATTACTGTATGTTTACATCATTTTACGGGCCGGTCGCGTCTGTGTTCCCCCCCTCAGAGGAGGCCTCGCTACTGGATTTTTCTCACTCGTTTTCGAGCAGTTTGTTTATGCTCTCAAGATTGTTAGGCCTCGCTCTTCCCTTTTTTAGGGAAATTTCTGAACTTTGGCACCCGTGGCTGACTCCAGGTTCACCCCGCCATGCTTCAACCTCAGCTACAGGTCCAATGATGTTGCTCTTTTTTTCTCCCTCCCCAGTATCGAACTCTTCTTCACCCCCCAATATGGGAACACCGCGAAAACCTTGCCTTCTTTCGCTGTTCCCTAGTTACGTACGACCTAAATGTTTCCCGCTGTTTTATTAGCTATTTTAAGTGTCCATCCCTCCAAGTCCCCCCAACAGATTCCTGAGAAGATTTTGCTTGCCTGCATCTCAACTGAACCTCTGTCTGAGGTACCGGAGTGCTTGCTAGAGGATTGAGGAAAGTTACTTGAATAATATACCGGTGCCCCGAGGTTGTGGCCTGATCCCTGAGGTTTTACTTAACTTCTTTCTTGCGCATTGGAAGTTGAACCATTGGTCAATCTTCAACACGGTTTTTTTTAGTTCGACCTTGTCGCTTCCCCCTAAAGAAGTGTATGCCCTTAAAGAGAAACAAAGTTCCTACCCAAAACAGACCCCCCTAGATAGCGCCGCGTTCGAGCCAGTGCGTGGAGTTAGAAGTCAAGGTTTCTCGCCTCACCTTGGTAGCCCCCCCATCTTTTAGCTGTTGCTTATTCTATCTTTTACATACCATTCCAGCCAGACGCCTGATGACGTCTATCCCCAAATCCCTTTTTCCTCTGCCAGGATAGGGCTTTTTCTCTTCTGAACGGTACTTCGTTTATGAAGGGGTCTGCCTACGTGAGAGCTTCAGTTCCGCCAGGGTTGCAATGCACCCTCCTCGGAACTTTCAGAGGCCCCTTTTTTTGATGCCCCGAGGTGCTTCTTGAGTGCCCACATTTTCTGGATAATGGACTTCCCGATCCTATGATGATTCTATCCCCCATACATCTTTCCTCCAATCTTGTTGCTCTCTTTGAGCTCGTTATGCTCTCCCCTAAGAAGGAGACAATTTCATAACGGATGGAACCCCAAAGAAATCCTTTACTATGGAAAACTTCCCCCCTTCCTTTGCTATCTTTCCGTGAGCAGCTGTGGCCAACGTCCTGCATTTTGCCCTATCTCCCAAGTTAGCCTTTAACGAGGAAAGGATCTTGTTCATCCTGCCTCCGCGTATTGTGGTGCCTAGACGTCTATCCTGTTTATAGAACCTCGAGTCCTCCCCCCCCCCTCGTTTGGACACTCTTATTTCAGGTGACTTTTCCGGGATCCAAAGTATCGATTCACCACAAGTCCCAACGTTTCACTTGTTTTACGATTAGTTCTCGGCCCAGGCTTCGCTGGGTCCCCTTTCCGATGGCTCGCGTGCCCTGTTAGCTTGTGTTCACCGTTTGGTCCCGTGCGCTGAACCCAAAAGGTCACAACAGAAGGGATTTAATTGGCCCCTCCTTAGACACACCGTTTCGAGATTCCTGCGCACCCGGACCGCAGAAGGCCCCCCGGTCACCCTGGTAATACAGTTATCGTTTTTTTCTGGCGTTACTTTTTGAGGTAATAGTTCTCCAGGAACCTCTTTTTCCCTCTGTCCCCTGTTGTTTTTAGGCTTTAACACTGCTCTTACGAGCATCCCACGCATCTCAGCATTTAGGTCTTCCCAAGTTGACGGCGAAACTTTCCCCCCCCCCCCACGGTTATGTTTAGTTTGCTGGGACTTTTGGTCTCTAGTTCTTATTACTTCGTTCCCCCCCTTAGAACCAGTCATTTTTTCGGCCCCTTTTTTCAAGGTCCCAGACTATTCAGCTTATCTGAAGAACCTGACCCTTGGCTTTTTTTCCCCCGGAGAGTCCCCGGCAGAGAAGGGTTCACCTTTTCCCAGTCCCCCAACTCTGCAATCGAGAGGACGTTTCCCTGGGAAGTCACGGAGCCTCGTTCCTTTGCAAATAAGAGCGTTTAGGCCGCTCCCACGTCTCACGCCGTCCAGAACCGGTAGCTACTTTACTCTTAGTAATTCTACGGAGGTTCTTTTTCCCACAATCTGCGCCCCAGAAAGAGGAATTTCCCCAATCGTGCCTTCGTCCTTTTCCCCTGTAACTTGTTTCCCCCTCTTCGGCCGGGGGGGTAAGTCTAAGTCCTTTTTTCCCCCACTTTTCCGCACCACGCTATTCGCGCCATACCTTTTGCGCGCCGCCTCTCCTTAGCGCACGTGACCTGTTACGGTTGTTGACCCTCCTCACGCTGCCGGCAGAGCCCTTTATTCTCCGAGAGGCACTTTGAAAATGGCTCTCCCTTAAACAACAGTCGGCGTTTCCAGGGAGCCAGTAAGAGTTTTTGTGATGATCCCCCCCAAGATCTGCGTAAAGGAAAAGAAGGGTTTCCTTCCCCCCCCCGGTGGCGGAACTTCGTTCCCCCCCCCCCCTCAAACTCAGCGGCACGAACCTCCGCTTGCCTTTGAAAGAATTGGAATTGGGGTCTTTTTTTCCCAAATTCTCAAGTTCGTATAACCGGATTTTGAAGACGGAGTCTCTTCAATTCCCGGTCCCTCGAGAGCGAACAAATCAGAGTTCCCTCGGCCCGGAACCTCTTCTCACGGACTGACTTTCCCAGGTGAGCAGGTTTTAAGGTATGCCAAAATCGTTGACTAGTAGAGGACCCTTCCGAGCGCTGTAGCACCTAACTTTTCACAGGTCCCTGGCCTGCAGATGCCCTGTCCCTTACTAACCCCAGCCGGCATCCCTCCCTTCGCGTCGGATTGGTTCATTCGACTCCTTCCACACCCGGTATCAGGTCAAGTTTTCTCTTTTTTCCCTCGATCCTGCACAGAAAGCGGCCCCGGACCCTCCTTTCCATTCGAGCATGATCCGTCGATGCGGCATCACTCGCGGTCGTCCTTCAGCCCCTCGGGCAGTTTTGAAAATGCCTACGTGATCTTGCGCGCCCCCCGCACTCCGCCGCCTGCCGTAATCAAATACAGCTTTTTTCCAGCTCATCAGTTGATTAGGAACCAGCTGAGTATAGCAGAGTGAACGCGCCTGACGAAGACCTCTTGGGTACGATCCACCCTTCCCCCCCTTCGATGTGCGACCAACCTCAGATTTTCTCTTCCCCTCATCGAGGAGGATTCTCTTTTCAGGTACGGATGTCCACTCTAACACTTCTTTCTCAGACTGTACTATGCCTTCCCCCGGGCCAACGAGACGAACAAGGGGCCCCGTGTAGCATAGAGACCCCGCTTTGCAGACCCTCTGTTTTTAATGTAGGTTCCTTCCTACATGACAACCCAGGACTTTCACTTTGGTAGTTGACAGGGTCTGTCATCTCTTACCTCGGAGGAAGGATTTTAAATTCATCCCTTTACGAATGATGATCCCCAATAAACGTTATTCTCCTCCACTTGTTCTCTTCCTTTCTTGGACACTTTCTTTCCGACGACCAGGTGCCTTTGCGATTGTTTCGCCCGGACCCATGAACAGTTTTTGAACTTCTGGTTCCCGGAGCATTCCGCCTTGTCGCCAGGAGCCGAAACAATTTTGCCCTTTTCCCAGATCCGAATGTCCTTTCACTCCTTGATACAGATTAGTTTTTCCTTCCCGGATCCCAGGTGGACTCTAGGGTACTGGCATGTGGTGGATGTTCGGGATGCCCCTTTTAAGGTCACGGCCCGGCATTCCTCCTGACAGGTACTCCTTCTTATCTGCTCCAGCATGCCCCCTCCTATTTGGCCCCCCCTGCGATTTTTTTTGGTTGTACTTTTTCTTGCCTCAGGAAGTTTGGCCTTCCCACCCAACCCCCCATTAGTTTAACGTGGGAGATTCTAAGTTCCCAAGTAACCTCCGTATCTCCTTTCTTCCAGTTCGCCAATCTTTTTTGTCTCCCCCCGCGAGAGCGTTCTTGGGCTAAGAGAAAAGAGCCAATTCGTGTTTCCCCCTTGGAAGACTTTTTCCTCTTTAGGTTCCTTTTGGGCTTTCTCCTTTCATTTTGGCCCACTACCTCCATCCCTCCACCGAGCCCGCCTTCTTCTGTCCCCGGCAACCCCAACCTCCTTTGGGGGGAGTCGAGTTTTCCCCCCCGACCGGTCCTTTAACGGTTTCCCCCAACGTGCCCTGAGTTTCTTTGACTTCCCGAGGACGAGCTGAATTCCATTCAACGCTAAGACTCCCCCAGTACCACCTTTAAGAAAGATAGTTTCCGGCGGCCCCGATGGTCGGCCTCATTACCGCAAGGCGTAAGTACCCCTGGGTTTAGGTTCTGATTTTGAAGGAGGAAGCGTTCTTCCACCCTGCTCAAAATTTTCCTTTCGATTTCTCTGGATCTGGGTGTCCTCCCCTTCCTTTCATCTATATATTCCTACTCAACGTTTTTGAGAGACTTAGGACCTTTTTCCCTTCCTCAGATAATCTATTTTTTCCTTTCGCAGGTGTTGAAGCTCGTTTTTTTCTTTCCCATCAAAATTCTCCCAGCCCAGTAGAAAGCAGGTGCCCTCCCTTGCGTGGCCTTCTTTTGCCGCCTCACGGTTTTGCTCTAACCACGCGTTGGATTCCCTGTGCCAGATACGGTCCTTGTGATTCTTTAAGAAAATGGCTCCCCCTCTAGGAGCTTGCTTGAAAAAGATTTTTTTTCTTTGGTACAATTCTCCGGAGAGATCCAAGATCCGGCTCACCTGAGGTTGGTGGTCCCCTTTGCTCTTCTTACTCTCGTGCGTCTTTTTTTTTGTGTTTCCTTAGGCATAGATCTTAATAGAAAGCGTAGGGTTTCACTTACTTGCGTCCTAAACAGTTCGATTTTTTCCGAAGGAAATGCCCTTTCTGCGGACAGGCTTTTAACCGATTATGGCTACTTTAATCATTGAAAATGTAAAGAGCTGCTCATTGTTACGGATGGCCTGACTGGTCCCAATCAGTAAGATTGTTGGTCGCAATTTTCCCAGCTTCTTGTTCAGGAGAGAAGGGGTGTTTATCCAAAAAGGATGCATTTCCTCCAGAATTCCGAGTAGTGAAGGCCCCGTTTTTTTTTCAAAGGGACCTTACCTGAAAGGGATGCCCCTTTTTAAAGGACCCTCCCCCCTTCCGAGGACAGGGCCTAACATTTATTAGTAAAATTTGACTCCATTACTAGAGGGATACCTCTCTCACAAGCAGCTTCTCTCCGGCCCGAAAAAGGTGTTAGTCTCGACCGGAAAATTTGCCTTCTTCGGCCAAAACTCCTGTTTTAAGTTTAAGAGCCCCAATCAGCTGTCCTTTAAACAAATCTTTAGCGGGCAGCAGGACAGTTTTCAGCGTGTAGATCAGAGTGATTTTTGCTCCTCCTCAATGTAGAAGGACTGTTAGTGAGGAGGTCCCCTCCTGACGAAGCGTTCTCTGAGAATCTCTCCGTTCCTTCACCCAAACCCGCACCCGGTGTCAACCCCGTTTCTTGTTTCCCCCGGTCTAGGCTCTCTAGCCCCCTTCCAAAAAAGAGGACAATTTTTTACCCCTGCTTTGTCCCCTTCAACTTTGCAACCCTGAACGTCCCACCCCCGGAAGGAGGATTTGGAAGCCTTTTCACGAACCTTCTCGTAAAGGAGACCCCTAAGGATTTTCTCTTTCTCCAGCTATACAGGTGCCGCCACTGAATAGAAAGTCTTATCAGCGCCGAAAGACTCGTTTTCACATTAGCCCTTGCCGATAGGCGAGTCTAGTTTCCATTCCCAGGTTTCAAGTCTTGAGCGAGCCCACTCAGATAGGCTGCTTTTACCGAGTTTGGAAGCATCCCTACTGCGAAGGTTCAATTGATGTTAAGTGATAAGCAGGCAGTCGGAGGCGTGAGTATCCTTGGAGGGAAGGTCCATCTTCATAAAGGTACTGTAGTTAGGTAAGCCCCCTTGTCTAGGAAATGGTTAAGATTGGGAACGAGTTAATGCGGCAAAGCCCAAGGAGGTCCCTGAGGCCAGTGGAATTCTCTGAATCGAAGTTGGGAGGACTAACTCGTTCGATAAAGAGTTCCAGCTTGATAAAATTTTACTTCTTCTCCGTCAGCAAGTTGGAGGTCTTTTTTTTCTCCTTGAGTGGAGGCTGTTCTGCTTCTTCTTTCATGGTGCATTTTTTCCCCACGGTGCGCCGGGCAGCGGCAGACACAGGGAGTATGCTAGAGTCAGCACCTTGTTTCGGGAATGTAGGCGATAACTTGGGTTCCTTCCGTCCGTCGTTCTGTTCAGCTGAGGAGAATTTTCCTTAAGGCCTTGGGCTGCATTGAGGTTCTTCTGGCTGTAGGCTTCAACGGGTCTTATAATGTTCATTTTTTAACCTTAAAAGGGAGTCTTCGTGACCTTTGAATGGTTCCCCTTTTTTCTTCTGAGGTTTTTCCCCCAGGCGTAAGCATTGTTTATAACCCCTATTTGTGTAATTTCTTCGATGGGCGAAGGAGGGATGGTCCCTTGAGCTCCGATTTTTTTTGACTGTCGAGCTGAGTCCTTCTCCCCTCCAGGTTTCCTTCGTCTTGGACTTTTGAAAGGCGGTAACCCCGGACCTTTTCCTCAACCCCAAAATTCTCCTCTCTTTCTGCTCCTATACCATTCGTTATTGGCCGACTCCCTTTTTGGGTTTTTCTTCTTGTGTTTTTTTTGGGCCACCCAAGTCTTTAGCAGTCCAAGCCAATTAGGTATGCCTCACACGTTTAGCGTTCTGTGTCCAAGTCCGCTTTTTTTATCACGAATTGTATGTTTGGTTATTCTCTGTCTGTGCAAAAAATTAGTCTTGTTACCTGTTTCGAAGGTATAAGGTTCTTGAGTTGTCGTTTTCCGTGACTACGCTCTGTTTTTTAAGCCGGTAAAGCTATTCTTTGATTTTCACCCAGGTGTTCCTTCCTTCTAAGCCCTCATTGTCGGCCAGATCTGAAGCTATTTGGTAAACTTTATCAACCCCCGTCACCGTTTACTCGGGACTCCCTTCCTCAAAAGTCCACTGTGACTACAGTTAGCTTAGTTATGAGGCTAAGTTTCTTCTCCCCTAAGAGTAGTCCCCTGGCTCTAATTATAACTCTAGAAACCCGGCTTCCAAGCTTATGTTCACAACTCGTTCCACACAGTTGACCGTTACTCTTCTGACGTCCCCTCAGCCAAATTTATTTTTTTTAACTTCGTTATTCTCATGGGCCGTCGTTGTTGTAATGCTGACCGACTTTTTACGTGACACCCCGATTGCCGATGAATATTTGATTTCGTCTTTCCCGCCTTCACTGCTCCCCCCTCTTTCGGTACGGCGGTGACCTTCCGCTTTGCGGGGAGGGCCCTTGTTTCGCTTGTCAATCCCCTCTCTCCTTTTTACATGAGGAGAGACCTGTGGTTTTCCTTCCAAGTTAGGGTGTACCCCCTTTTGGCCGGGGCAGTTGACCATTGGGACATCTATCGCTATTTCTTTTTTTTTTTTCGCTTAATCCGGCTTCTATGAACCTACTTCAAAGAGAGATTCCCCGGAGATCCCTTTCTCTCTCCTCCGAAGCAAGTTCCGTCTTTTCTGATCTCCTCCCCGGTGAATCATTTTCTTAAAAGGGAGCACCCTCTTCGAGAGTACATTTCTTCTCGATTTAGATTCCTCCGGAATACGTAGCGTCCCCTTAACTTGCAAGCGGCTTGAGGAGGGCCCTCTATTTTCCAGGTCTGTTTTTTTTTTCTTCGTCCCCTGCGGCCCTTAGAGGTACCGCCCCCCCAGGTTTCAAGACGTGAAAAGGCCCTAACGAGCGCAAGGCGGTTTTCTCTACGGTTTTTCCTTGGGAGTGGGTCCTCTTTATTATAATGGTTCTTCGACGTTTTTCAAGCATTTCCCTTTTTCTTCTTTCTTAATACTAATAAGTTTTCACCCGAAGCTGACCCTCCCGAGTCCCCCCCCTTTTGCGCGTTTCAATACCCCCCCCCGGCAAGTGAATCCACCGCCCAGCCACTCCGTTACTTCCCGTTCAATAGTGGAGTCGGAACTTCGAGGTCATCTTTTTCCCCTTAGGTGGAAGGATATAGACCACACTTTAGAAGCCACGAAGGAAAGTTCCTAGCCAGATGCAAAGAGTTCTCTTGTTTCCTCTGAGGTCCTCTCTTTGTTTCCCCCGGAATCCGACCCGCCCTAAAGTCCTCTTTTCGCCGTGTTTTTAACACTGGCCGGGTTTTGATTTTTAAACCTCGGCCCTATCAAAGACAGGGCACTTGGGCTTCCCTGGTCTCTCTCCGGGATACCTGGGCCCCTGACGTGTGTCCGGGTGGCATACGGCTCCCTGATGGAGCCGGACCACGCCTGAACGGTGTTTCTCGGGACCGGGGGTCAACTGTCCCCCCTAGACGCCCTTCAAAAAGTAACGGGGAAGTTCTCCCAAACAAGACGGTCCCTTTTCCCCAGTCCAAGCCCAGTAATTCACGCGCGAGAGTTCAAGTATCTTGAACGGTACCCTCCCTTCGGAAAATACCTTTCCCCGGTACCCCCTTCCAGATTTTTTGGGCTCCTTTCCCCAGGTGAGGCTCTTCCCTCGGCCCCCCCACCTTTCAGCGTTTTTCGAGTTGCAAGCTTGTTTTCCCAAAGGAACATCTAGCCTGAGCTCAAGCCCCCTTCTGATCCGAACCTTATTTCGTCCCCGGATCGAAAATGATCCCTAAACTGTCATGTCTGGTTTCTCGTTTTTTTCCCAGCCCTAAGCCCTTTCCTGAGCGGATACTTTTGGTCTTCCCTCTAGCCTCATTTGCTGTTCCATTTGAAATTCCCCACCACAGCATCTTTTCAATTACGTTGAATCCTTGGCCATGTGCCTTCACGGAGTCTTTCTGCGGTGACAAAGTTTCCTCCCAACTTGGGAACTTTTCTTTCCCTTAGTTCCTCCCACGAGGGGTTCTCGCCATTTCCCCCCTTCATGGGTGGGCCCTTTCCCGATGATAGTCAGAGTTTGGTTTTTTTTACGGCCCCCACCCCAATCTGCGATGACACTAAAGTCGCGTACAGACTGAAGCCCTTCTTGACGTTATCCATTCTCAAGGAAGGAAGAGAGTGTATTGGTGCCCAGGATACCGAGACGCCAAACACCCCTCAAATGGATCACCTTTCTCCCCCTTCGTTCAATTACGAACGACCTCTCCCGTGCAGTCCCTCTTGGAGCGCGGGGGTTGTACTTCTCCCAGTCCCCCCTGGACATCCGTAACCCCCCCTCAAGGTTCCCAAAAAGTTGATCTGCCGACAGATTCCCAATTTTGGTTTTAATAAATAGTAACGTTTGGTGGACACTACCAATGAGCTGCCCCCCCAACTCACCGCTTGTCCCCGCTCAGAACGTACCCAATCACTCGCTGACTTTAACCAAACTTTTCCTTTCGCTTACGCCGCCCCGCAGTGCCCCTCCCCCCGTCAGCGGGAGTGGAGAGCAAATGATTTTGCCTGCAACTTTTTTCCCAAAGGGGAACCACCCACATGGTGTTTCCAGATTCCACACCTGATATCCCGACCCCACTAGAGGGCCTTAATGGCAGAGCTGTCAATGGGAAAAGACTTTCATTGGCAGGGCTATTGAGACTTTTTCCAACACCATGCCGAACCATCTTAGATATTATCGCTTGCTCACTACTTTCAGTCGCGGCATTCGACGAAGTCTTCGACTGAGAGCCGGTAACCCCAGCGTCCTCTCCATAGGTACACGTCCGGAAGAATTTCTTTCAAACACCCCAGTTGGAGGTGACCCGGATTTCGAAAAGAACCTCCCTGAGGAAGTATAGAAAAGAAGAGATTTCCCAGGCACTTTGCAAAACGTTACTTTACCCAGCAAATCCCTCAGGAAGATCTGAAAAATTCACTTCAAGGCACTCCGGCCCGAATACTTTTTAGGTGGCAGGATTTTCTTTGCCGCTTACAACCTTGTAGCCTTCACCTTTGAGGCTTGAGTTCTTCCTAACCCTCTCTTGCAGCCTGACATATCCGAAGGAACGTTGCAGAAACTGCCGGCGAATAGGTTCAAGTCAAGGAACTGTCCCCTACATTTTTTAAGATAGGCAGTTAATCCAAAGTTAATGACAATACCCCTTCCGTATCTGAGTTAGCTGCCCGAACCGATTTCCCTCTCCGAAGCAGTTACCTTCAAAAGTAACCCCGGGACTCGACGGACTCGAAGGACCCCTCCGAAGAGGCCCGACTATTACTTGTTCTTGACGAGAAGAACGCGACAAATCGGCTGAACTCCTCTAGAGAACAGCCCTCCCGGCAAGGAATACCTTGAGACGACGGTACCCTGTTGTACAGGTAACGTTTGCACCTTCTGGCACAAGTTTTAGCCGTTAACGAGAATTAAGGTACGCCCCTCTCGGGGAGGCAAAGGGCCCTTTGACCGGTGTCGCATCTCCCCCAGTGACGGCAAGAGGTTTTTTTCGGTGTGAGCCCGAATTTTACCCCAAACGGCTTGGTCTGGATGTTTATTTTCGAGGAGATGAGCAAGCCTACTGCTGAGGTCAACCTTACTAAAGGATTTTTTTTCAAGGTCAGCCACCATAAATGCGGGACATCCCGTTGAACTGTCATTTCTAAAAGACTTTTTATTATCTGATACACGCCATAACGCTACGGGGTATCCCCTCCCGACCAGGTCTAGTCGAACTCGAGCCTGCGAAGAATTCCGACGGGGCAGGCGCCTCGGAGAAGAAGTTTCCCGAGTGTGGACTTTACCGCTTGGCGTGTAAACCGTCCCCCCTTTTATAAAGATCGAGTCAGTTCAATTCTAAAATTTCCTTCAAAACTGCAGGCGTCTGACGTAGAGTGTGAGGGCATTTTTCTAGAAGCCCATTCCCTTGTAAGTTTTCCTTCAGAGGAAAGGGCAATGGGGCTCTGGCCTATGTTTAACAGCTGTGGTTAACAAAAAGGTAAGGGCAGTTCATAAGGCCGGTCCGGGGTTACCCAACACCCTTTCCCGCTATCAAAACTATCGGACTCCTTTTGGGCCACCGAGTTGAATATGCGGGCTTGAAAAGTCTACCGTCTTTTTGACGTTTACAGCCGAGTTTTCGCTTTCCTTACTACTTTATCGTGGGGGGGATCCCTTTTATTTGTTTCACTCGACCTTTCCCTCCCGGTTTTCTCCTCCATTGCGAAATTTCCCCCCTCAGTTTCAACACCCTTACCGCAAATGAGACGATTCTTTTTCCTAATCGAGACATCGTCCTTGGGTGGGGGGGTGTGATCCGTCTCCTTCCGCCTTTCCTTGAACCTTGGTGGTGACACGTGTTCCCCCCACGAACGCTGAAAGGAACGTTCGACGCCCTCCTTTTTGCTTCCCCTATCCTGAATTTTGTTTTCCAAAATGAACGTCAAGCCCTGGAGCTCCACGTGAAAGATCCGTCCCCTCATGGTTTCCCAGTAGATCCCTTCTTTCTTTGGGTGTCAAGGACTTGTAGGAAGCGCGGCTTTTACCCACTAGTCAATGTAAGGCGGTTCCCCGATATTAGAGTATATTGCAATTTTTCTTTCCCCTCTATCTTTCTTTTATCCTCCTCCCTTTTCCTCTGTTCCGGAACGGGTTCCTCCCCCCAGTCATCTCGCGGGACCCGTGCTTTGCTTTGGGAGCCTCGCGTACTAACGGCAGTTACCTCCCCAGTAGCCCACGGCCCCACAGGGGTGTCCCTGAACTTTTCGAGAAACATACCAGGTTTACCTGCTTTCCCCCTAAAGTAGTATAGTGAAGCCCCTTCTGCAACGATCGTTTTTTTTTTTTTAAAGCTGGCACTTTTTCCCCCCAAATTACACGTTCTGACGTCTATGCGGACCCCCTCTCCTTTTGGTTGTGAGTTGACTCCCTGTAGTTTTTTTTCTTTTTGGTAGATAGGGGCACACTCCGCTGCCCCCTTCCCTCCGGAAGAGCGTCTCCTTTCCTTAGATGCCCTTTACCTTCGGGGCTCCCACGACTGGGATCTGCCTTTCTCCCTCCCCTGCTGAGGCGCGCCCCTTACGGGGACGTTACTAAGCATCCATTCCCCTGGAGTTTCATAATGTTTCACGGGTGTCCTCAGGTCTGTTTTTTTCCCCTTGCCCTCTTTTTTATCAGGTCCCCTTTCTAGCGGTTTTGTCAAAATCTTTAGTAAACTAGACAGACCCCCAGGCGTAGTTCTTCCTGCGTCATAAAATAGGACTTATTTTTTCTAGTCCCGCCTAACCTACGTACTCCTTTTTAAATCAGGACCTTTTTGTATTCCCGTACTGCGGGTTCTGCCTTTTTACAGTTGTTTAGAATACTACATTCCCCTTTCCAGTGTTAGGATCCGCTTAGGCGTATTTCACTAAAAAGACCTAGGTCAAGATTAAAGTTTTACTGCTTTTTCCCCGGAGGAGGTCTGTGGGCTTGGATTCCCAAGATGTGCCAGAGGGCCCCCTCGTTAAAGGTTCAGGGATCCACGATCCGTTTCTGGCGCGCAGGAGCCGGTTTCTCGCGGAGGAGTTCCTCATGAAGCCGAGTAGCGCTGGAGACACGATTCCCCTGTCGTCAAACGAACCATCCCCCGAAACGGTTCTTTGTAAGGTCTAGTATATTTCCCCCAAAATCCCCCCCACTGACAGTCTTGAAATAGTTTTTTTCAGAGAATTGTAAACTTTCCTGCCTTCTTCTTTTCCGTAAGGCGCCTGCTCGAGTCGACCGATTTCTTTTGAAGATTTTTTTAAGCCTAAGCTCCTTTGGACTTCCCCTCACGAAGATATGGATGATAGCTGGAGCGGCCCGGTGCTACTTAGAAGGAATTAAGTCTTTAGGTTTCCTTTGGGGGAAGGATTCTTCTTGCCTCGGAGAACTTTCGAGATCCTCGCCCCCCCCTGTCTGTCAACCCACTTCATGCTCTTACTTCGCATTTGTCTTTTTTTCTCTCTTGTTAAATTTAGGAGACTGAAGAGGTGTTTTCTTCTATCTTTAAAGATATAATTATCTCTCCAGGACAGGGAGGGTCTCCTTTTTAGAGGCACGGTCCTCGGGGAGACAGGTAAATTCAATAATTGGCTATTTTTGCTACAGCTTTTAAGGCTTTCGACTTTGGCGGAGAAAGCTTCTTTAGCAATAGAAGAGTATCCCCAACGTTTGAGCCCCAATGAACCATTTCCCTTTCCCCTATGGGAAGTTTTTATTACTCTATTGAAGCTGGTATTTTCTTCCACCCTTTGGCCGAGTCCGTTCCCCCACTTTCTCGGGAAGGAACTCCTCGCTATCCTACCTATGTAACGCTTGGTTGTCATATCCTGAGAGATTAACTGTGTTTCAATCTTCAAGTCGTGCCTGTGTTTTTGCGCCTTCGAGTGGCTCCCTACCCCCTTTGGTAGAGAGAGGTCCTCTTCGGCGGACGCCTCCCCAGGGGTTTTGTTCGAATGGCCCTGCGATTGTGTTCTCCCTCTTTTTTTAGGGAAACTGCCATCTTCTTTTGCTTATCTTTAGTGCTTTATGAGGTGGGGGAACATGGAGCTCTGAGGGGGTCTAATTTCTTCTTTTTTTAAGGGTATGGCTTTCTCATCCCTCCTTGACGTTCTGCTCTTCGGGCGCGTCTCCGAATGTTTGTGAGGCCAGCGCGAGTTTTCCTTGTTCCTTCTAGGACAGAGTTTTCCTGTCAAAAACCCCCCCCCCACACCCCACCCCCCCCCAAAAAACCCCAAACCCACCCCAAACAAACACCCCACACACCCCCCCCCCCCCCCCCCCACCCCCCCCAAAAAAACACATTTTTTCTTTTCCCCCACGGACTCTTAATTCCCAAAACCCCCCCCTTTTCGCTATAGCGGGCCGCCTCGACCCAGTATTGCGAGAGTATGGTGTCTGCTTTTCCAAATTTCATTCCTCCCTACGAAACGAGGAACCTCCTGAACATTCTCTTCGTCGGTAATGGCCGCTCCCCTCCTTGCTGGGAACTCCGGGTGTCTTACTATTAATGTTCACCCCCCCCCCCACTTTCTTCCTGCTGGTCCATTCCAGGGCCTTTTCCTTATTTGGTCGGCTTCGTGAGCGACGGTTTTCTCCTTTTATTCTCTTTCTTTTTTCAGAAGGTACTCAGCAGTACTACTTTTTTCCTGTGCGAAGCCAAGACTTTAGGCTCCTTTGAAGATCTCCCAGATTTTTGGCCCTTAACCAGGGCAGTTTCTCTCCCTTCCCATATCCCTTGTCCCAGGCTCGTATGCCCCCCCCTTCTTTTACTCAAAGAGGATTTCCCATAACTCTTGCAGCCTGGGACGCCCGCATTATCTCCCCTAGCACAAAAAGTTCCAGATGCTTTTTTCCCCCCTCGCACCAATTCACCCAGTATAGGAAGTACCCGAATTCTTTGGTAATCAGCTGCGTGCGTGTCCCTTTTAAGTGTCTATGTTGTAATATCCCCCTTGACAGTAGAAACACCTTTGTTTTCCACTTGACCCGCGGAATCTCACTCAGCTCCTTGATCCTGAATGATTACAGGCTGGTAAATGAGTTCTGATGGCTCGTCCTTTCCTAGATGACTCTCTGAAGGTTTTAGTCCCCTTCTCTGAGGTTTACCTCAACCGGGTTGGTTGGGGCGTTTTTTTTTTTCTTTCTGCCTTTCTCAGTGATGAACCCCTGGTGCAAGCCCTTCGTATTGTCCTCAAGATGCATACACTCTGGGAAGTAGCATCAAGCGACCCCCCCCTCTATAGGTCTTTCTATAGGTCAGATTTTCCATCAGAAGCCATTGAACTTTGTTTTTTTCGTCCGGACGGTGCTCTCACCCGGGAGCCCCTCCCGGCAGAGTGTACACCCTTTATTTTCTCCCCCGTTTTCGACTTCCCTTGCCTAGCAGATCTCCTTCTAGGTCAAGCCAGTCTGAAGTTTCTCATGGAGGGCGCTCGCAGAGCCGTGCATTTCTTTTCCTGTCCAAGTGCTCTCTCTTCCCTTCCCGGGTGCCCTTAGGAACCCACTTCCTGGCCTGAGCAGGCCAGACTTTTTTTGACTTACCCTGGGAGTTTCTCCTCTGGGTCTTTAGTACTTCCGGTCTTGTGTTAAGTAGCTCAGGGGAGGCTCTTTCCCTCT